>Ga0209490_10006235_pt1 | contig 10788 bp, 11 predicted proteins | sample MAT06_FD_187209 | JGI IMG/M metagenome (GOLD analysis project Ga0209490, IMG submission 187209) | Freshwater microbial communities from Lake Fryxell liftoff mats and glacier meltwater in Antarctica - MAT-06 (SPAdes) (version 2) | ecosystem: Environmental > Aquatic > Freshwater > Ice > Liftoff...
TGATCTCGCCTGCGCCTACCACCTGACCGCCGAAACGCTTCACTCCGAGACGCTGAGCGTTGGAGTCACGACCGTTGCGAGTTGAGCTTGCGCCCTTTTTGTGTGCCATCTCGACTCCTACTTGATGCTGGTGATTTTGATCCGGGTCTGCTCCTGGCGGTGGCCTTGGCGCTTCTTGTACCCGGTCTTGTTCTTGAACTTCTGGATAACGATCTTGGGGCCGCGCAGGTTACCGAGCACCTCGGCAACCACCTTGACCTTCGCAAGCGCCTTTGCGTCGTGGGTGATGGTGTCGCCGTCGACGAGCAGCACTGGAGACAGCTCAACGTTGCCATCTTTATCGGCCTGAATACGGTCGAGCACAACGATCGTGCCGACCTCGACCTTTTCCTGCCGCCCACCGGCGCGCACAACTGCGTAAACCACGATTATTGCCCTCACTATTGGAAACTGCGGTGTTCGAATGCGGGCTCAGCCCAGCAGACACCAAAGGTCAACAATACGCGACAAGTGTGCGGCCGGTCAAACGGCCGACGATCCTCATAAGTAATGCCCGCGTGGTCGTGGTCGTGCCTCAGAAGTAGGTGCCCGCCTCTGGTGAACGCTGTGGGGTATGGGAATTGAGTTGTCGGTGTCGGCTAGAACTGAGATCACGGCGAAGTATGCGCGCGCGTATCGGGCAGCGTCCCGGGTGGTGAAGTCGCGACTGTTGGACGAGGTTGCGGCGGTCACTGGCTGGTCCAGGGATAACGCCAGGAGGCGGCTTGGGCAGGCGGTGAAGCCCAGGGCGGTGCGACCACGGTCGGGCAGGCCGAGGAAGTTCTCGACGGAGGCGACCGCGATCCTTGAGCGTGTGTGGGCGATCAGCGGCGGATCGTGCGGGAAGTATCTGGCAGTGGCTATGCCTGCCCTGCTGGAGTCGTTGGAGGCCCATGGGGAGCTGGTATCGGGCCAACGCCGCTATTGTCCTGAGGTTCACGGTGAACTGTTGGCGATGAGCGCGGCGACGATCGACCGATATCTTGCTGCGGCTAAAGCCCGCGGGACACTGCGAGGCGTTTCCGCGACGAAGCCTGGCACGTTGCTGCGCAACTCGATCACTATCCGCAAAGCTGGCGATGAGGTCGAAAGTGACCCAGGCTTTTTCGAGGCCGACACGGTGGCGCATTGCGGGCCAACGCTGAAGGGCGAGTTCGCGCGCACGGTGAACTTGACCGACATGATCACCGGGTGGGTGTTCACCACGGCGATCCGCAACAACGCTCGCGTTCACATCATCGCCGCCCTGGATCGAGCTGTCGCGGCGATTCCGTTCCCGATCGCTAGCCTGGACTTCGACAATGGCAGCGAGTTCATCAATCACGACGTGGTCGCCTGGGCTGGTGAGCGTGAGATCTTCTTCACCCGCTCCCGCCCCTATCGCAAGAACGATCAAGCCACGATCGAGTCCAAGAACAACCACCTGGTGCGCCGTTACGGATTCCATTGGCGATACGACACCGTCGAGGCGTTGATCTTGTTGAACCGGCTCTGGCCGTTAGTCAATGACCGCTTCAACTACTTCACCCCGACGAAGAAACCCACCGGTTGGGCCACCACGGCCACCGGGCGTCGCAAACGTGTCTATGACGGGCCCCGCACACCGCTTCAGCGGCTGCTGGAGGCCGGCGTGCTCTCAACAGGGCAGGCTGAGGCACTCATCGCCCACCGCACTGCGATCAACCCTGCAGAGCTTGCCCGCGACATTCAACGCGTGCAGGATCAACTCACCGGCCTGGCCAAACGCCCCACCCTTGACCTGGTGGCTGCGACCACGAAACCTCTTCCCGACACGACTCGTGGCGTGAAGCTGCGCTCCACCGCGTGACCCACTTTGGCGGGCAGTCACTTATGAGGCACGACCCAGATCAGCCGGGCGGTTTGACATGAGGCACCGCGACGGCGCGGGGTCTAGACGTCAATGAACCCCTCAATGTGGTGTGGGGCCGGGTGCGCGGAGCGCCACGACCACAGAAAGACTCCGCCGAGCACGCCAAGCGGCAACAGTGCAACGAAGCCGGTCAATGCCTCTTGGAGCGCGAAACCGAGCTGGCCTGCTATCAACGACGGAGATGCGGCGATCCCGAGAATCTCTGGTGTGGATGTGACTGCTCCAACCACGCCAACCAGTCCAAGAACCACAAACCACAGCGTCGCGCCGATTCCTGTCGCGAGCACTGCTCTCGCGATGACATGGCCAATGCGTAATTGCTCGGTGATGGGAGCGACCACCCACAAGCCCAGAAAATAGCCGATTGTGAAGGGCAAGATGCTCGTCACGACGCCAAAACCGAACCTCACTCCCGCAAACGGGATCGGCTCGTACGAGCCAACGTATGCGACGCTCTCGGGGCCGATGAAGGAGACCGCGCCAAACAGCAGCCGACCGGCTATCAGCGCAAGGCCGACCCCACCGGCCGCGACCGCAGCGACGAGTGCGCCGCGAGTAGCAAGCATCCGACGAATCGAGTAGTCCACGTGCTGGCCTGCCTAGGATCAAACCATGAGCGTGCTCATTGACCAGCCGATGTGGCCAGCGCACAACACTCTATGGGCGCATCTTGTGAGCGATACCTCGCTCGAAGAATTGCACCGCTTTGCTGAGCGTGCCGGTATTCCGCGGCGCGGCTTTGACCACGATCATTACGATGTGCCCGCCGACCGTTGGCAAGCGATGGTTGACCTTGGGGCGACACCCGTGAGCGTGCGGGAGTTCGTTCGAAGACTTGAAGCGAGCGGGCTGCGAGTATCCCAACGCCACCGTCGATAGAGGCGGCTGAAAGCACGCAGAATCGCTCGGCGCGATCAGCGCCAGACCAAGCCGAAGCCGTCGAGGCTGCGTACGACCTGCCCGGTTGCGATCTCAATGATTACCGTCGTAGTCGTGGTGTAGCGCGCGTCGAACAGATACCCGTCGAGCACGGCCGTAGCGAAGTCAGGGACTACCTCAACCGCGACGAACTGCTCGTTTGGCGAGATTGCAAACTGCTCGATACTGCCGGCGTCGTTGGTTGTGCGAAAGAGTGCCTGTGACTGAGCGCCGTCATCGAAGGCGAGCACGCTTTGGAATCGCCCGCCTTCAGCGTCGAACAGCGCGAGCTTCGAGACTCGGTTGCCGCTCGACAGCACGGCAGTTTGGCCTAAGAAGGCGACATCCCCGTCGATGAGTGATGGAACAAGCCGTTCCTCTGAACCATCGGCGATTGACACCGCAAGCGAGCCGACCGCGTCGTTCACAACGACGGTGGAGCCATCGGGTGAGATTCCGCCGAACTCAAGGTATTGGCCAAGTGGCACGATTGCACCGGGCAAGGTCGGGTCGATGAGGATGAGGCTCGATTCTCTGGTGAGAGCGATGAGGCTCGTCGTGCCGGGGACGAACTCCCACCCGAGCACGTTGATGGGCTCGCCGTTGAGGCCGAGCACTGGATTGACTGTTCGGTCACCGTCGAGGTTGAGTGTCACGAGCGTGCTTGAGAACTCGGGGAACGCGCCCCCTTCATCGCTCGTGAGCGTGAAGCCGATGAGCGAGCCGGACTCCGCGGCATCCAGCTCGCGAATGGCGGCTGGCCCAGGCAGGCTGACTCGCTCGACAGCAATGCCGTCAGCGCTCACCAAATCGAGTGCGCTCTCGCGCTCGCCGCTCAGGGTGACGACCGCAAGACCGGCATCAATGGCCGCGAAGCTTTGCACGAGCGGTGCCGAGTAAACAACGGCGCGGTCGGTGCTCTCAAGGCTCGTTGTGATGATCTGGTCGGGGGCCCCGGATTCACCGCGATCGAGATAGTAGAGGCGTGGACTGGCCGTCGTGAAGCGATAACTGATGGTCGAGGTCTGCCCGAGCGCCGGGTTGAGGACCCCGGCGATACTGACGTCGTACTCCGTTGCGTAGGCCAGTCGAGCCTCGAACTGCACCGCAATCAGGTCGCCACTCGCCGTGACCGAGTGTGCAACAGCCGGGGTGATCGTGACTTGCTCCGACGTGATGGCTGCGACCGGTTGGTTGGTGAAGATGCGCAGCTGTTGGCCACTCTTCGCCACGACCGCCTTGGTGTCAACGATGGCCGTAGCAAGTTTCGGTCCCTGGAGAAAGCCGAGCAGTACGAAGATCGCGCACAACACGAGCAAGACACCGACAAGCCGCCAGAATGCTCGCCGAAACCTGACGGGGCTTGATGCCGACAGGTCAGCACCAGATCTGTCAGTTGCTGGACTGTCTGTTGCTGGACTGTCAGAAGAGATACGGCTCACGCGGCTGCTCTATTGGCGTGATGTCGCTCGGGTCGACGGCGAGCGGCTGACTTGACAACTGACTCGGGTTGGTCGCAAACTCGCCACGCACCTCAACCCAGTCGTCGATCTTAAGGTTCGAGCTCCAGTTCGGTGCGTACACCGGCACGCCGACAGGCTGGGCGTCGACAGCGCAACAGGTGACGACGAAGCGGGCGACGTAGAAAAGGTTTTCGGGGTCTTCTGGATCTGCCGTGATGAAGCCGGAGACGACGACGGGCTTATTGGCGAAGAAGCTCAAATCACTTGTCTGGCGCAGGAGCGAGGCCCAATCGACAACGCTGAACGTCTCGAACGCTCCGGCTGAGCCTGCCGTAACGCTCGCGATGTCGGTCGTGCCGAGATCAAGGACAGTGCTGTTGATGTCGCGTTGTTGGGCTGTTGCACTCGTGAGTGTCGTCGCCGGCAAGGCGACCATCGAAACTGCAAGTGCCGTGGCGAGCCCGACCGCGGTAAGGGTGAGCAACTTTGGCCAGCGCCCGATCGGCACGTCAGCGCCTTCGTCACTGTCGTGGCTCGCGTGCGGGCGCACGCACGCGCTGGCGACGACAAAGCCAACGGCAAGCACAGCCATGGTGATTGTGAACACGATGTACCGCGGATGAATGTAGAGCACGAGTTCTCCGGCGATCGCAAGCCAGAGCGTCGCGGTGACGGCGAGGCTCACGAGGATCACCCCTCGCCAGCGCTGGAGTTTAGGCCACATAGTTCACGACCAGTCCGATGAACGCACTCAGCAGGCCGACAATAACGGTCAGTTGCACAAGGGTTCGCGTCGTAAAAGTTGTGCGCATAATTGCGAGCATTTTGATATCAATAATGGGACCGAAAAGTAAGAACGCAACGATCGACCCCGGCAGAAAGGTACTTGCGAACGGCAGGATGAAGAACGCGTCGACGCTCGCGCACACCGCTATTACGAAGGCAAGCACCATCATGGCGAGCACCGACCAGAGGGGATTGCTCCCGAGCGAGACGAGCACTTCGCGGGGAACGGCGACCTGAATCAGGCCGGCAACAAGCGCGCCGATGAAGAGGGCTGGCATGATGACGCTGGTTTCGCGCACGAAAATGTCAACGCTCTTGGACTGCTTGGATTGTGGATGCTCGTGGTCAACGGGTCGCTTACACTCTGCTGCGAAACGATCGGTCAGGAGCGCTTCCGGCTTTGCGCTCAGGCTAAACAGCCATCCGACGATATTCGCGATCGCGAGCCCGCCGAGAATTCGCGCCACAAGAATGCCGTCATCGAATCCGAACGCTAGGTGGGTCGTGATGATGGTGATCGGGTTGATGATCGGGGCTGCAACCAGAAAGGTCATCGACTCTGGCACTGTGAAGCCCTTGACAATGAGACCGCGAGCGAGTGGAACGTTGCCGCACTCGCACACCGGCAGCGCGATTCCGAATAGCGAGATGCAAAAGCGGCGAAGCACTGGAGTGGTCGGCAGGTAACGCATGAGAAAACCGTCTGGTAGCCAGACCTGCACGACGATCGACAGCACGATACCGAGCACGACGAACGGCAAAGACTGGATGATGATGCTGATGCTGAGGGTCAGGGTGTCTTGGACTTCGAGCGGGAGATTCGAGCCTCCTGTGCCGTCAACGATCGTTCGAGCAAGCAGCAAGCCCGCGATGCCCAGAACTCCGATAGCAAGCCACACGATGCGCCGACGACTGAATCGCGGACGGTTCGATTCGGGCTCGTCGTGGTCGTGGGTATGGCTGGGCTCGCGGCCACGCCGTCGACCGGAACCCGGAGTCCCCTCCGGCGTCGTCGTTACCTCAGGCGTCTGCATCACCACGGTCGGAATCCTACGTGGCCCTCCTAGTCGTCGCCTGCGGGCGCGCTGACGACCTGCCCTGCGCTCCCGGCGCGGCGGGACACTCGCGATCGTCCCTGGCCGGGTTGCTTCGGCTCAGGCAGAGCCTCGAGTACTGAATCGAGGATCAGTTCGGCATCTGCTGTGCTGATGCGCCGCGCTGTGCGCGAGTGCTTGGCGACGGGGATGTCGAGAATCGCCTCGACGTCTGGTGCGTCGGTCGTGATGGGCACGTGTTGCTCGACCCGCGATGTGGATTCGACTCGCTTTTCGGTCTCGACCGTCGTGAGATTCGCCGTCTCATCAGCCGTCGCATCCGCCGTCGCAGTGAACTTCGCGGATTCGTGCGCACCGGCGACCGTGACCGAAGCAACCCTCGCAAGTGCGTTGCGAACGTCTTCGGTGATCGCGTGCGTCCCAACTCCGCCGATCCCGTTCTTGACGGTCGTGGATGCCGCGGCTCCCGATGATCCTCGACCGCGCCCGCGCCGCGAACCGCCCATCTCAGGTTGAGCGGTCTGCACCTGCTGGCGGTGCTTGGTTACCGGGTCATGGTGAACGATGACGCCGCGACCGGCGCACGCCTCACAGGGCTCGCTGAACGTCTCGAGAAGTCCAAGCCCGAGCTTCTTGCGAGTCATCTGGATGAGTCCGAGGCTCGTGACTTCGGCGACCTGATGCTTCGTGCGGTCCCGAGCGAGACATTCGACGAGGCGGCGCAGCACGAGGTCTCGGTTCGACTCGAGCACCATATCGATGAAGTCGACGACGATGATCCCACCGATATCGCGCAAGCGAAGCTGACGCACGATCTCCTCGGCGGCCTCGAGGTTGTTCATCGTGACGGTCTCTTCGAGATTGCCACCAGAGCCGACGAACTTGCCGGTGTTCACGTCGACGACCGTCATCGCCTCGGTGCGGTCGATAACGAGCGATCCGCCAGATGGCAACCAGACCTTGCGGTCAAGGGCCTTCTCGATCTGCTCCGACACCCGAAACTGGTCGAACGAGTCCGCGGTGCCCTCATAAGTCTGCAGTCGGTCGACGAGGTCCGGGGCGACGGAACTCAGATAGCTTTCGATCGTTGATCTGGCGTCTGCGCCCTCGATCACGAGCTTCTGGAAGTCCTCATTGAAGACATCGCGGATGATTTTGATGAGCAGGTCGGGCTCAGAGTGCAGGAGAGCTGGAGCTGGAATGCTCTCGACCTGTGCACTGATCGCTGCCCACTGGCTCGTGAGCCGATTTACGTCAAGCGTGAGCTGCTCTTCGCTTGCGCCCTCGGCGGCCGTGCGAACGATGACGCCGACGTTCTCTGGCAAGACCTCCTTGAGGATCTTCTTCAGCCTCGCGCGCTCGGTGTCTGGCAGCTTGCGGCTGATACCGGACATCATTCCGTTGGGAACGTACACGAGGTAGCGGCCGGGTAGGGAAACCTGCGAAGTCAGACGGGCGCCCTTGTGCCCGATCGGATCCTTCGTGACCTGAACGAGCACCCGATCCCCCGGCTTGAGCGCGAGTTCGATCCGGCGCGCTTGGGTCTTGCCATCGGAATCGAGAGCCGCGGCATCCCAGTCGACTTCGCCTGAATACAGCACGGCGTTGCGGCCGCGGCCAATATCAACGAACGCTGCCTCCATCGACGGCAGCACGTTCTGCACGCGACCGAGGTACACGTTGCCGATGAGGCTCGCTTCTTGAGATTTCGCGATGTAGTGCTCAACGAGCACACCGTCCTCGAGCACCGCAATCTGAATGCGATCAAACTTCGAGCGCACCACCATGACACGGTCAACACTCTCGCGCCGGGCCAAGAACTCGCTCTCGGTGACGACCGGGCGACGGCGGCCAGCATCTCGACCGTCACGTCTGCGCTGCTTCTTGGCCTCGAGGCGGGTGGATCCGCGCACCCGAGTCGGCTCGTTGCTCGGCTCCGGCTGCTGCCGCGGTTGCCGAACGCGAACGACGGTGTTCGGGGCTTCGTCGCCGGGGCGAAGCTCTTCGCCGGGGCGACGGCGCGAACGACGGCGAACCGTTGGGCTCTCCGCTCCCCCTTCGTCACTGAGTGGAGTGCGCACTTGCGCCGAGCGGGCCGGCAGCGGCGGCAGATCCGGGGCCTGAAACAGCAGTGAGGTTGTCGGCCGGCCGCTGGGTGACGCAATGACGTGCGGATCTGGCGCCTCCGTCGCTGCTTCTGGCGCTGGCTCTACACGGGCCGAACCGACATGATCGGCAGCCTTCTTAGCCGGAGCGCGCTTGCGGGGCGCCTTCACGGGCTTAAGGCCCGCTGATTGCTCAATGTTCTCGTCGGATGCTTGGATGTCGCGTTTCTTCACCATTGCTGGTGTACTCCTACCCCGGGTGGACGGCTTCGCCACCCACCGGGTACTCTCTCGTGCGCTCGAGTTCCGGTTCGGTGTTGCTCCGGCTCTCGGCTACCAATTCTTCAGGTCATGCAGCAGGCTCTTGGCTCGTGCTGCGCCCGTGCTGTCACCACGGAGGTGGTACTGCGATTTCAAACTTTGGTCTGTCACTACTGCTCGGAACTGGCTATCCGACTTGCGCAGGTCCTCACCCGACGGGCGCGTGCCTTCATCGACACGAACTGCTTTCTTGGCCCGGAACGTCTGCCCGGTAAAGCTGTATTGGTCATCGCGTCGAGCAAGGCCCGAGCGATTCTCTTGATTATCGCACGCATTGACAGGAGGACGCGATTTTGCGCGTGACATAATCCGAACATGACCGAGACGGATGCCACGCGCCGACCACTTGCGCTCGCCATCACCCTCATCGTCACTGGCTTACTCGGGTGGTACGCAGCCTTCGCGCTCACGATCGACAAGATTCTTGTGCTTCAGGATCCGCAGGCCGACCTAGATTGCAACTTCAGCGTCATCGTGCAATGCGGAGCGAATCTCCAATCCGCGCAGGGTTCAACCTTTGGGTTTCCGAACTCGCTCATCGGTATTGCCGCTTTCGTGGCCCCGATCGCGGTCGGCGTTGCCATCTTGGCTGGCGGGCAGTTTGCGCGCTGGTTCTGGATTGCGCTCAACCTCGGAGTCGCTGGCGCACTCGGCTTCTGCATCTGGCTCATGACGCAGAGCATCTTCGTGCTCGGCACCCTGTGCCCGTGGTGCATGGTGGTCTGGGCAGCCACGATCGTCATGTTCTGGACTCTCACGCTCTTCAACGCGCGGGCCGGCACCTTCGGCGCACCGCTCGTTGTAGTAGGCAGGGCCCTGTACCCCTGGGTACCGATCATTGTGTTCGCGAGTTACCTCGTAATCGCGATCACCGCCCAGGTGCGGCTGGATCTGTTGAGCTTCTTGCTGATCTAGCTCGACTGCGAGCCCGTGAGCTCAAGGACAGTGAGCTGACCGGCACTTCTCAGAACCACAGCGCGAGTTCTCGAACCGCTGCTTCGGATGAATCGCTGCCGTGCACGAGGTTCTGTTGCACCTTGAGGCCCCAGTCGCGTCCAAGGTCGCCGCGGATTGTTCCTGGCGAGGCTGTGCTCGGGTCGGTCGTGCCGGCGAGCGACCGGAACCCCTCGATCACGCGGTTGCCTGCAACGCGAATTGCGACGATAGGTCCAGACAGCATGAACTCGACAAGCGGTTCATAGAACGGCTTTCCCTGGTGCTCTTCGTAGTGTGCCGCGAGCAGGTCGAGTTCGGCCTCAACGAGCTTGATGTCGACGAGCTGATAGCCCTTCGCTTCGATTCGGCGCAGAATCTCGCCTGTCAAATTGCGGGCAACCCCGTCAGGCTTGATGAGCACGAGCGTTTCTTCGACGGCAGTCATTGGTGTTCCTTACGATAGTTGAGCGGTCAGGGATGGTTGTTGAACTGTGCCTTATTTCTGTCGATCTGGCGCCCTCGCACGAAGCAATACACCCAGATCGCAACGAAACCGGTGCCAACCACGAACATCGCTGGCAGCACGATCCCGGTGGCGATCAGCAGTGCCTGCAACACCCAGCCGAGCCAAATTCCCCACTCGTACCGCAGTAGCCCAGCAACAACGATGAGGGCGAGAATAAACAGGGCCCCGCCGAGGAACGCTGGCAAGGGTTCGAGCGCCCTCAGCCCGAAGGCTGTAAGCGACACGAAAAAGACCAGAATGGCTTCAAGCCCGAGCACGATGCTCAGCAGCGACTCAGTTACCGAACGTGGGCGGCGAGGCTGTGGCGCATCACCCTTGGCAGTTCGACTCATTTCCAGCCGTCCCGCGCCGCGAGGGCGATCGCTTCGCCGACGAGGGTGATCGAACCAGTGATGAGCACGGCCCTCCTATCGGTCTCGGATGCCCACTCTCGCGCATCCGCAACCGCCTCGTCGAACGAGGCGTACGAGTATGTCGCGTCCTGGCCGACGATGCTGACGACGAGTTCGGCAAGGTTATCGACATCGAGGGCCCGCTCCGACTGGGACTGCGTCACGTGGAAACGCGCCCCGAGCCCAGCGAGCGCGTCGATGATTCCAGCGGCATCCTTGTCTTGCAGGATGCCAAGCACGATCACGATCTCGTCGAAGGTGAAGTAGCTCCCGAGGGAGTCGGAGAGTGCGCGGGCGCCGTGCGGGTTGTGCGCGGCGTCGACGATAACCGTTGGGTCAGTGCCGATGACCTGGAG
>Ga0209490_10006237_pt1 | contig 10787 bp, 7 predicted proteins | sample MAT06_FD_187209 | JGI IMG/M metagenome (GOLD analysis project Ga0209490, IMG submission 187209) | Freshwater microbial communities from Lake Fryxell liftoff mats and glacier meltwater in Antarctica - MAT-06 (SPAdes) (version 2) | ecosystem: Environmental > Aquatic > Freshwater > Ice > Liftoff...
GATCGCTAATAGGATACGATATCCCTCTAAATTCATGTCGTCGCGCAAATAACGCTTTGTCTCAGATAGTGGAGGATGTAAGTCTCGATCGGCTCGTTGGCTCAAGCCTTGTTTGACTGCTTCTGCATCCAATCTTTCTGATATATTCACTTGAGTCAGTTCCCAAGTTTGCCAGTTTGACTCTAGACGATCACGTAAGGAATGGAGATAAATAGAGCGTTCATTCTCGTAATTTTGTAAATCGTCGTACCAAAATAAATTTAGACGATTTAGACGATAGAGAATTCTCTGTAAAAATCTGGAGGCTATTTCAGAGTCCTCTGTCTCTCCATAAGCATTAGCTGAGGCTGAGGCGATCGCTATTTCTAGATCTTTAACTAGAATGGGCTGGATTTTAACCTGTTCATCTAAATTTTTCAGGGTTAGAAGTCGATCAAACTGTTGTTCGGCTTTGTCATAATTGCAAGTCAGAGGAAGCCATGAAGTTTCTAATTTTTCTTTGACGATCAACATTGAATTTGTCATAGTACTTCCTATTGAAGCTTTGATAGGTATATGGGAATTGTTGAAAGTGCGTCTTAACGATTAAGCTCTGCGATCGCCCAAGTGGTATAAGAACCAATGGGACTCCAAAGCAGGTAAGGCACAAGTAAAAGTGCGCCCCAAGCAGAGATTTGCCAAACCACTACAGTTAGCAATATTCCTAATCCAAAGCCGACTAAACCCACAAAAGTTCCTAATTTAAGATTGCGCGATCGCAGGGTAATCGGGATATAGGCAATAATCGCTATCTCTAGAAGTAGATAAAATGCCATTATCAACCAACCTGTAGAATTACCCATTTCTGCCTCCCAGACTAGATAAGCAGAAAAGCCTCCACAGATCAAAATCACCGTCCAAATCACAGGAATCAGAACCTCAAAAGTAAGCCATCGAGGACGGCGAAGCTGCTTGAACCATTTAATATCCTTAGGTGAAATCAAAATTGCACCTAAAGAAACGAAAAAAGTAATTAGCGCGATCGCCATCCATGACTTAATCATTGCCAGTCACAAATAAAGGACTAATGAATATGAAGCAGAAAAACTCTAGAGACCGTATACACCGCCACGCTATAACGCCTTTTGATATGTTGGACTAGGTTAAGCGGTGCAAGACGATCATGCGATTAGTTCTTTGAATTGGTATTACTGACCTAAGAAATTTTTGACAGAATCAATTAGACCTTCAACCTTGTTTTCAGCCTTGTCAGGTAGATCTTTGGTATTTTCCTTAGCTTCATCGGCGCGATCGCCTACCATCTTCTTAGTTTTCTCTACACCTTCATCCATTTTGCCTTTAGCATCCTTAGCCATATCGTTAGCTTTACCAATATTTTCCTTGGTACCTTTTTCTGCATTTTTAGCTAAGTCCTTAGCCCGCTTTTCTGCTTCTTTCGCAAAGTCTTTAGAGGTGTCTGCTAGTTTGTCAATCACCTTGTCAGTTCTTCCATCACGAAGATCGCGACCGATTTCCTTGGTAATGCCTGCGGCTTTGTCGATCGCCATGTCTGTCTTTACACCTTGCGTCATTTTGTCAACTTGACTGCCAATACTCGCTAAGGGAGATGCGATCGCATTTAAGCTGAAAAAGGTCACTTGCAACATCAAAACTAGCGCAAAAACACAAGCGAAAAACAAGCTTTTTTTAGTACTATTCAGTATCGCAGTGACAGGAGTATGGGAATGAGTAGTTTTGCTATTGTCTAAAATATGAGTCATTGGGTTCACCTAAATATTATTTGTGTAGTTTATTTAGTCAATATTTAAACTAACAGTCGCTTGTTTGATGTCGTGTTTAGGCAATGTATAAATTGCGTGAATTGCATTAGAACAAAACAAATCTTGACAATAAATTGCTTTGTACTTCCAATAGAAACTTTGCTTTTTTTCGGACTTTGGTAAAGGAGTAGTCAGTCAATCAGGTTGCTGGACTCTAGCTATCAAAAAATTCAGATTAAGCGTGGTACTCGTAGAGGATTCTTTCAAGATATTCTCTCTCTTACTCTTTTAGCTTAACGGTTTCTCCCTTTTTTTATTTTCTTATCCCGAACTGACGTTATTTAAGAGTTAGCGAGCTTTAAAATTTTTTGCCAATGAGCTTCAGATACTGGAACAACTGACAAACGGCTGATACGGATTAGATCAAAGCCTTCAAAATCAGGATCTTGTTTGATTTGAGCAAGGGTGACGGGCTGAGATAGCGATCGCAGAGCCTTAACATCAACTACAGCGCGTTTTGGATCGTTTAATTTGGGATCAATATAAGGCATCGTAATCACTTCAGCGATCCCCATAGCGCGGCGTTCACCGCCTGTATGATAAATCAACGCTAAGTCCTTGGGTTGCATCGTCCGAATATGTTTCAGCGCTAAGTTATTATTTACGCCATCCCAAATCGTTTTGCGATCGCGCTCTAGATCCGCGTAGGAATAAACATCAGGCTCACTTTTGAGTAGCCAATAAGCCATAATTTATGTCACGTTAACTGGTGTAGGTAAGCATAACCCAGAAAAGCTGTGGCGCACGCGCCACAGCTTTTCTAGGCTTTGATTTGTCCTAATAGGCTTAGGATCGCAAGCTAAATAACTTATGCATTTCAAAAGCCAAATATGGTGCGGCGGGCTTCGCCGCCGCACCATATTTGGCTTTTATTTAATTTGGGAGGCTTGTCGATAATTATAAAAACTGTAGTAACCAAAACACAAGCAAAATTCTTGTAGATTATAATTAGTAACGCCCCACGCAGCAATTAAATCAGCCAATCTTTGTTGAAACTTTTGCTTTGCGTTATATTTTTTCTAATAGCAACAATAATCCGATGGAAATGAGTCGCGTGAATACAAGTCAGTCTAATCAGTCTGGAGCTACAAATTTGATCCCAGGTCCCTATTGGCTGGTGGAAGAGCGTGATGCCTGTGGGGTGGGTTTTATTGCAGACAAGGAAGGTAGAGCTAGCCATAAAATCGTGAGCAATGCGCTCAAGGCTCTAACTTGTATGGAGCATCGCGGCGGCTGTAGTGCTGACCAAGACTCAGGCGATGGAGCAGGCTTGATGACCGCAATTCCTTGGGGCTTGTTACAAAAAGAATTTGCCGACTTGTCCATCGATCCTGCACATTCGGCTCTGGGGATGTTTTTCTTGCCGCAGGATGGCGATCGTGCCGCGAAATGTCGCGAAATTACCAACAGAATTGCGCAAGAAGAAGGACTGCAATTATTGCGGTGGCGAGTTGTTCCTGTCAAACCAGAGGTATTAGGCGTTCAAGCCAAGGAAAATCAACCGCAGATCGAGCAAGCAATCTTTGTGGCTGATCAAAGTCTTGACCAGATTGAAAGAGCAATTTATATTACCCGCCGCCGTATCAAGCTTGAGGCTAAACAGCTTACGCCTGATCAACCTAGCGATTTTTATATTCCATCATTCTCTAGTACTACGGTGATTTATAAGGGCATGGTGAGATCAGCCGTCTTGAATACTTTTTATGAAGATCTCCGAAATCCTGATTATGTATCGACTTATGCGATTTATCACCGCCGTTTTAGCACCAATACTTTACCAAAATGGCCCCTTGCTCAGCCCATGCGCTTTCTTGGTCACAATGGTGAAATTAATACTTTACAAGGAAATACCAACTGGTTCCTTGCGCGTCAAGGCGACCTCTCCCATCCAACTTGGGTAGATGCTAACTGCGATCGCTTAAAGGATTTATTACCCATTCTCAAGCCTAACGAGAGCGATTCGGCAACCCTTGATCACGTTTTTGAATTGCTAATTGAGACGGGGCGTAGCCCCCTTGAGGCGATGATGATCCTTGTACCAGAAGCCTATGAAAACCAACCAGACTTAAGCGATCGCCCTGAAATTGTCGATTTTTATGAATATTACAGTGGCTTACAAGAAGCGTGGGATGGTCCTGCGCTCTTAGCGTTTAGCGATGGCAAGATCGTTGGTGCAGCGTTGGATCGCAATGGCTTGCGTCCTGCTCGTTTTATGGTTACTAATGATGGCATGGTGATCGTTAGCTCTGAAGCAGGAACCGTGGATATTCCTGAGGCTGATATTATCGAAAAAGGTCGCCTTGGACCTGGACAGATGATCGCGGTGGATTTGCAGACCCATGAAATTTTGTATAACTGGGATATTAAAGAACGAGTTGCTAAGGCTCATCCCTATGGTGAATGGATTAAGCAAAGTCGTAAAAATTTAGAATCAAAGCCCTTCTATGCCGCGACAACCCTTGATGAGCAGAAGTTACTTGCCTATCAAACTGCTTTTGGCTACACCCTTGAAGATGTAGAAATGGTTGTCGAAGCGATGGCTCAGGACGGCAAAGAGCCAGTCTTTTGCATGGGTGATGATGCGCCTCTTGCTTTTCTGTCGCAACGCCCACACCTGCTCTATGACTACTTCAAGCAACGTTTTGCGCAGGTGACCAATCCGCCGATCGATCCTCTGCGTGAAGGAACGGTGATGTCGCTGTCGATGTTCTTGGGTGAAAAAGCAAACTTGCTTCTTGCCATTCCTGAAGCAGCTAGTCAAATTAAAATCAAGAGTCCTGTAATTAATGAGACAGAACTTGATGAACTTCAGTCATTAGGATTTGCTTCGACAAAATTGGAAATACTGTTTGCTGTATCCACTGGTGCTGATGGACTCAAAAATGCGATCGCAAAACTTAGTGATGATGCAGTAGTAGCCGTTCGCAACGGCTCGAAGCTTTTGATTTTATGCGATCGCAATCTAAATGCCGAAAATGCCTATATTCCGCCATTGCTAGCAGTAGGAGCCGTGCATCACCGTCTCTGTGCTGAAGGAATTCGCATGAAAGCTTCGATTGTGGTAGAGACTGCCCAATGTTGGAGTACGCATCATTTTGCTTGCTTGATTGGCTATGGAGCCAGTGCTATTTGTCCTTACCTAGCCTTTGAAACGACGCGCCAATGGTGGGGTAAAGCTAAGACTCAAACACAAATGCAAAGTGGTAAAATCAAGACTCTGAGTATTACTCAGGTTCAAGATAGCTACCGTAAAGCTGTTGAAGGTGGCTTATTAAAGATTCTCTCGAAGATGGGAATTTCGCTCCTGTCTAGCTATAGCGGCGCACAAATTTTTGAAGCGATCGGGATTGGATCTGAAGTAATTGATGCTTCCTTCAAGGGAACTGTTTCCCGTGTTGGTGGTGTCAACTTTGCCGATATTGCTTCTGAGTTGCTCAGCTTCCATCATCAAGCCTTCCCTGAATTGCAACACAAAAAGCTGGAAAATTATGGCTTCGTGCAGTATCGCCCCACTGGTGAATACCACATGAACAGCCCTGAAATGGCGAAGGCTTTACATAAAGCCGTGGCGGGTGATGGCTATGACCATTACGAAGTCTATCGAACTCAATTACAAAATCGCACGCCGACGGCATTGCGTGATTTACTAGAATTTAAGAGCGATCGCCCTAGCATTCCTCTAGAAGAAGTGGAAGATGTTTCAGGAATCCTGAAGCGCTTCTGTACGGGTGCTATGTCCCTCGGAGCCTTGAGCCGTGAAGCCCATGAAGTGCTGGCGGTCGCCATGAATCGAGTGGGTGGTAAATCTAACTGTGGCGAAGGCGGCGAAGATCCGATTCGCTATTTACCGATTAATGACGTGGATGAAAATGGTATTTCGGCATCATTTCCACATCTCAAAGGTTTAAAGAATGGCGACAGTGCCAACTCCGCGATCAAACAAATTGCATCGGGACGTTTTGGTGTCACTCCTTCCTATCTCGTCAGTTCCAATCAATTGGAAATTAAAATGGCGCAAGGTGCAAAACCAGGTGAAGGCGGACAATTGCCAGGACCAAAGGTCAGCAGCTATATCGCCATGCTTCGTAATTCCAAAGCAGGAGTATCGCTGATTTCGCCGCCGCCGCATCATGATATTTATTCTATTGAAGATCTCGCTCAGCTAATCTTCGACTTACACCAAATCAATCCTACTGCCAAAGTCTCGGTCAAACTAGTTTCCGAAATCGGCATTGGCACGATCGCGGCGGGTGTGGCTAAAGCCAATGCCGACATCATCCAAATCTCTGGCTTTGATGGCGGTACGGGCGCGTCACCCTTGAGTTCGATCAAGCACGCTGGCTCACCATGGGAGCTTGGTTTAGCCGAAGTACATACAGTATTAATGAGTAATAAACTTCGCGATCGCGTATTGTTGCGCGTCGATGGCGGCTTCAAAACTGGTTGGGATGTGGCGATCGCGGCTCTCCTCGGTGGCGAAGAATATGGCTTTGGTACGGCGGCGATGATTGCTGAAGGTTGCATCATGGCGCGAGTTTGCCACACTAATAAATGTCCCGTTGGCGTAACGTCTCAACTAGAACAGTTCCGCAAGCGATTCCCTGGTACGCCTGAAAACGTGGTTAACTTCCTTTACTTCGTTGCTGAAGAAGTGCGTCAAATCCTTGCTAGGCTTGGTTACAAATCTCTCAAGGACATCATCGGACGCTCTGACCTCTTAGCCCAGCGTCAAGATTTGAAACTCGCTAAACTCAACCTTAATCAAGTTGATATGGGTTGCTTGATTAATCTGCCCGACACCAAGAGCGATCGCAATTGGTTAGAGCATTCTGTAACTGCCTATAGTAACGGCGCAGTTCTTGATGATCAGATTTTGGCGGATCTCGAAGTCCAAAATGCGATCGCAAATCAAACTGATTTAAGTAAAAGCTATGCGATCGTTAATACTGATCGCTCAGTTGCAACCAGAGTCTCAGGTGCGATCGCCAAGCAATATGGCAACTCTGGACTCGCCAGTAACCTCAATCTCGAATTTGTCGGTGCAGCAGGGCAAAGCTTTGGCGCATTTAACATTAATGGACTCAACCTTTCTCTGATCGGTGAAGCCAATGACTACATCGGTAAAGGAATGAATGGTGGCAACATCAGCATCAAACCAAAGCCAGACTGCATCTTCAATCCTGCTGATAACTCCATCGTCGGTAATACCTGTCTCTATGGCGCAACGGGTGGTTATCTCTTTGTCGATGGACGGGCTGGTGAACGTTTTGGCGTGCGGAACTCTGGCGCGAAGGCGGTCGTTACAGGTACAGGCGATCACTGTTGTGAATATATGACTGGCGGTGTGATTGTCGTTCTCGGAACGACAGGGCGCAACGTGGGTGCAGGCATGACAGGCGGTATCGCTTATTTCCTCGATATCGATGGCAAGTTTAAAGATCGCCTCAGCCAAGAAGTTCTACAAGTGCAAAGGGTTGATACTATCGCAGGTGAGAACCAATTGAAGGAACTGATTCAGTCTAGCTATGAGCAGACTGGCAGTAGTCGAGCGAAGGAAGTTCTCGATAATTGGTCGATCTATTTGCCTAAGTTCTATCAAGTTGTGCCACCTTCGGAGCAGAATAGCCCTGAAGCCACAGATGAACTGACCGTAGCCGCAACAGTCTAAGAACCAAAAAGCTATGGCGCACGCTACGCGTGCGCCATAGCTTTTTGATTTTGGGTTTTATTTTAAGTATAAGTATAAATACTTAATAAGTAGCACTCAGAGATAAAATATTAAGAAAAGTTTAAGCGATCCCCAAAGTTGCACAATTTCTAGCAAAATAAATTTATTCAAACGGAGCCAGCTTATATATAGGCTCTGAATTTAAATAACAACTTAATAAAAACACCTAAACAAGCGATCTCAAAAGGCAAATGGTAATTTATACTTAGCCCTAAGAGATCGCTTGTTTGTATGAATTTATTTAAGTTTTGTCTTGATAATTTATAAGTAAATTATCTATTTGCGAGTTGGAAATGTGGAAAGATTTAATGTCCGCAGCGTTATTGATGGTTATAGCCAAGGCTATTTTTTGATGTCAGAGGGTGATGGAGAGCCGATTGAGTGGTATTACACTAATAGTCGTACTTTAATGCCTCTTGACCAGCGATTTCGATATCCTAAATCTTTGCAGCGTGTAATCAATCAAAACCGCTTTGAAGTTAGGATTGATAGTGCCTTTGAGCAGGTTGTTGATGGATGCGCCGATCGCGAAACTACTTGGATATCCAAGGAACTGCGATCGCTATATAGCAATTTACACAAAGCTGGTTGGGCGCATAGTTTTGAGACATGGCAGGGCGATCAATTAGCAGGCGGAATTCTGGGGATCTCGATTCGTGGCATATTTATTGGGGAGTCGATGTTTTTTAAAATTCCTGAAGGCTCTAAGGTGGCGATGGTAAAATTGGTGGAGCATTTGCGATCGCAAGGTTACGGTTTATTTGATGCTCAACTAATGAATCCTCATCTTGAAAGATTTGGAGCTTTTGAAGTTGATGATGATCGTTATCAAGCATTACTAAAACAAGCATTAACTAAATCTTGCAGTTTTATAGACTAGAAATAAGCGGCGCTTATCTCTAATCTATAGCAGTCCTATTTTGTTCTTATTGGCAATGGCTTGTAATTGATTCAGGGGAAATTTTGTGACAGAACTACATCAAACAGGCGAAATCGTCCAAGGGCGCTATCGCATCGATCATATTTTGGGACAGGGCGGCATTGGCATCACCTATGCGGCTGAGGATTTGCAAACAGGCGATCGCGTTGCCATCAAAGCTTTATCATTTCGGCGAATGAATGAGTGGAAAGTGCTAGAACTATTCGATCGCGAAGCCAAGGTACTCGCTCAACTCGCTCATCCCGCGATTCCGCGCTATTTAGACTATTTTCAGGTTGATAGCGATCGCGATCGCAATTTTTACATCGTGCAGCAATTGGTAGAGGGCAAATCGCTAGCACAGGCGATCGCCGACGGTTGGCATGGCAGTGAAGAAGATATCAAACAAATTGCCGAACAAGTTCTGGATATATTGAGCTATCTCCATGAACTCAAACCACCCGTAATTCATCGTGATATCAAACCGCAAAATATTATTCTTCAGCCCGATCGCAAAATTGCACTCGTTGATTTTGGGGCAGTGCAAGACTCCTTTCGCAATACGCAAGTGGGTGGCAGCACCGTTGTCGGTACTTACGGCTATATGCCACCCGAACAATTTCGTGGCAAGGCAGTGCCCGCAACCGATCTGTATGCCCTTGGGGCGACAATTTTATTTTTACTGACGGGGCGATCGCCCACAGATTTACCTGAGATCAAACTCAAGCTTAGTTTTCGTGACTCAGTTAGCATTTCATCCCATTTTGCCGATTGGCTCGACAAAATGATTGAGCCAGCCCTAGAAGATCGCTTCAAGACTGCCCAGCAATCACTTCAAGCTTTACAAAATCCCATTTTGCCATCACTCGAAAGTCGGATCAGCGATCTAGAAGTTAGTCATTTACTTAACCGAAACAGCGATCGCTCCGTTACAAAATATCAATATCCCAAGCCACTTGGTAGCCACATCGAATTTAAAAAGACTGATAGTATTTTAAAAATTGAGATCCCACCTACGGGGCTGCGTGGTGATGGTGCAAGCATCCTATTGTTTGCAATTTTTTGGGATAGTTTTTTGATCCTCTGGACATCAATGGCTCTGAGATCAGGGATTTTTGCTCTTTTTTCAATTCCCTTTTGGATTATCGGTATTGGTATGACCTATGCGGGTTTATCGATTGTCTTTGGCAAAGTTTGCTTAGTAATTAGCGATCGCACCTTTAGTATTGATTGGGACGTTTTAGGAATCAAGCGCCATGTCCAAGGAAAAACCCAAGATTTACGACAAGTTGAACTCAAGAGTTCTTACGAAGTTAATAATCAGCCTGTAATGGAGTTACGTTTAAATCAAGGCATTTATGTCCATAAATTTGGGTTAGGGCTAAGTCGTCCTGAGAAGGAGTGGTTAACGCAAGAAATTAATGATTTTTTAGAAACATGGCGATCGCGCCATTAAAGTGAATTGAGTAATTCACAGCGCTTTGCGCTGTATACCAAAATCAAATTAGCTGTTAATTTCTCATTTTCAGGAATAGAGTCTTTAGGAAACTTGTCTACATAGCAATTACAAGCAGCCCACTTTCCCTGCACTGAGACTGACAACAAATTACAGAAGCCCCCTTGTCTCCCTCTTGGGTCATAATTTTTGCAGAACCGACAATCCATAACAACTCCATCTACCCAAAGCTGTTGTATCTTCTCTCTAATTACATACTTTCTTTGTGATCGACTTTCTTACTTATTGTGATTGCGATCATTGCATTTTGGATATGCGCTAAGTAGGTGGGCAAAAGAACCCAAAAAACCAAAAAGCTGTGGCGCACGCTGCGCGTGCGCCACAGCTTTTTGGTTTTATTATACTCATCTACTTAGTCAGTATTTTCTAAATAGAGTTTGCTCTTAAAATTTGGGCGTTGATTGCTCTGCTATATTTTTAAGTTTGACATGCTCTCAGGGCTGAAGCCACTGAGATTCCAAGAATCACTTCTTAGATTTTCTGCTTCATAGCAACAGCCCTCTAGAGGAATCTCTATCAGGTCTTACGTTCGCTCCACAGACTAACCCCGCAAGCCCTGCGGTTTTTAAAAGTTATTTTGTTTGCTAAAAGCTTGGTTATCGCTCCTAGTTTTGCTATCTTAACACAAAGCCATCCTAAAACGACAATTATATGAATCAATCAAAAAGACTAAAGGGAATAAATTCCCTCGTTCGCTTCCCTCTCAGCGCTGAAGCGACTGAGTTTCCCGCGTATCCTGAGGTTCTATGACTGAAATCTGTCCCAAACATAAACGTGTCTTATTTATTAGTAACGGTCATGGTG
>Ga0209490_10006238_pt1 | contig 10786 bp, 11 predicted proteins | sample MAT06_FD_187209 | JGI IMG/M metagenome (GOLD analysis project Ga0209490, IMG submission 187209) | Freshwater microbial communities from Lake Fryxell liftoff mats and glacier meltwater in Antarctica - MAT-06 (SPAdes) (version 2) | ecosystem: Environmental > Aquatic > Freshwater > Ice > Liftoff...
CGGTCTTGGTAGGTCATTGGAAGCCAAGGAATTAGTTGATAATGTGTTGCATAAGGCCGTAGTTCCCATCGTGCTTGATGCCGACGCGTTGAACCTGCTTGCCGAGTACCCAGCGTGGTTCCAAGGCATGGAAGGTCGGTTGATCCTTACGCCACATCCAAAAGAAATGGATCGCTTGCTCGGTGATCAGCCCAGAACGAGTTATGAGCGCCTTATGCGTACCCGCGAATTTGCCAAGCGTTACCAATGCACCGTTATCCTTAAAGGCGCCTATACAGCAGTTTGCTCTTCGGCTGGTCAGATCCACTTCAATTCTACAGGGAATTGCGGCATGGCCAAAGGGGGTAGTGGCGATGCACTAACCGGTCTGCTTACAGGGCTGCTCGCTCAGGGTTATTCAGTGGAACAGGCAAGTCTTATCGCTGTATACCTGCACGGTTTGGCTGGTGATCTGGCAGCCAGCGAGTTAGGTCATGATGCAATGCGCCCCACCGACCTTATAGACTTCCTGCCCAATGCCTGGGTCCAACTAAGATCCTGAACAGGCTCTTAGGCGCGTATCAGATCAAGCCCTCCAGTTGGCCTTTGCCTTCGCGCAGGACCACAGGGTCGCCATTTGTCAAGTCTATCACCGTGGAGCCTTCTGATCCGCCGATACCGCCATCAATAACGATATCTACTTGATGACCAAGGTATTTGTGTATCAGCTCCGGGTCGGTCGTATGATCCACCAGCTTATCTGGGTCGTGTACGCTGGCCACCACCAAGGCATGCCCCAGTTCCCGCACAATGGCTTGGGGTATCGGGTGGTCCGGAACCCGTATCCCAACTGTACGCTTGTTGTTCTTGAACAGCTTGGGTATTTCGCTGCTCGCCGTAAGAATGAATGTGAATGGGCCAGGAAGCGCCCTTTTCATGATCCGGAAAGAAGCGGTATCTACGCTTTTTGCGTAGGTGCTTAACTGACTGAGGTCTGAGCAGATAAGTGATAGATCTGCTTTTTGTGCTTTAACCCCCTTAAGGCGTGCTACTTCTTCTATCGCGCGGCTGCTGTGTGCGCTACAAACGAATGCGTAGACCGTGTCCGTTGGGCAAATGACCACTGCTCCATCCAGCAAAGCATCAACCACCGTTCTTATCTTCCTTGGCTCGGGATCTTTGGGGTGTATGGCCAGGAGCATTGTGCGGAACTCAGACCTTTTGGGCCAGCGCTGCTGCCTTTTTGTGGTCGGCCAGGAATTTCTCCAACCCGATGGTGGTAAGCGGGTGGTCGAACAAGGCCGTGATGGCGCTCAACGGGCAGGTGGCTACATCCGCACCTACTTCCGCGCATTGGATGATGTGCATGGGGTGCCTGATGCTTGCAGCCAGGATCTGTGTGCCGTAGCCATAGTTATCGTAGATCGTGCGGATCTGGTCGATGAGTTGGACCCCATCAGTGCTTACATCGTCCAACCGGCCAATGAATGGCGATACATAGGTGGCACCTGCCTTTGCGGCCAACAATGCCTGGCCAGCGCTGAAGACCAGGGTACAATTCGTTTTGATGCCCTTGCCGGTGAAGTATTTGATCGCTTTAACGCCCTCGCGGGTCATGGGCAGCTTGACCACGATCCTAGGATGCAGCGCAGCCAGGTCTTCACCCTCTCTTACCATGTTGGCATAGTCCGTGGCGATCACCTCCGCACTTACATCACCATCCACGATCTGGCAAATGGCCACGTAGTGTTTCATCACCGCATCCGTTCCGCTTATGCCTTCCTTGGCCATCAGGGATGGGTTGGTGGTGACACCGTCGAGTACTCCAAGGTCTTGGGCCTCTTTGATCTGCGCCAAACTGGCTGTATCGATGAAGAATTTCATGGGTCGTTAACTGCCGCGAAGGTAGGCGCTGCGAACTGCCTAAGCCCAATGCCACCCATGCGATCAGCTCTATGGCATGGGCCTTGTCCATGGCCTATACCTTTACACCGTTATGCAGCTTCGCTTTCTGTTCCTTTTCGGGATCGTCTTTTTCGCCGCAGGTCTTGCCGCTCAGCCCCCGGTTTTGGACCTGAACGCGACCGACGCCAAGGGCCGTAAGCAAGGCACTTGGTCCAAGACCTGGCCAACTGGGAAAACGCGCTACCTAGGGCAATTCAAGGACGATAGACCCAGCGGGACCTTCAAGCACTATGACGAAGAAGGGCATTTGACCACGATACAAGAGCATGGTGGGGATGGCCTTCATAGTCGCGCCAAGCATTACCATGCCAATGGCAACTTAATGGCCAGCGGCTGCTACCAAGGGCAGTTGAAGGACAGCACTTGGAGCTATTTCGGAGATGATGCCAAGCTTCGCAAGGTTGAACGGTACTTGGTTGGGCAGTTGCACGGTGAACAGGTAGCGTATTACCCTGATGGCTCGGTAGCTGAGCGTGAGAACCGGGTGAAAGGTGTTCTGGAAGGAGCCAGCAAAAGTTGGTTCGCCAATGGCAAGCTCAGGTCCGAGGCCACTTATGTGAAGGATGAGCCCGAAGGGAAAATGGTCTTCTATTTCCCCAACGGGACCAAGGAGATCGAGGGTTTTATGGTGAATGGTGATCGGGATGGTACGTGGTACTATTTCAATGACGACGGTTCGCTGCAATTGCAAATGCTCTACAGCAAGGGCCAGCTGATGAAAGAACGAAAGGAGAATGGCGTTTTCAAAGAGTATTTTGACGATGAGCAACTAAAGTCAGAGGTCATTTACAAGAAGGGGAAAAAGCAAGGAGCCTTTACGGAGTACCACGACAACGGAGTTTGGGAATTGGAACCGCTTGCAGCCGACCCTGTTCTGGGAACGCCTGGGGAAATGCAGCGGGTCCTAAAAGGCCAGACCAAACAGCGCGAAGGCACCTATGTGGACGACCTTTTGGAAGGGGAGGTCAAGGAGTATGACGACAAAGGCAAGCTGCTGAAGACGACGCCGTATAAGGCTGGGGTGATGCAGTAACTTTCACGGTCGCAAAACCCGACTGGCAAGAAGCTTGAATGGATCTGGCCGCAGGCCTGGTGAACAGAACACAGTGAGCAAGAACGGACGCATTTTGGTAGCCATGAGCGGCGGAGTGGACAGCTCCGTAACCGCCTTGATGCTGCATGAAGAAGGGTACGAGGTGATCGGTGTCACCATGAAGACATGGGACTACGCGGATACCAGTGGTGGCAAGCGGATAACGGGTTGCTGCGATCTGGACAGCATCAACGATGCCCGTAACATGGCCGTTAGCCGCGGTTTCCACCACATGATCATCGATATCCGTGAGGAGTTCGGCGATGCCATCATCGGCAATTTCACCAGCGAGTACATGGCCGGGCGCACCCCGAACCCGTGCGTGCTGTGCAACACCTTCATCAAATGGGAAGCCTTGTTGAAACGGGCCGACATGATGGATTGTGCCTTGATCGCCACGGGCCACTACGCCCAAGTTCGCCAATTAGAGCAAGATGGCCGTTGGGTGGTGAGCCGTGGGTTGGATCCAGGCAAGGACCAGAGCTACGTATTGTGGGGCTTGGAGCAGAAGAACCTGGCCCGAACACGTTTCCCCATCGGGAGCTTTCGAAAAAGCGAGATACGCCAGATGGCCGTAGATAGCGGATTTCCGGAATTGGCTACCAAGAGCGAGAGCTACGAGATCTGCTTTATCCCCGATAACGACTACCGGGGTTTCTTAAAGCGAAAAGAACCGGAGGCAACAGCCAAACTGGCCCATGGCAAGCTCGTAAGCGTTTCTGGCGATCAATTGGGGGAGCATGACGGTTATCCCTTCTTTACCATTGGCCAGCGCAAAGGCTTGGGTATTGCTACTGGAGAACCGCTTTATGTGACCGACATCCAGCCCGCCACCAATACGGTCGTACTCGGTCGCAAAGAGGACTTGCAGAAGCAGACCATGTGGGTGCGCCGACCGAACTTCCAGATGATCAATGCGTTGAAAGAGCAGATGGAGGCTGTTACCAAGATCCGCTACAAGGATAAAGGCACCCCTTCGACCCTATCCATGGACGGTGATCGTGTTAAAATTGAGTTCCACGCCCCGGTCACAGGCATCGCACCCGGGCAGAGTGCCGTCTTCTATGTAGGTGACGATGTGGTCGGTGGCGGATTCATCGACAGACCTTAACTCTCATGACCATGATCCATGCACGTTTAATGGCTTTCGGGTTGGCAGCCGCGTTGCTCGCTGGCTGTAAAAAGGACGAGGTGCCAGAACCTGATCTTGGCTACACCTACTTCCCGGTAGCGAAAGGTGCCTGGGTGGAGTATCAAGTCGATTCGCTTTGGCGCGACGACAGGGCCGGTGTGTTGGATAGTGTGAGTTACCGGCTTATGCAGCGTATCGAAGAGCTGTATACCGATGATGAAGGTCGTCCGTGCCAACGCATCCATCGCTATGTCAAGGATGCGAATGACGCTTGGGTGGTGCGTGATGTCTGGACCTCTACCCGCAGCACCACAGCGGCGGAAATGACCGAAGAGAATTATCGGCGCCTGAAACTCAGTTTTCCTGTGCGCATCTCCCGTACGTGGGATATTCACATTTTAGGCACCGGCGCGGCAGATGATCCCGACACGGATGATGAATTGTTGGTTGCCTATCGCGAGATCGGAGAGCCATGGAGTGCGAACGGCTTGACTTTCCCGAACACCTTGCTCCTTAGAAATACGGTGCCAGCCAATCTTGTCGATAAGCGTAATTTTGAAGAGCGTTATGCTGACGGCGTGGGTATGATCGCCAAGTACTGGGAGGAAACAGACACTCAGTACACCTATCCCGAGCCGACCTTCCAACTAGTGATCGAGGTGAAAGGATGGAGGCTGGACATGGTCGCTGTGGCTTACGGTACGGACTAATGGCATTGAACCTCTTTGGCGAACGGATAGCAACGCTGACTTGCGCTGTTCTTTTTGTGACCCTTCTTCTTGCGCAAACGGCGCCCAACACGTATTGGGTGCAATTCACCACCAAGGAGAACACCCCGTACAGCCTTTCCCAACCAGATCAGTTCCTCTCTCAACGTGCGTTGGCCCGCCGCGCGGCGCAAGGTGTTGCGTTGGATGATCTGGACCTGCCCGTGGATCCATCCTTTGTAAATGTGGTGGAGGCGCTTGAAGGGGTGCAAGTGTTGAATCGCAGCAAGTGGTTCAATGCGGTCACCGTGCGTATCTCCGATCCCAATGCGTTAGCCGCCATTCAGGGCCTTCCATTCGTGCAAGTGGTGCGCGGAACAGGCTCTAACATGGTGCAGCGGCCCACAGCAGCCAAGTTCTTGGAACCAGCCGTGGACAGCAACCGCGATGTGGATGCGGTGCGTTACGGGTCGTCCTACCTGCAATTCAGCATGCTCAATGGGCAAGCTTTACACGGTATAGATGCGAAAGGGCAGGGGATGCTGATCGGTGTGCTGGATTCCGGATTCGATGGTGTCGATTCTTCGGCTGCCTTTCAGGGCCTTCGCGACCGCGGCGGTATCCTGTTGGTTCGGGACTTGGTAGCACACGATGGCGACGTGTACCAGGATCACTGGCATGGGCGCTCGGTGTTGTCGTGCATGGCCGCAGTGCTCGATAGCCAGTTGATCGGCACCGCACCAGAGGCCGATTATGTGCTCTTGCGCACCGAGGAGGTCGCTACCGAATATCCCGTTGAGGAGGATAACTGGATCTCGGGTGCCGAGTTGGCCGATAGTCTGGGATGCGATGTGCTCAACACCTCATTGGGCTACACCGCTTTTGACGACAGCACCATGGACCACACCTACGCGCAGTTGGATGGCCAGACCTTGCGCATCAGCGTCGCAGCGAACATCGCTTCTCGCAAGGGTATGATCCCTGTCTGTAGCGCGGGAAATTCTGGAAGCAGTGAATGGTTCTACATCAGTGCTCCGGCCGATGCCATCGATGTGCTTACCGTTGGCGCTGTGGGCGACGTGGAGAATTCAGCACCATTCAGTTCGCGCGGGCCCAGTGCCGATGGTCGGGTGAAACCAGATGTTTGCGCCATGGGCTGGTGGGCGACCGTGCTGCGCTCCAATGCGGACAGTGTTCTCCAAGTGAATGGTACCTCGTTCTCGTCACCCATTCTTGCGGGTTTGGTAGCCTGTCTTTGGCAATTGCATCCAGAGCGCACCGCCAGCGAGATCATGGATGCCGTGCGCCGTAGCGCTTCGTTCTTCTCCAACCCCAATGATTCCCTTGGCTATGGTGTGCCGGACTTCGGTGCAGCCCATGCCTGGTTGATGATGATCGGTATACCAGAAGGTGGAGATATCCCAGCGTTGAAGGTCTATCCCAACCCCTTCCAGCAAGAGCTATCGATCCAGACTCCGGAGATGGTAAAAGGTGCCATACACCTGGCCATGTTCAACACCCAAGGCCAGCTAGTGTACTTCAGCCGGGAGCGTGCCCAAGCCGGGGACCGTATCCGAGTGGAGGCAAGTAACGTTGCATCACTGCTCCCTGGTGCCTACGTGATCAAACTACAGAGCGCCGATCTGGTTTGGCAGCAACAGGTGATCAAGCTGCCATGAGCCTTCCGCCGGGGCCGGTGGCGATCCCTGTCGATGAGTTGCTGATCGCTTACGCTCAAGGCCGTTTTCCCATGTGCCACAACGACGGTGAACTCTACTGGCATGATCCCGATCCACGCGCTGTGTTCCCTTTGTATGACCTAATGCCGAATACGCGCTTGGCCCGCCTGATACGGTCTGGAAAGTTCTCTGTTACCATGGACAAGGCATTCGGTAGGGTGATCCGTGCTTGTGCGGAACGGGAAGAGACGTGGATCGATGAACGGATCATCGCATCCTTCGACGCGCTTCATCTTGCTGGCCGGGCACACTCCGTTGAAACGTGGAAGGACGGAACACTCGTGGGCGGTATTTATGGCGTTGCGCTCAACGGCACTTTCTTTGGCGAGAGCATGTTCAATTCCAAGCCCAATGCCGGCAAGGTGGCATTCTATCATTTGGTACAGCATTTGCAGGCGCAGGGCTTCGTGCTCTTCGATACCCAGTATATCAATCCATTCACCCGGCAATTGGGCGCAACGGAGTGGCCACGTTCCATGTTCCGGTCTGCTCTTGCACAGGCGCTTTCGTTGAATGTTCGTTTCTGATCCTTGCTGATATGCGATCGATACTTGCGGTGTTTTCGTTGATCATGATGGGGCTGCCAGCCTTTGCCCAAGTGGCACTGAAGGTGGAGGTCATCTTGAACAAGCCAGATGCCGGCGGGGTATTGCGCATCGCTCTTTGTCCCGGAAAGGAAGCCTACAATTCGGAGAAGGGGTGCCGCTTACAAAGTGTTCCTGCAACAGGTCGCTCGGCACATAGCGTATTCGCCAATGTTGCACCCGGTGAATACGGTATCAAGGTCTTTCACGACATCAATTCGGACAACACCTTGAACACCAGTTGGATCGGTTGGCCACAGGAGCCTTACGGATTCAGCAACGACGCACCGGTGAACATGGGACCGCCATCGTTCAAACTGGCGGCTATCACCGTCAAGGATAAGGACTCCACCACGCGCATCGCGCTGCGCTAGCGCGGTTCTTTGACCATGGCCGGTACAATGGCCTGGCGCGCGGCCAAGTAGCGTTGGTACACCGTATCGAATGCGACCCGGTGGTCCACGACACGGTCCCACTTCCCCGAAAGATCGATCAGGAGCTCACAGGCTTCGCGCAGGCCGTGGTGTCCGCCACCCATGCGAATGTGTACATCGGCAAGGCCACGTTCGATGCAAGTGCGCTGGAACAGCTCTGTGGCCCGGTGCCCGATCAGTACGCGCAGGCCGCAGCGTTCGGCTACAGGTAGGTCCAGCACGTCGTCATAAACAAAAAGGACTTCTTCAGCTTTCAACCCGTGTTGCTGAAGGAAACGATCGAAGGCTACCGGTTTGTGGGTGAAGCCCATGAACACGCTGTGCAGGCGTTCGCGTTCACCAAAGCGCTCTGCATAGGGGTTATGCTGGCCTGTGATAATTGCCGTAAAGGGTAACTCTTCCTTGCCCAGCCAAAGTGAAAAGCGTAGAAGGTTCAACCCCATGCTATCCACCTCGCTGAATGGGCTGCCACCGGCTTCGTCCTTGAACCCATCGTTAAAAACACCGTCCCAATCACAGATCACGGCACGTATACCGGATAACCTGCGCACCACCTCGTCGCGGCCTCTGATCAGCCGGTCATCGCCGTGGGTGGAATGACTGCCGAACATGGATCACCCCGCGATCGCTTTCAACAGGTCCTGGATATCGAGCATTCCCAACTGCTTGCCGTTCTCGCTCACGCTGATGGTATCGACCTTCTTCTCTTTGAAGAGCTTCTGCGCATCGTCCAGCAAGGCTTCAGGACCTACAGTGATGGGTTCGTTGAACGTGAGAGCGCTCAGTTTTTTCGCCAGGAATTTGTTGCCCTCCTTTTCCAGGCCGCGGCGCAATCCGCCATCGGTGAATACGCCTTTGTTCTTGCCCTTCGCATCAACCACCATCACTGCCCCAAAACCGTGTTTGGTCATCTCCACCAAGGCTTCGCTAACAGTGGAGCCGTCTTTTACAACAGGGTTGCTGCGCCCGAGAATATCCTTCACCTTCATGGTGATCAGGCGGGTGTGCTCATAGAACTGCTGGGTGCCCAATTGCGTCATGTGGTTGTCCGTAAGCTGTTTCATCAGCTTCCAGGGCACCGTGATGGTATGCACGCCGATCTGTACGGCATTGCGAACGTGCTCTACTGTGCGCACGCTGCTGAACATGATCTTGCTGTCGTAACCGTAGTAATTCACCGCTTCCACGCATTGCTGCACCAAGCTAAGGGCGTCATGCCCTTGATCTTGCAAGCGCCCAACCAAGGGACACACGTAGGTGGCGCCGGCTTGCATGGCCATATAGGCTTGTTGCAAGGTGTACACCAAATGCACATTCACCATAATGCCCTCGTTACGTAGCATGCGGCAAGCTCGCAAGCCTTCCAAGCTCACAGGGATCTTGAATACCGTGGTCTCTTTCTTCAAGCCCATTTTCAGTTGGCGCTTGGCCTCTTTCATCACTTCCTCTGCGGTTTCGCCCAGGGCTTCCACTTGCAGAATGGGCACTTTCTTGGCGAGGTCCAGGATCATCTTATCGATGTTCGTGACCCCACCGCGGTGCATGAAGGTGGGTGTGGTGGTAAGACCAGTGAGGAAACCGAGTTTGAAGGCTTCGTCGATCTCTTTGATGTCGGCGCTGTCGAGGTAGAGTTCCATTTATCGGATGTTTCGCTACGGAAGTATGAAGGAGCGGGATCAGGCCCGGTCGCTACCCGTACTTCACTGTGGCTCTGTTGCTAGGTGGTTAGTTCTTGCGGTGCTTCACCTCCACAGCGTGCAGGTCAAGGAGGGGTTTCATGAATTCTTCAAGCTGCGTCATGTCCAATTGGCTGGCTGCATCGCAACGTGCGTTGGGGGGGTCGGGGTGTATCTCTATGAACACACCGTCCACCCCAGCAGCAACACCAGCACGTGCAATGGTGGGCATCACTTCCCGATCACCTCCGCGTGGATCGGCACTGGGCGTGCCGTATTTGCGAATGCTGTGTGTGATATCGAACACCACGGGATAGCCCGTTTTACGCAAGTGGTAAAAGGCTCGCGGATCCACCACCATGTCGTTGTACCCGAAGGTATAGCCCCTTTCGGTGAGGATGATCTTGCTGTTACCCACGCTTTCGCATTTCTGCGCGGGTTTGATCATGTTCTCCGGTGCCAGGAACTGCCCGTGTTTCAGGTTGATCACTGCACCGGTCTTGGCTGCCTCGGTTACCAAGGTGGTTTGCATGCACAGGTAGGCCGGTATCTGGATCACATCGCACACTTCTGCCGCAGGCACCGCCTGGCTGGGGTAGTGGATGTCCGAAAGCACGGGAAAACCGAAGTCCTTTTTGATCCGTTGCAATACTTTCAACCCTTCATCAAGCCCTGGGCCCATGTAGAAGTCTACGCTGCTGCGGTTGTCTTTGGTGAAGCTGCTCTTGTAGATAACGGGTAATCCCAAGCGATCGCCGACTTCTTTCAGCTTCTCCGCCGTGCGCAGCATAACATCCTCGGTCTCGATCACGCAGGGTCCGCTGATCAGGAAGAGTTGATCGGAACCACAGGCGATGTTGCCGACTTGAACGATCTTGCTCATGATCGTCAAAGGTACCTTACGGCTTGCTTGTCGGTTGGTCGGTCACCTCCAGGTCGAATAGGAGTTCGCCAAGCAGATAGCCTTCCACCCGGTCGCCGGCTTCAATACGCCCAACACCAGCGGGGGTTCCAGTGAATAGTAGATCCCCATTGTCCAAGGCGATGTACCGTTCCACATGGGCGATCAGTGTTGCCACGTCGAAGATCATTTGACCGCTATGGCCTGCTTGTACGGCCTTGCCATTGCGCTTGAGCATGAAGTCGATGTGTTTACCAGTAGGGTACGATCCAAGCGCAGTGAAACTTTCGGCCACATAGGCCGACCCGTCAAAGGCCTTCGCTTTTTCCCATGGTAGCCCTTTGACCTTGAGTTCTTGCTGCAGATCACGAGCGGTAAGGTCCAAACCGATGGAGACCTTATCAGCTTGGGCACGTCCATTCTTGTGGATGATGCTGTAGACCAATTCGATCTCGTGATGGATGTTTTTGCTGAAGGCGGGCAAACGAATTGGGCCCTGGAGTGGGATAAGCGCGGATGTCGGTTTCAGGAAGATGACCGGTTCTTCGGGAATGGCATTGCCGAGTTCGGCGGCAT
>Ga0209490_10006241_pt1 | contig 10785 bp, 8 predicted proteins | sample MAT06_FD_187209 | JGI IMG/M metagenome (GOLD analysis project Ga0209490, IMG submission 187209) | Freshwater microbial communities from Lake Fryxell liftoff mats and glacier meltwater in Antarctica - MAT-06 (SPAdes) (version 2) | ecosystem: Environmental > Aquatic > Freshwater > Ice > Liftoff...
GTTGGACATTGAGCTACTCTATCTGACGACTTATTCTCCTAATCTGAACTTAATCGAACGCTTGTGGAAATTTGTCAAAAAGCAATGTCTGTACTCTATTTATTATCCTGATTTCAGCACATTTAAGCAGGCGATTACGGGTTGCCTCGGTCAGTGCCATACAACGTACAAAAAAGAGCTAGATTCATTGCTGACATTGAAATTTCAGTCATTTAAGGACGTAAAGTCTATTCCCTGACAAAGTATAGCTATCCCACTAAGTTACACCATCAAACAAACTATAACTTAATGAAACTTTCTCCCCTCAAAATCCCCCCATTCTCTCAAATCACTCTCAACCCCTTCCCCCACAACCCTTCCAGCCCTTCTTCTATTCACTAACTTTTATGTAATACTTAGTGAAACTGACAAAACTAAAAGTTACAAAGAATTACACTAAAACTTACACTAAACAGCTTTCAAAAGATTCTGGAGAACAGAATCCTGGGCGCAGCTGTTGAAGAAAAGTTGCCACCTCTTCGCTTGAGGCGATCGCGGTTGATCTAACTGAATTTTGAGTAGGGAGGTTTACTGTGGACGTTGCAGAGGATTACTGGCGATGCCAACATCGGTAACCCGGTATAGTACTAAGATGTTGACGAGCAAGGGACGGACAATGCATTGAGATCCGCGTGAAATTAAATATAAAAATATTTAATTAAATTTAACGCAAATTATAACGAAAGAAGTATCTTTAGAACAACGGAGATGATTATCAATTTAAGAATATCTAATAGCTATTCTTGGAACCCAATTTCATGAACTATAATTTAACGACCCCGTTTACCCGCCGCTAGTAACCTCTCGAACTCAACCAACTTTATACGGTCGGTGTGCAACGGGATTGTTATACGGCATTCACTAAACCCAATGACGATCTTTATCCAATTCAGACTCCATTGCCTATTCCACTTAAATTACCTTTATCTAAATTTAGAGGTATCAGATCCTGGTTCGCAGGCTTCTCAAATTGAACCAAAACTTGCTGGAATTCCTGAGCCCATGCATCTGTTTCACGGCTGACCACTGAATTCACAGAACCAATATAATCTTTGCACAAGCGAAGACCATAATCTTTGCCTGAATAAATACTTAACTGCCCATTTTCACTATCTACAACTTTATCAATTTTGTCTTCAAATTCACTGTGCAGGTACATACACCAATCAAGTCGAAATTGTCCTTGAAGCTCAGTCAGCTTTTGGGCTGATCTGACATAGCGAACCCATCCACTTGTATATCCAGCAAACCTATCCAAGGCAACAAAAAGAGCCGCTAAGGCAATAGCCACTGTTGCCCATGCCGGAGATATGCACTGTCCCTTATCCTGTCTACAAATCATTTCAGTCATGACAGGGATAATTCCTGCGACAGCAACTGCAAGAATCGACAGAAATCTAAGGCTGTATCCAAGCTTCTGTTTATATCTCTTGCTAGTGTTGTACCATTTAATAGCTTCGGTGCAATGTGTATCCGCAAATTCGAAAAGACGTTGAAGCGAATTAATCCTATTCTCCGGGGTCCAATTGAGATCATGGGGGAACTTATCGAAGGTAAGGTCTTTCGTCTTCTTTTCTGGTTTTTGGGCACTCATAATTTTTCAGAATAAATACATGAAGGATAAAAGCAAACGAATTGAGTAAAATGTTTGTAGCTGGTGATGCTTAAAGCGTTACAGGAATTGTATTTTCTTGGACTTTTCTAGTTGAAGTTGCCATCCTTCGTGGAAAGTATCAAAGAAACGTCCCTGAATTTGTGCGAACTAAATTAAGAGCCTCATCAATCCTATATCTGGGACAATTGCTGGTTGAGAGCTAAGCTAGGAGCATTGAGGAGCGTAAGAGATAGCATAATAATCACAATGATATATGGTTTTATATTCTCATCGCGCTTAATATCTGTTAGAAAATGGCTAATTAGCTTCATTAATCGTTAGTCCTAAAGATGTAAGGATAGGAAAACCGAAGTTACCCTAATTAAATGATGTCGATTCCTCACCCTACCTGTCCTACTTGTGACTCAACTCATACTGTCAAAAATGGCAACATCCATAATGGCAAGCAGAACTTTAAGTGCCGCGACTGTGGCAGACAGTTCGTGCAAGACCCCAAAAACAAAATTATTGCTCAGCCAACTAAAACTCTGATCGACAAACTGCTGCTGGAGAAGATTCCTTTAGCCGGGATTGCCAGAGTAGTGGGTGTTTCAGAGCCTTGGCTCCAGAGCTATGTCAATGCCAAATATGAGGTAGTGCCCCAGCAGGTGAAGGTGGCGGCTAAAAAAAAGGGCACTTGACCATTCAGTGTGACGAGATGTGGTCTTTTGTGGGCAATAAGAGCAATAAGCAGTGGATTTGGCTAGCTTTAGATGTCGAAACACGGGAAATTGTTGGGGTCTATGTGGGTAACCGTAGCCGTGAGGGAGCGCAAGGATTATGGGATGCCTTGCCAGGAGTATATCGACAGTGTGCCGTTTCCTACACTGATTTCTGGTCGGCTTACAATGAGGTGTTCCCCAGCAAGCGGCATCATGGTGTCGGCAAGGAGAGTGGCAAAACCAGTTATATTGAGCGGTTTAACTGCACCTTACGCCAGCGAGTGTCGCGCTTAGTTAGGAAGACTTTATCGTTCTCCAAGAAGTTGGAGAATCATATTGGTGCAGTTTGGTACTTTGTTCGCCACTACAACGCATCCTTACTTGTTTAGAACTACCAAATTTGCTACGTTTCCCTGCTCTGCAATTACATAGATGCTGATTCTTTCTATATAGTTGCAGAGGAGATGTTGCTAGACTGAGCATCACATGAATTTTGCCATTTGTAGTACCATGACCACTAATTTACCCATCTCTGTTTTCTTCTCTTATGCACATGAGGATGAATTACTTCGAGATGAATTGGCAAAACACTTGAAGCTCCTGGTACGTCAAGGAGTAATTAAGACTTGGTACGATCGAGATATTACAGCAGGGAGTGAATGGGCTGGTCAGATTGATCAGAATATGGAGGCTGCACAGGTCATTCTCTTACTGGTTAGCGCTGATTTTTTGGCATCCGATTATTGCTATGATAAAGAGCTAATACGGTCGATAGAGCGTCATGATGCGGGTGAGGCACGGGTCATTCCAGTAATTTTGCGAGAGGTGGATTGGCAGGGAGCACCTTTTGCTAAACTGCAAGCTTTGCCCAAGAATTCAGAACCAGTGACGAGTTGGGCGAATCGAGATCAAGCATTTGCTGATATTGCTAGAGGGATTCGTAGAACAGTAGAGGATTTGCAACCTGATTCAGAACCACAGAGTTCTGGCACCGGATCTATGAGTCTGAATCAGGTGTCAGTTTTAAGCTCAATTGCAGAAAATTTGCCTCGAAGTGGAGCCGTTCAGTTTGTTGGTCGGCAGGAGACCATACAGCAGCTTCACCAGCTTTGCTATCATCAAAATTCGGCCAAGGTGACTGCTGTGATTGGTATGGGTGGAGTTGGCAAGACAGAGTTGGCATTGCAGTATGCATTGTCTTACCGAAATGACTACACCGCAGGAATTTGTTGGCTTCAGGCTAGAAGCGGTGACATCGGCTCTCAAATTATTCAGTTTTGTCGATTGCGTCTGAATCTTAGTCCGTCGGAGGAATTGGATTTACTAACGCAGGTTGAGTTCTGCTGGACCCATTGGACTTCTGGCAATGCTCTAATCATTCTGGATGATGTAACGGACTACAAAGCGATCAAGCCTTTCCTTCCGCCAAATAATCCTCGATTTAAAGTTCTGATCACCACTCGCTTAAGGCTAGGTAAGTCAGTCCAGCAATTAGAACTCAATGTTTTTTCAGAGGCATCGGCGATCGCCCTCCTGGAATCCTTGGTTACACCAGAGCGGGTTCAAGCAGAGTTAAATAACGCTCGAAAACTACTAGCTTGGTTGGGCTACTTACCTCTTGGTGTCGAGTTAGTGGGGCGCTATCTGGAGCGAAAACCTGATCTTTCTCTGGAGGAGATGCAGGAGCGGCTACAAACAAAATCGTTGAATGAACGATCGCTCAAGAAATCTGATGACGATATGACGGCTCGTACTGGTGTTGCTGCTGCTTTTGAGCTTAGTTGGGAAACTCTACCTGAAGCAGCAAGACATTTAAGCTGCCTACTAAGCCTATTTGCCATAGCACCAATTCCATGGAAACTTGTAGAGCGATGCTGCTCTGAGGCTGATCCGGAAGACTTAGAAGAGTTAAGGGATGAAATGCTACTCAATCTTCATCTGCTCCAGCGCAAAGGTAGTGGATTGTATCAACTCCACCAGCTTGTGCGGGAGTTTTTAAGGAACAAACTTGAGTTGATAGAGGAATCTGATGAATTAAGTAGGCAGTTCTGCCAAGCAATGGTTGATACCGCTCAACAAGTTCCAGAATCTCCTACTCGCAAGTTAATTTTACAGATGAGTTCTGCAATGCCTCATATTGCGGAAACTGCAACGCAGCTCTCGCATACCTTAAACGAGTCAGCTTTTACTCAACCATTTCAGGCACTTGCTAGATTTTATGAGGGGCAGGGTTTCTATGAGAAAGCAGAAACCTGGGCTGAAATATTTCATCAAAAGGCAAAAGAGCAGTTTGGCTCTGAGCATCCCCTAATTGCAACTAGCCTTGATAACCTTGCCTTTATCTATAAAAGCCGGGGTAAATATGCAGAGGCTGAACCACTATATCTTCAGGCGCTAGAGATGCGAAAGAAGTTGCTGAGCAATGAGCATCCTGAGGTTGCAGATAGCCTAAATAATTTAGCGTTACTCTACGACGCTCAAGGACGTTACACCGAAGCAGAATCTTTATGCATTCAAGCTCTGGAGATGCGAAAGAAACTATTGAAGGATCAGCATCCTGATATTGCAGATAGTTTAAATAATTTGGGTTTACTTTACGTGAATCAAGGTAAGTGCTTAGAGGCAGAACCATTGTTAGAAGAGGCTCTTACATTAAGAAAACAGCTACTTGGCTCTGAACATCCTCGTATCGCAACTAGCTTAAATAACTTGGCATATTGCTATAGTAATCAGGAGAAATATAAGGAAGCAGAACCCCTATATATCAAGGCATTAGAACTTTATAAATGCTTACTAGGTGAAGATCACCCAGAGGTGGCAATTAGCCTCAATAATCTGGCTTATCACTACGTTAACCAGAGTCGCTATGCGGAGGCAGAACCCCTTTTTATTCAAGCACTTGAAATTTTAAAACAAGCATTTGGTAATGAACATCCCAATATTGCAACAGGTTTAAATAATCTGGCTTACGTTTACGATATTCAGGATCGCTTTGCAGAAGCGGAACCTCTTTGTAGACAGGCGTTGGACATGAGAAAACGGCTGCTGGGTGAGAACCATGTGGACGTAGGAATTAGTCTCAACAATTTAGCAACGCTCTGTCGCTTGCAGAAGCGTTATGAGGAAGCAGAGAATCTATACCTTCAATCAATCGAAATCTTGAAATTGCAATTGGGCGAGGATCATCCACTCACGATGCAAGTAACCAGCAACTTGGATAAGCTTCAAGATGCCAAAAAGAACGAATTTGATATCACTCAGGCTTAGAGTCAGTTTGATGTTCCAACTAAGGTAAACGCTGCCCAATCAAGTGGGCTATCGCTATAGCCATTTCTAATCATATAGAGCATCGCCTGACGCAATGCCTGCGCTTTATCATTAGGGCTAGCGAGATAGGACTCGTAAAACTTGGTCATTAACTGGGCTGTCGAATCGTCTGGCACTGCCCATAAGGAGACCACCTCGCTGGGCACACCGGCAATACTTAATGAGAAGGGTAAGCCAACGACACCACCGGGTGTTAAAGGACCACGGCCTGTATTGCAAGCACTCAATACAACGAGGTCGGCTTCAAGTTTCATTTGAAAAATTTCGGCAGCAGTCAGAAACCCATTTTCATCAGCATCATTGCCGGATGGAGCTAGAACGACTGAACCCTCAGGGCGTCTAGAGGTTTCTGATTCCGCATCCAGAATGGCATGAGTAGCAAGATGAATAATTCTTGCATCTCTCATCTGGTCCCTAATCCGTGATTCAGTCGCTTGACCGCGAATTAGCAACCCAGGATTATACTGGTTACGCTCGAATAACTCGTTAATTGCTTCTGCTTCTAGCTCTGCATTTGGAAGATCTTCTAACTGCAGGGAAGGTGTATTTGGCATTGTTGGATTGCCAGCAATCAACACCTTTTTGTTGTTCGATGATTGCTTTTTCCGATTAAGATTAGCTAATAAAAGTGTACGGAAATTCGGCGCAGTTTGAATGGTGTGTTTCTCAATTAAGTATCGTCCAGCGGAATCTTTAAGTGCTGCAAATGGTACAAAGGAAAGCGAACCTTGAGGAATAAAAACAACACGAGATTGCTCGTTTGCAGGCAAGATGTTTTCAATTGGACTAATTAGTAAACTGTAGAGTTTCTTCAACGCCTCATTTTGCTGATTTAATTGCTCTTGTGGCACCACGCTGTTTGAAGCGTGGTGATCAGTTGAGTTGTCTCCATCTCGAACTAACCGTGCAGACAGTGCTGTTCCCTGCTGTCCACGGACTCTGACACGAATTGCAGAACGGGTAATACGTACCAATTGAGAGATCGCAATGCCTCCCTGTCCTCGGCACTCGTTAGAAGCTACCTCTCTTTCACACTGATTAGCACCAATCAGGGTGCTCGACCCTGGAATCTCACGAACTAAATTAGATGGAATTTGAAGTTCTTTAAACGTCAGTTCACCTGTTGGCTTGACAACCCAGATAAATAATTTATCTGGCGATGATAGCCTTCGCGAAGGTGGAAGAGTAAGCCCACGGCTGTCAGCGTGACGTCGGAGAGCTTCGCGTTCAATTAGCAATGGATTATCTTGTTCTGAGATGATTGAGTAGCTGACAATTGTTGCGTCCTCGGTTCTAGCCACTCCTCTAATATCTTCAGCATTAATTCTTATAGAAAAAGCCTTTGCAAACTTTTCCAATCGATCATTAGAATCAAAAATGCTAAGCTGACGTGCAATACTGCTGTCTATACTTAGCGTACGAATCACTTCAGAAGCCAATAATGAGTTGTAGTCCTGCTCTTGCTTTAATTCAGGATTAGCTTGCCTCTCTGCTAATTCACTCTTAGCAGCATAAATCTGCTGTAATAGGTTGAAGTGTGGAACATATGGATTGATGGCATTAGGGTTAAGTGAAACACTACTCGTAGTAATTCTTCTAGGACTTGTCCAGTGAAAACTCCAATTGAAACCCGTTGAGGAGCTTGACGTATTTTCTTGAGAAGTTGCTTCTTGACGAGTTTCAGTATGGCTAAATATAGCCAACTTATCAGTATCTTGTCTTAAGATTGTCTCAGCACTTGATAAGGACTGCTCAGATAGAATTAAGAAGCCAAGTTTTTTCGATAATGTAGCGAGTTTTACGAGTGCAAACGCAACCTGTTCAATTTTTAATGAGTTTCTTTCTACGTCTCCTAACAGAATTTGTACTTGTTGCTCTAGTTCTTGCTGATAAATCTCCAAGCCTTGTTGATATTGCTCTTGATTGATGAGCAAATTATTCGCTTGCTCATTGACTAGAGATACATCATCTAAAGCTGCAAAAAAATCATCTAAAGCTGCAAAAAAATTATCATCTACTGTCTGCAGCCCTGATTGCTGTATCCCTGCTGTTTGAGCGATCGCTTGAGAACTGCGAGAGTTCCCTTGAACATTAGTGATCAGAACCAAACCTATAGTGCATGTGGCTAAAATAATGGCTAGGACTAAGCTTTTCAGTTTCATTGAGTTGTATAAAGAGAATTGCAAGAGCGATTGGGAATAACAAAACCTATCCTGAGTAAGCTGCGAACATTAGAAGCAAGATAAATGATTCCTCCAGCAATTGACATGAGTTCTGTATTCTTAAGTAACATCTGGAAGTTAAACGGCAATTCTGGACTTTTATCTCCTCACTGATAGTAGCTATGCATAGCTACTTTTTTGCCATAGATTCTACTGCGCGGCGAATGCCGTGCACTACATTGAGAAATGCTTCGTCCTGGTCACTCCAAGAGGTAACAGGCTTTGCATCTTTAGGTAATACCTGAAGTTTACTAAAGGGCGTATCCTGCCAATCGCAGGGTTTCATGATGATGGGAATTACCCGCGCTGTCCCTGTGGCATGGCGTTCCATTGCCCGTTGCATTTCTTTGTCGAAACAGTACTCTGAGGCAATAAAGCGGGGCGTAATCAATAGCAAAATAACGACTGCTGACTCCAAGCGCGCTTTAATTTCAGCATCCCATTCTATACCTGCCTCGATGGACCGATCTTGCCAGGGTTTAATCTTACCCTGCCGAGTCAGATTCGCTAGATGCATGTAGAGATCGTCTTTTAAGCTCTCATCCTTATGGGAATAAGAAATAAATACCTCGATCGGTTCATTGGTAGAAGCATCACTGGAAGACGGAGAGGGGGTAGAAACAACTGGTTTAAGTTGCATGGCTACATCGGTGGACTGTTTGAGCAGAACTGGCGTCAGGTCTTCGGCAATACCCTCCATACGAATGGCGCTACAGCCCAGCTTGTAGGCAAACTCAATGGGGCGACCGGCTCCCAATGCGTCGTAGAATCCCACGGCAAAGGCGATCGCAGCCTTATCTCCGATCGCCTGGTTCATGCCGATCACATAGGGAATGTGTTGGGCGATCGCTTTTGCCTGCACGTCTGAGTAGCAGCCATTCAGCACCACACAGGTAATCTGATCGGCAAACAGTTCAAATAGTCCCGCTAGGGCAGCCCCGTTTACAAACTTGGCATTGCCGATTTCATCCTCAAACACCAGCCCTTGATCTCCTTCTCCATGCCCGGAGAAGTGAATGATTTGCGGCCCCACATCCAACATGGCGCGTTGAATATCACGGGGACGCACTGCCAAGCGTTGCTCTAAGTTGAATTGGTCTCGTTTCTGGGCACGTTGCAGCCCTTCGGCAATGTCACGTAGCTCCTGATCCAGCCGCAGGCGACCTGTGTCCTTAGGGTTAGCGGCAAGAAATAGAATCGTTTGCATGTTGGGATTGGCAGAGGACATAGAACATAGAAGTGATGAAGGCAGACCGAAATTCCGATGGACTCAATGATTACTGTGGGAAAGGGAGAATTCTGTGATTTCTATCCCCCATCTCAGCCTCCAATCCCTCCAACCTCAAGAAATGAATTTGTCCCCCACTCTCCCCGACCACGAACGTCACGCCATCGGGGGCAACAGCACAGCAACCTAACCCCCCATTACCCGTGAAACTGGCAACCTCCTGGCCACTGCTCAACTCCCACGCCTTTACCGTATGATCCCATGAGGCAGACAGCACGTAGCGACCATCCGGGCTGACGGCGACACCATTGACAGAGTTTGTATGACCCCTGAGAGTGCGCAATTCCTGGCCACTGCTCAACTCCCACACCTTCACCGTATGATCCCATGAGGCGGACAGCACGTAGCGACCATCCAGGCTGATGGCGACGCCATCGACAGAGTTTGTATGACCTCTGAGAGTGCGCAATTCCGCTCCACTGCTTAACTCCCATATCTTCACCGTATCGTCCTCTGAGGCGGACACCACATAACGGCCATCCGGGCTGACGGCAACGCCACGGACAGAGGCTGTATGACCGCTGAGGGTGCGCACTTCCGCTCCACTGCTCAACTCCCACACCTTCACCGTAGTGTCATCTAAGGTGGACAGCACGTAGCGACCATCCGGGCTGACGGCAACGCCACGGACAGAGTTTGTATGACCAAGGGTGCGCACTTCCGCTCCACTGCTCAACTCCCACACCTTCACTGTAGCGTCACTTGAGGCAGACAGAATGTAGCGGCCATTGGGGCTGATGGCGACGCCGTCGACATAGTGTGTATGACCGCTAAGAGTGCGCACTTCCGCTCCACTGCTCAACTCCCACACCTTCACTGTCTGGTCATGTGAGGCAGACAGCACGTAGCAGCCATCCGGGCTAACGGCGACGCCATTGACAGAGTTTGTATGACCGCTAAGGGTGCGCAATTCCTTTCCACTGCTCAACTCCCACACCTTTACCGTAGTGTCCCATGAGGCGGACAGCGCGTAGTGGCCATCCGGGCTGACGGCAACGCCACGGACAGAGTCTGTATGACCACTGAGCGTGCACAGTTCCTTTCCACTGCTCAACTCCCACACCTTCACCGTATCGTCATCTAAGGCGGACAGCACGTAGCGGCCATCCGGGCTGACGGCAATGCCCTGGACAGAGTCTGTATGACCAAGGGTGCGCACTTCCGCTCCACTGCTCAACTCCCACACCTTCACCGTATGATCCCTTGAGGCGGACAGCACGTAGCGACCATCCGGGCTAACGGCGACACCAGTGACAGAGTTTGTATGACCGCTAAGGGTGCGCAGTTCCTTTCCACTGCTCAACTCCCACACTTTCACCGTCTGGTCATGTGAGGCAGACAGCACGTAGTAGCCATCCGGGCTGACGGCAACGCCGGCGACATAGTGTGTATGACCGCTGAGGGTGCGCACTTCCGCTCCACTGCTCAACTCCCACACCTTCACCGTATGATCCCTTGAGGCAGACAGCACGTAACGGCCATCGGGGCTGACGGCAACGCCATCGACAGAGTCTGTATGCCCCCTGAGGGTGCGCACTTCTTGGCCACTGCTCAACTCCCACACCTTCACCGTATGATCCCTTGAGGCAGACA
>Ga0209490_10006245_pt1 | contig 10781 bp, 15 predicted proteins | sample MAT06_FD_187209 | JGI IMG/M metagenome (GOLD analysis project Ga0209490, IMG submission 187209) | Freshwater microbial communities from Lake Fryxell liftoff mats and glacier meltwater in Antarctica - MAT-06 (SPAdes) (version 2) | ecosystem: Environmental > Aquatic > Freshwater > Ice > Liftoff...
CTAGAATTAAATCGATCATCCGCCTTAAGTTTCATTATCGAAACGTCAAATCTTCCAATGATTTGGTCAGTAAAATCATAACCTAAACCTAAAGAGAAACTTGTAGATGACTGGTTAAATATTTTTACTTTTTCCGTTAAATCGCCGTAATAGGTAGCTATACCAATATTAGTTCTTAATGAAAACGGAGTTTCTTGAGCATTAATATGCCCAAAATATACAACGCTTGCAAAAAAAAATAACCCCTTCAATTGGTTCATTTGGTGAATATATACCAAAGATAGATAATTTGTTTTGCAGTTTTGTTGCCTAGCGGATTTAAATAGTACCAATTTTACTTAATAATCGAAATTGGAGTCATTGCATAAGGAATTACTTTCCCTTTAAACTTTTCATATTTTGGTATTGTGCTTTTTTTATTGGTTGAGTTTAAGATCTTTGTCCAGTTTATATCTTCATCGTTCAAGAAATTACCTGAGACCAAAAAAGAAGATAAAGTTTCTAAATAATTTAAAGTAAAAACACTTCCAATATCATTCATACTAGCAGCCAATTCCCCTTTTTGTGCTGCAATTGCTATAAACGAAGCTTTTTGTTCAAGAAACAACATTTTACAATTGCTCTGATACATATTTAAAAAACCTCTTTTTTTTGTTTCAGTCGTATCTTCTAAAACAGTATTTGATAAAGCAAAAATATCTGAATTACAACAATCTCTAAAAATACCATTTAATCTAGCACCCATTTCAACAACAGCAGTATAAATATCGCCCGAAGACATTGTTTCCATTTCTTATACTAGCTATCCATGCATTGTATTTGGAACTTTCCCACTGTTTTTTATCTTTATTAGGGATAAGGAAATAATTTGGATAAGGATCGGAATCATTAACATCATTTCGGTTAAAACCATGTCCTCTAAAATGAAACATGATGATATCATTAGAATTGGTATTTTTTTCAAGTGAATAAAGTGCTATTTCAACTCCTCTTCTGCTACATGCTTCTCCTCTAACAATTAAAGTATTGAGTGGAATATTTAGTTTTTTTGCAATTGAAGAATAAGCTTGGATTAAATTCCTTAAATCTTTATTACAACCTTCTCCAATTTTTTCATCGAATAAATCAGCAACTATTACAACGTGTAAAACTGGTTTAGGGATAGCTCTATTTGTTGAATTCACAAGAACTATATTTCTATAAAGTGCATATTGCAACTCTGTTTCACTAAAATAATTATCTAATAATTGTTTCGATAAATTATTTTTAATACCTGATTTAGGAGATTCAAAAAAATCTACCATTACCGTATCTTTATCATAATTAATAAATTTCCAAGGCTTATATTTCCCCAAAGGATTTCTCTTTAAAATGATTGAATTGGGTGTAGTAGTATAAGCTAAATTCCCTTTAATCAAGTTCGGATTATTGGGTTTTGCAATCCTGTAGAAACTATCTATTACCCCAATATATTTTGATATACATTTGTTTTTAATTGAAATAACGTAACAGATTCTTTTTTAGAGATAGAAACATATAAGCGTAGTCGCAAATGTTCATTATCATTATTACTTTTTGCCAATAAACACTTATGCCAATTATTGTAAACCTATACGTAATGATGGCAAAGCGAAAGATGCCATTAAATGAACTTTCATAGAAAGTTGATCTTACTTTATCTAATCATTCTATATTAAAAACTGGCAAGGCAAAAGCAATTCGATTTGGCACTTTAGAATCTATTGACAAAGTATTGAATTGTCAGCCTACAAATATTTTATTAATTCCTAATTTTTATTTTTTCTATTAAACTAGCTGTTATTGAGTCAGAAGAAACTCCATACCCATTTACTAAAATACCTTTGACTCCATTCTTGGACTCAATAGCGTAAACAACGGCTTCATCGGAAGGATCAGAATCTCCCTCATATCTATAAACATCAACTATTTCAAGATCTTCGGCATTAAACTTTTCATTTCCAGTCATCATACCACTCCCTTCCAAATTAAAATCAGTGATAAACCCTTCTTCTCTAAGCTTATTGATTGCTTCTGATACGGTTGAATAATGTGATTTATGGTGCATGATTTTATAATTTTAGCCTTGTGTTAGTAAACATAAACTATCTTCAATTGCTTCTACTGAATGGATAATTTCTATTGGTATATCAACTTCATCGTACTGCAATAGATTCAATACTTTGTCTCCTTCTTTTTAAATAACTGAACCATTTAAAACAGTTAACTTAGAAATAATATGTGCCTTATGGTCAGTCAATATCATTCCTGTATTAAAACCAATCATTAATATTTTAAAATGAGCACCTTTATGGAGGGCTTTTGCAATTGGATGAGAGGCAATTTTTAAATCTGAAATTATACTAGTGATCGTTGTCATTCTTGTGATTTTTTGGGTAAGAGTATTAATCGTAATGATGAGTCTTTAGTAAAATAAGCCCAAGCCCAATGGATAAAAATGATTAATTTATTTTTTACACTTAGTATTAGCATTAAGTGAAGAAACATCCACACTAGCCAAGCAAAATGCCCTTTAAAGTGTACGAATGGCAGATCAACCACAGCCTTGTTTCTACCAATTGTTGCCATTGTTCCAAGATCTTTGTATTCAAAATCAGTAGTAGACTTATTTTGTGATAACAATTTTAAATTTTTTGCTAGTAGTGTAGCCTGATTGATGGCAACATTGGCTACTTGTGGATGCCCTTTGGGATACTTTGGTGTTACCATAAAAGCAATATCACCAAGAGCAAATATATTTTTACTTTCTTCTACCATATTGATCCTATTTACATTAAGCCTATTGCTCAAAGCAATTTGATTACTAGAAAACCCTTCAATTTTATTTCCTATAACACCTGCTGCCCATATAACTGTTTTAGTTATTAAAGTATCTCCATTGCCTAAGGTCAAAGTAATTCCATCGTAATCTTTAACAAATGTTTCAGTATAAATAATAACCCCTAATTGCTCTAAATAATTTTTAGAAGCAGCTTTAGATTCATTGCTCATATTATTTAAAGTGTCCTTACTCCCTTCTATTAAGAAAATATTGAATTTTGAAAAATCAATACCACGATAGTCTTTTGGTAAAATATTTTTTTTGATTTCAGCAAAAGCACCTGACAACTCCACCCCTGTTGGGCCCGCTCCTACAATAACAAGATTTAACAAACCTTCTTTTTCCTCCTCAGTTGCAGATATTACGTCTTCAAATATTTGTAAAATGTGATTCCGAATAGTAATAGATTCATAAGTTGATTTTAATGTTAGGCAGTTTTTTAGAAGATTGTTATTGCCAAAGAAATTAGTTTTACAACCCACTGCAATTATCAAATAATCATACTCAAAGTTACCAATATCAGTTATGATTTTATTATTGCCAGAATCAATACTTAATACATCTGCAAGCCGAATTTGAAGATTTTTTTTATTCTTAAAAATATTCCTTAGCGGAAAAGAAATGCTTGATGGTTCTATCTGAGAAGTGGCAACCTGATAAAATAATGGCTGAAATTGATGGTGATTAATCTTATCAATTAAAAGAATATCAAAAATATCCTCGTCCAATTTTTGAACGAATTGGATTCCTGCAAACCCTCCCCCAACAACTATTATCTTTGGCTTCAAATTCATTTTATTTATTTAGTAAGGTTATAGTTTCTATTTAATAATAAATGATTTACCTATTTTTGAGTTACTTAAAGTTAAACATAAGTGTAATAATATTTATGAATATAATTTTTTTCAACTGCCAATCTTGCAAATAGGTAGCTTACAGAACTTTCTGCTCCCTGATTAAGATTAACTTGATGTTCCTCTAACCAATACTAGAATAATTACTTTTACGAACTGCCCTATAAAGTATATATAAAGTATTCTCTTCTTGAATTATTGCAGGGTTCAACACCCCTTCGTTTTTAAATTCCAATTCTGTTTCTGCTAAAATGATGCCTTCGTTTTTTATAGTTATCATTTTCTATATTTTAATATTGATTTATTAAACAGGCGCTTGATTTTTGTTTTTCAAATTTGGAATTTTCTGATATAATAAAATAGACGAAAATACTAATAATAGTAGAGAAAAAACACCAAACAGAAAGAATTGCATATTTGTAAAATATCGCTGTAATAATAAAAGAAACTGAAAAAATAACTCCCAAAATCCATACTCGCTTAATATGAGAAAAAAATGGGGATGCAACAGCTGATAAAGCATACAATACAACAACGTAATTTCTAAAAGTATCTGGATAGCCTTGAATGTAGGCAATATGATGTCCTATTATTTTGGCTTCTACTGTATAAGTTAAAAGACTGTAGGCAAGATAGCTAGCCACCAGAATACCAAAACCTACAAAATATTTTTGTAGGTTATTTCTTTTACTTCTTTGTTCTAGTAATAAAATAGATACTGGAATCCAAATTGGCCAAATAACTTGAGCAACAATTAAAAAGATATATGATGTAATTATTTGCATATTCAATAGGTCCGGATTTGGAAGCGATATCCATAACATACCTTCGGCAATCTGTTGCAATCCAAAAATTAGTGGAATGCTCGCAAACATCAGTTCTGATTTATGTTGTATCTTTTTTAGTGATACAAAACCAATAACTGAAAGAATTACCCCCGAACCAAAACTTGCTGTAGCTGAAAAACACATAATTATATTGTTAATTAATATTTTTATTCAAACCGAACTTTAACTATGATTTCATTTTTTCTTCCCCAAAATTGATAAGGCGCATTGTAACCCAAAAAGCTGTAATTGCCGTAATACTCAATTCCATGCGCCTTTAATGCATCTTCTAATTTACTAGCGTATTTTTTTATATCACTATCACCTGCATAACCACTAAACTGCATAGCTGCAAAGTATTCTTCAGCAGTTGAAGTAATAATAATAGATGAATCTTTTGGTTTTGGTAAATTATTCATATTATAGTTAGATGGCATTACAAAACTAATTGAAGACTTGGGGTCGCCGATATCCATATGAACAGGCGTAGTCATTGCTATGTTTCTATTGTCAGCATTGCCTCCAAAAATAAAAGAAGCTAATTTTCTAAATCCCGTTGAGGATAGTTCCTTATATGAAATTACATTCATAGAAGTGGTTGCCATAACTGCCGAAGGATACAGGCGTATCTCAAAATCTTTTTCAGTTTTGATAATTTTATAAGGTTGGGTTTCTGTTGTTACCATTGTAAAGTACAATTGAGAAATGATAGTTAACATTACCAAAATAGCAAAAATAATTATTATAATTTTCATAATGAACTATATTATGGTAGTAACAAAATCGCTAAAGGCTGTCTAACTTTTTTAAGTTTAACCAACCAATCTGTTTTTTCATCGCTATATCTTAAAGCTAAAATAGCAGTACTTTTTAATCCTTTCTTTTTTAATTCGAGCAATTGACCAAGTGCTACTGCATTAAAACCTTCCATAGGTGTTGAATCTACTTGTTCATTTGCAGCGGCAATTGGTGCAATGCCCAAATCAATATATGATTGCTTAGCTGCGTAATTAAAATGCTCATCCGATGTTTGTTTTTCGAATAACGACAAAATCATTTTTCTGTAGACATCCGTAATTGAATCTGGCATATTTCTTTGATTATTCATATAAGAAAAGTGATGATTAACTCTTTCAACATTTCCGTAAGATTCATTGTATCTGCTTAATTTAATTATCTAAATGTCTATTGTACATGTGCGCGTAAGAACCAGGCCATTTTTTCATGACCTTGCATTAATCCAGTTATAAAATCACTTGAACCAGTATCTTTACAGTCAATATCGAAATGGCGAATATTTTCACGGATTTTTATAATTATAGATTCATGGTCGGATAGTAATTCTTTTATAAATCCTTGCCAATCATTTCTTTCTCTTGTCATTTCAGTAAGCTGTGTTAGATCTAAAAATGACTTTAAAGACGCCGGAGCAAAATGTCCAATTGTACGAATTCGTTCAGCTATATCATCAATAAACCCATCTAATTGTCCAAACTGAGTTTCAAAAAATTTATGTTTATTGTAGAAGTCTGATCCTGTTATGTTCCAATGAGCATTTCGAGTTTTGGTATATAAAACATACTCATCGGCAAGAATTTTCATCAATTCGTTTGCAACTGCTAGAGTGTTTTTATTGGATATTCCAATTTCTGTTTTCATCTTTAGTAATTTTGGCTTAAAATCAAATCCAGTTATGAGTTGAAACAATGAACAAAGGTTGTTTTAATCTAAAGAGGGAGTATTACATGATTAATGAATAGTGTTGCACTATTCACACACTTGAATAGACTAATCAAAAAAAGCATTGATTAGATGCACCAATAAATTCTATTTATTTCGTAATTAGGCATAAAAAAAGGCCAACTTTCTGTTAAGATCGTTAGCCCTTTTAGCTAGTAAGTATTGGTAGCGTATCAATTATTACTCAAAACTTATTAGTGCATTTAATTTCACACCGTCTGTTTTAGATTTTAATTGTTTGCCGAAATCAAACAATTCTTTTTGAAGTCTTTTTATTTTAGCTTCTCTAGCTTTAATATCATCTTCATTATCGTTGTTTATAATTTTATTCTCATGATACTTAATTTTAACATGTATCAATTGAGTTATTAAATCCAACGCATCATTAGGAGTAAATCTGCCTTCTATAAGTTGTATACTCATAATTAATTAATTTATAATTCCTAATTCATAATTTATTGCCCTTGTCCTAATGAATATGCGGCTTTACCATCAAAAGAATAAAGATTTTCTGTTTTAATGGTATCAATATCTTCATTGATAGCATTTTTCAACAAATCAATAATATCTGTTTTATTAATTGCTGAACCATCATTGGGTTTAAACCTACATCTCCAATGATCGGTACAAAATGTTTCTTCAAATCCATCGGGCCAAACTTTAATACCTCTATTAGTTATCATTGTAAGTTCAATCCCATTATTTTCTAACTTTTTTACTTTTTCAGCTAATTCATTCGGATTGGTTCCAGCCCAATGAACAAATAAATCGACACCTAACAATTGCTTTTTGCCAGCTGGTTTACGCTTGTATTTTGGAAGATTCAATGCGGCGTTATTCGAGTACAATACTGGTTTTAGAATAGATGGCTTACTACCAAGATTTGCAATTATTGCTTTTGCAAATTCTTTTGTGCCTAATTTTTGTTTACTTACGCCTTCTTTAAAAATATCATAAGTATGCAAACCATCTTCAATTGTTTTCAACCATGCATTCTGTACTTTTTCGGCAACATCAGTTTGACCGATATGATTCAGCATCATAATAGCTCCTTGTAACAAACCAGAAGGGTTAGCAACGTTTTGACCAGCTCTTCTAGGTGCTGAACCATGAATAGCTTCAAACATGGCGCATTCCTCTCCAATATTTGCTGAACCAGCTAAACCAACCGAACCAGTTATTTGAGCGGCTATATCCGACAATACATCTCCATATAAATTTGGCATTACCAATACATCAAATGCTTCTGGGGTATCGGCCATTTTAGCTGCGCCAATATCAATGATCCAATGTTCATTTTCTATTTCAGGATATTCCTTTGCTATTTCGTCGAATACCAAATGAAACAATCCGTCTGTTTGTTTCATTATATTGTCTTTTGTAAAACAGGTTACTTTTTTTCTGTTTTGTTGTTTAGCATATTCAAATGCATAACGAACAATTTTTTCGCAACCTGGTCTGCTTATCAACTTTAAGCATTGTACAACTTCATCCGTTTGTTGGTGTTCAATTCCTGCATATAGATCTTCTTCATTTTCTCTTACAATCACAATATCCATTATTGGATGTTTAGTGCTTACAAAAGGATGTAAGCTCATACATGGTCTAACATTAGAATAAAGTCCAAGAAACTTACGTGTTGTTACATTCAAACTTTTATAACCACCTCCTTGTGGAGTAGTAATGGGTGCTTTTAAAAATATTTTATTTCTTCTGATGATATCCCATGATGATGATGCAATACCAGCAGTATTTCCCGCTAAATACACTTTTTCTCCTACTTCAATTTCCTCTAATTCAATTTTGGCACCTGCTGCCAAAAGAATGTCAAGCGTGGCATCCATAATTTCTGGTCCGATCCCATCTCCTTTAGCTACTGTAATTTTTGTCATTTGAATATAGGTTTAGTTTATAATAACAAAACTGCCTCTCTTTATTTATAAGTTTATATATATCTTTGTAATGATATACATAAATTATATTTATGAATTATACGCTGAATCAACTTCAAATATTTTTGAAAATCGTACAAACACAAAGTATAACCAAGGCTTCTCAAGAGCTACATTTAACTCAACCTGCAGTTTCTATACAGCTTAAAAACTTTCAAGTACAGTTCGAAATACCTTTAACTGAAGTTATTGGAAGAAGAATTTACATTACAGATTTTGGAAGAGAAATTGCAGAAGCTGCAGAAAATATAATTAATCAAGTATATGCCATTAATTATAAAACATTGGCATTTAAAGGACAATTAATTGGCAGATTAAAAATATCTGTAGTATCAACAGGAAAATATGTAATGCCCTTTTTTTTGGCAGATTATATGAAAGAGCAAAAAGGTATTGAGTTGTTAATGGATGTAACTAATAAAAGCAAAGTGATAGAGAGTTTAGAAAATAACGAAGTTGATTTTGCGCTAGTTTCAATTTTACCAACTACTTTAAAAATAGAAAAACTAGACTTACTTCAAAATAAATTATACCTAGTAGGCAATTCGGTAACAAAATTTAAAAAAGGTACAAATACAAAAGAGGTATTTAAAACTCTCCCCCTAATCTTTAGAGAAAAAGGCTCGGGAACCTTGCAAACAATGGAAAATTTTATAACTAAAAATAATATTCCTTTTATAAAGAAAATGGAACTTACTTCAAATGAAGCAGTAAAACAAGCACTATTGGCTGGTTTAGGTTATTCTATAATGCCATTGATTGGAATTAGAAATGAATTATACAATGAGGAATTACAAATAATTCCAGTTAAAGGCCTTCCTATAAAAACAGTCTGGAGTTTAATATGGCTAAAAGGTAAAAAGCACTCCCCCGTTTCAATTTCATTTTTAAATTATTTAAAAAAAGAAAAAGACAATATTATTAAAGATAAATTTAGTTGGTATGAGCAATATTGAAATTAAGGATTATCAACCGTTACATCTTCTGCCATTCTTACATCATCAGAAGATTTTTCTAAATCTTTATCAAATAAATACAAAACATCAGCTGTTGCCTTTTCGCCACCAGCAATTGTAATTTTATCTAATAAACTAATTGCAAGGTTTTCTTCTTCAGTTTGTTCTTTTACAAACCATTGCAAGAAATTCCAAGTTGCCCAATCTTCTTCATTTAGAGCCATTTTTACTATCTGATATATAGACGTGGTATTATCGACTTCCTTCTCAAATACTTTTTCAAAACAATTGTTTACGCTTGTAGGGTCCGATGTTGGCGCGGGGATAGCGGTTACAATTACTTTTGCTCCTCTTTTTAAAATATATTGTAATAGCTTCATCATGTGGTTTCGCTCCTCAGCTGCATGACGAAAAAGAAAATTTGCAATGCCGCAATATCCATTATTATCAGCCCATGCAGCATAGGATAAGTAAATTTGCGCAGCAAATGCTTCGTTTGTCATTTGTTGATTTAACGCTACTGTGAGCGTTTTCGAAAGTCTATTAGTTTTCATAAATAATAATTTCTTTTTGCTTTACTGCATTTTCGGAGGCAGCAATTTCTCCATAATAATAATCAGCGTATGCTTTTGTGAATTCAGCACCAAAAAATACAATCATTGAGGAATAAGACGACCATAACAAAATAAGTACTACAGAGCCTGCTGCACCATATCCCGAACCTGGATTTACTTTTCCAAAATAGAAACCTAATGCTGATTTACCAATTACAAATAAAAAGGCAGTAAAAAATGCACCAATCCATACTAGATTCCATTTAATTTTTGCATCAGGTAAAATTTTAAACATAAATGCAAATAATAAAGTAATAATTGCTAATGAGAAAACAAAATTCAAAATTTGAAATAAAATTAATAATGGTTCAAATGTTCGCTTAATAGCCCATGCTCCAAATGCCGATAATAAAGATGAAAGAACTAAAGAAAGGAGCAACAAAAATGCAATTGTGATAATTAATCCAAAAGAAAAAAGACGTGTTTTTAAAAATACCCAAATACCAGATTTGGAAATTGTAGCTTTTACTTCCCAAATTGTATTTAAATAAGCTTGCATTTGTACAAAAACACCCGTTGCTCCTATTATTATAATTGTAATACCCAATACTGTTGCCCACCATGAATCACGACTTCTATTTGCAGCTATAATCATGTCTTGAATTTGGTTAGCGGTTTCGTTTCCCATAGCCTCAGATATTTGACTATGTAAACGACCGCTAACCGCATCAGCACCAAAAAAATATCCAGCTAAGCTCACAACCACAACCAACAAACCTGGTAATGAAAACAAGGCATTATAGGCTATCACAGAACTCTCCCTAAACGGATCACGATCATACCATTTTTTGGAAGTTATTTTAAGTAGCAACCATATTTTATTGATTTTAACCTTATACATTAGAAATATGTCTACATTTTTTCGCATTCCTTCTGACACATAATAGATTGATCTAGATGTTTACGAAGTGTAGGAAGCATAGATGTTGCCCAGTTTCTTATGTCTTCATCTTGTGCATTAGTGGAAGCTTTTTCAAA
>Ga0209490_10006256_pt1 | contig 10770 bp, 8 predicted proteins | sample MAT06_FD_187209 | JGI IMG/M metagenome (GOLD analysis project Ga0209490, IMG submission 187209) | Freshwater microbial communities from Lake Fryxell liftoff mats and glacier meltwater in Antarctica - MAT-06 (SPAdes) (version 2) | ecosystem: Environmental > Aquatic > Freshwater > Ice > Liftoff...
GACTAGTAAATGACCCAAAATCATAAATTTGTGACCAATTTGCCCCCTCGTCGGTGCTTTTATACAATAAACCATAGTTGCCAAGAATATAGGCGGCATTTTCGCTGGGAAAATCTACCTCAAGTCCCCCGAAAGTAACAAAAGTAGATTGATTCCATTGTCCAAATGTCAACTTAAAGGCTGACAGAATGAGGAGAATTAAAATTATCTTTTTCATTGTGTTAAGTTTTATAGTTAGTGAATTAATCCATTCATTTTTATGTAAAGACATGAATTTACATTGTCGTCATAGGATATCCGATAATCGAGTCACGCAAGGGAATTTCACCACTGCGTTTTCAAAGAACCGTGCCCCACATAGGCGGGATTTGCAACTTGAGACTCTCGCCTCACACGCGCGTCCCGAGCAATTCGGGAGCTCTTCTTGTTCAGCACCGAATGTAATTTAATATATGCTTCGGCGGTTTCATATACCAAAAATAGTACATTGTAAATAGGTTACAACGCACAATTGCTCATTTGTAGAAAAATCTACTACATGAGACTTATAGAATTCCTGGATTCCTTTCCAAATGAAACAAGTTGCAAGCAAGCCTTTAAAGAAATGCGTGATACCCAAGGAGTAGTTTGTAGAAAGTGTCAACATCAGGAGCATTACTACTTGAAAACAGTTTGTCATTAAAAATGCAAAAAATGCGGATGTCGAACTACCCTTAAGTAAGTGGTACAGTGGTGCAGCATGCGAAACTGTCATTCCGCTATTGGTTTATTGCAATGCACTTAATCACGGCAACCAAAAAGGGCTTTTCTGCGCTCGAAATACAGCGCCATCTGAACCATAACAACTATCGCCCTTTTGGCATATGCTCCAGAAACTAAGGCGGGTAATGGGTAAAAGAGACGATAAATACAAGCTTGAAGGACTCATTGAGATTGACGAAGCGATGATTACCGTGCACCCGGGAGAACAAGGTAAAACTAAACGAGGTCGAGGTTCAGAGGGTAAATCAATTGTACTTGTCCTTGCACAAGCAATATATAACAAGAACAAAAAAAATGAAGACATGAAAGTTTGCCAGTATGTAAAAATGAAGTGCATCAATTCCTTTGGTGCGGTGGACCTTCAAACACAAATGGTTTTGTCCGTTAAACCCAGAATGCGCATTGGGATTCGCTGTGAAGAGCTAAACCCCGAAGATAGCAAGTGCTCTCGCAAGATTTTTACACCGTTTATCCCGCATTACGCATTCGGGTAATTTTTGTAGAATGCGTGCGGGATTCTCAAATCTAAGCGATAGAATACTGCATTCATCGGTAAAATTAGCGTGCAATTTTTCTATCGCTTCATTTGGGTTTATGTATCTGTAATCTCGGCTCAGCCGAGACAACAGCTACTATAACGGCATTTACCACTTCGTGCATGCAAGATGCTGCAGCGCATTGCCCAAAAAAAACTTCCAATGCGCAATGCAGCATGGGCTATTTAATAAGCAGAATTGGTATTATCCCGAATCACGCGATGGAGATATCGGAATTCAGAGGTGGAACTATTACTTTGCTCCATCGTGCAGATTCCAGAATCCCGTAGCGCATTTACCTCAAGACATTTGCAATGCGCAATGCGGGATTATTTGATGGTGTATATTCATACTTCAAGAATAAAAATAGAGAAAGTGCTTGATATCAAAAGTGTTTAGCGCTGCAATAGATCTCCAATGCGAATTCTGGGATAAATATCTAACACCGAAAACAAACAAATCACAACATCAAACAAGAGGGGTCAATATCCCGGAATGGGGGATCAGCTTGAAACGGTGCGTGCAGGGGGTCAATTTCACCGGAATGTGCAATGGAATATACCATCATATATCTGACACCTATATACAGAACTATTTAGATGAATTCGTATATAAAACCAACCGCCGCTCTATTTAAAACCCTTTTGAAAACCGAGTCACAGCCGTGTTGCAGAAAGTTTCGGGGTGATCCTAGAGCTTCATTTTTCATAAAATATTAGTAATCATACCCCACCAACAGCAGCAATGTAAAGTTCGCAAAAAAAACAACGGACGTTTTTCAAATTTCAATTCTAAAAACTTCTGAAGTCCCTTCAAAAATGACCGTATAGTGCAGACGCCACTGTTGTTGAGAATGAGCCCACCGTCAACTTTTCAAATCCATCTTTTTTTTGAGCACCTATAATTTCATCCTCTACGTTTACTACACATATACTGTAAACTTTTATTCAATTAGCAGGAATATAAATATCAAACGTTGCTCCATTATCTAACTCGCTTGTCGCGGTGATGATACCGTTGTGATTCTCTACTATTTTTTTTACGATGGCAAGTCCAATTCCTGTGCCTCCATACACTTCTTTGTTATGAAGTTTTTGGAACACTCCAAAAATGCGTTCTTTGAAATGCGGTTCGAAGCCGATACCATTGTCTTGGACAATGATATGGCAATAATTCATTTCAGGTGACAGTTTTTCGTTGTCTAATTTACTGCCTTTCACTATACTGCTTTTTATTGTTATCTCCGAAGGTATGTTGGCCCGAGAAAACTTAAGTGCATTGCTTATGAGGTTGTATATGAGTTGGCGAAACTGAAAAGGAATGATGTCGGCAGAGCAGAGTCCAACAGCCTCGATGGTAGCTTTTTTATCTTTTATGCAGTCTTTCAATTCGTCTTTTACATCATCAATGATTGTAATAAGTTCTGTTCTTTCAAATATACGCTCCATTTTGTTGATCCGGGAGAATGCAAGCAGATCGTCAATAAGCAGCTGCATTCTTTCTGCTGATGATCGAATCCGTTGGAAATAATCCTTGGCATTGTCAGACAACGTTTCTTTTTTATCTTTAAGAATAATTGAAATGAAGGTTTGGATTTTTCGCAAAGGCTCCTGCATATCGTGACTTGATATATAAGTGAATGCAAGTAACTCTTTATTTGCAATTCTTAATTCTTCTGCCCGTTTTTCTTTTTCTTCGTTTTGAAATGCCAGTTCCTTATTTGCTATGAGCAGCTCGGCAGAGCGCTTTTCTTTCTCTTCATTTTGAAGTAATAATTCATGTGTTTTTAGATATAGCTCCACAAAAACTGCCACTTTTGCCTTTAATATTTCCGGTATAAGCGGTTTAACCATGTAATCAACTGCTCCTGCCTGATATCCCTTAAAAATATACATTGAGCGATCCATACTCGCGGTTAAAAAAATAATTGGAACATGTTTAAGTGTTTCCAAGTCGCGAATTAATTGTACTGTTTCGAAACCATCCATCTCCGGCATTTGTACATCCATTAAGATGATTGCGAAATCCTGATCCCGCAACAGAATTTTCAATGCTTCATTTCCAGAATTTGCTCTTACAAAAAAATATTTGTCGTTGGCAAGAATTAATTCCAAGGCAAACAAATTTTCGGTCAAATCGTCAACCAATAAAATTTTAACAAGATTTTTTTCTTTCATTTTATAAATGCTTTATCGGTTGTTGGTTATTTCTCATTGCTAACGTATAACTGACAACAAGTAATTTTTTCTCAATCATTTACTTAACCACACACGCATCAGTGATAGCAATCGTTCTACATCGATAGGCTTAGTAATGTAATCGTTGGCTCCTGCATCAATACATTTTTGTTTATCGTCTTTCATGGCTTTTGCAGTTAGCGCTATTACAGGCAAATTTTTGAACCTCGCATTATCTCTAATTCGTTTCATTGCTTCGTAACCGTCCATTTCAGGCATCATTATGTCCATCAATACTAGGTTAATTTCCAGATGATTTTCCAACATTTCCATAGCCCTTTTTCCGTTTTCCGCTTTTACTATTTCCATTCCACGTTCCTTTAATATTTTTGATAAAGCAAATAAATTTCGCATGTCATCATCTACCAATAATATTGTTTTTCCATGAAATACTGTTTCCTTATCGTACAATTTATTTATAATTACTTGTTTTGATTTAGGCAAATTGCTAATCGTTCTGTGAAGGAAAAGAGCTGTTTCATCCAGCAATCGCTCTTCCGACTTTACGCCTTTTATAATTATACTCTCCGCATATTTTTCAAGCTCATTGTTTTCTTCTTTTGTAAGTTCCTTGCCGGTGTAAACAATAATAGGAGGAATCTTACGACCTTCTATATTCTCCAATTTATGAATGAGATCAAATCCGTTCATGTCTGGCAAACCAATGTCTAGTATCATACAATCAATGTGATTTTGTCCATATAAAGCCAAAGCCTCTTTGCCGGTTTCTGCTTCAAAGCATTTTACATCACCATTGCCAATAAGTATGCGCATTGCCTTTCTGGAATTTTCGTTATCTTCAATTATTAGCAAGTTTCTTATTTTTCTGTTTACGAAATTTTCAATTCTGTTAAATGCTTCTTCCAAATCTTCTTTTGCCACCGGTTTCATCAAATACTCAACGGCTCCTTCTCTGATTGGTTGCAGCGAACGTTCTTTACCCGAAATAATATGCACTGGTATATGCCTTAAAGAAGGACTTGCTTTTAATTCAAGCAATACTGTATGTCCGTCAATGCCCGGCAGACTCATATCGAGAATAATCGCTTGAGGCTTGTGTTTTGATGCAAGCAACAAACCATCTTCTCCGCTTGATGCTGATAAACCTTTAAATCCTTTTTTGTTGGCTTGATTTAAAAGTATAGTAGCAAATTTAAGATCATCTTCAATAATGAGCACTGTTTTATCATCACCGATTATTGTATCTCTGTCATCCTTTATACTGGGATAATTTAGATATTTAGAATAATTTGATAAAAGGGGTTTAAACAAGCCTGATTCTTTCGCCCGATAGCTAACTGCCCTGTCGGCATACAGGTCGCCAGTGTTTGTGCTTGTATCTTCCTGCTCTTGTTGTATCTCTAAAGGAATAATGAGAGAAAAAACAGACCCTTCATTTAATTTACTCCTCAGCTTAATTTCAGCGCCTAATAATTTTGCAAGCTCGCGCGAAATGGAAAGCCCTAAGCCTGTACCACCATATTTTCTGGATGTTCCCCCTTCGGCTTGTTGAAAAGCTTCAAATACGGACATTTGTTTGTCTTCCTGTATTCCAATGCCTGTGTCGGTAAAAGAAATAATAATTGTACTTTCTGTATTTCGGTCAACACTAATACTTACACTTCCCTTTTCTGTAAATTTTATGGCGTTTGATAAAAGGTTTTTCAATATCTGATTCAAACGTTGCGAATCGGTGCGGATGGATTCTGGTAAATCCATATTCAATTTTAAATTTAGCTCCAATCCCTTTTGCTCTGCCTGATGTTTAAAATCTCGTATGAGTTCACTTGTAAATTGTTTCAGCGGGACGGTTTCAATATTTATCGACATTTTTCCCGCTTCAATTTTGGAGAGATCAAGTACTTCATTAATTAATACAAGCAAATCGCAACCGCTCTTATAAATTATTTCGGCACTCTCGACCTGAATCGCTTCCAGGTTTTTATTCCTGTTTTCAGATAAATCTTTGGACAGGATAAGCAAACTATTGAGCGGTGTTCGTAATTCATGGGACATGTTGGCTAGAAACTCTGACTTATACCTGCTGCTTATTTCTAACTGTTTTGTTTTCTGCTCAATGTCACTTTTTGCGGATTCAACTTCCAAGTTTTTTACTTCCAATGATTGTGTTTGTTCTTCTAATTCTTCATTGGTCATTTGTAATTCTTCTTGTTGCTGTTTCAGATTTTGTGCTTGTTCTTCCAGTTCTTCATTCATTTGTTTCAGCTCTTCCTGCTGTGTTTGCAATTCTTCTCCTTGCTTTGCCAACTCCTCCATTTGATTTTTAGTATTCGTTATATCAAATCGGATAGCGACATATTTTTCTATTTTACCATCTACTCCTTTAAAAGGGGTAATTGTTGTATCCACCCAATAAAATGTACCATCCTTTGCTTTGTTTACTATTTCTCCCTTCCATGTTCTCCCTGTACTAATTGATTTCCACATACCAATAAATAATCCATCAGATTGCTTTCCTGATTTTAACATTCTGTGATTATTTCCTATCAATTCCTCTCTTGAGTATTGTGAAATTTTACAGAAGTTGTCATTTGCATAAATGATATCGCCATTTGCATCTGCAATAGAAAGAATGGAAGCTTGGTTTAGAGAATGTAGTTGCTGCTCTATTTCCAGTGCTGATATTTCCATTTCGCCATTTTGAGCTTGAATCTTTTCTAACAATTCTCTCAGTGCTGCCTGATTAAAAGCCGTGTTTACTGCAATAGCAATACTGTTCATAGAAGTATTGATGAATTCTTTTTCTGTTTCGGTAAAATCAGTAAGCCGCCCAATTTCTATCACACCCATTGTGTTGCCTTCAAACAAAAATGGGGTAATGAGTAACTGTTTTGGTTTTTCATTTAGAACAGATGAGGTAATCCGAATATTTTCTGCTGTTATATCTGTAATGGAAATTTGTTTTTGTTCCTGTGCTGCTTGGCCAATTAGCCCTTCGTTCAGCATAAATTTTTCTTTGGTTTCGGTAGCCGAAGAAAAGGCATATCGTCCGTTTAAAATTAACGCACTTTCTTTTTTATTAAACAGATAAACTGCACCAATTTGTGCTTTTAAGTAAGAACATAAAAAACTAATCGTATTGTTTGCCAGCTCTTCTAAGCTTTTGTCTCCTATTAATTTTTCGTTCAGTTCCGTGTTGCCTGTAAGCAGCCAGTTTTTGCTCGTGGTTTCTGCTTCGGATATTTTAAGTGTTTTTAAATTTGAAGTAACTATACTATAAACAACAATAAGAACGAGAATAATGATGACCATTAAAAGGACAAAAACCGTATTAAAATTTTTCGCATCGTCCTCACTGGCTTGCTTTCTTTCGGCAAGTAAGGTAAATTCTAGTTTTTGTATACTGCCAATTATTTCTCGTATTTTATCTTGTGATTCTTTTCCAATTCCAGAGGCTACAAATTCCCTTGACTTTTCAATCCCGGTAGCTGCCGGAACTACTTTGCGTAGAGCAATGCCAACTTTTAAATGAGCAAAACGTATTTTTATTTCTTTTTCTAGTTCCGTAATCTTTTGCTGAATAGTAGCGTCTATTATTAACTCCTTTACTTTAGTAATATGTTCACCAATAGCACTTTCAGCATTTATAAAGTGTTCTAAATGAGCTTCATCGCCTGTAATAATATAACCCCGAGTGCCTGTCTCTGCACCAGAAATGACAGTTAGAATTTGGCTGAATTCATACAACGCCTTGTTGGTTTGATCTACCAAGGTATTGGAAGTGACAAATTTTTCACTGGTTTTATATGAGAAAATTGCAACTCCCAAAAGTATTAAGGTGCATGCTGTAAAGCCGATTAATATTTTTTTGCTAAGTGTCATATTTATTTTATTATTTGTCCCGATAGCTACCGGGATTGGTTTGTGTTAGTTTTACTAACAACTGAACTATTTTCTCTAAAGATAAAATATAATCCGGTTGAATAGCAGCAATTGCTGATGCTGGCATAGTAGAAGATTCAGCTGTTTTCGGATCCTGAATAATGGCTAACCCACCGCATTCCTTTATTCGCTTTATACCTTTTGTCCCATCATTATTAGCACCTGTTAACACTATACCAATCAACTTGTTTTTATACGCCTCTGCTGCTGATTCAAACAATACATCGATAGATGGTCTTGCAAAATTTACATATTCATCAATTGTAAGCGAAAAGGTTTTATCATTTTCAATCATCAAATGATAATTAGCTGGGGCGATATAAACATTTCCGGTTTCTATTTTTTCTTTTTCATCTGCTTCCTTAATAGTAAGATTGCTTTTGTCATTTAAAAGTTTTATCCAGTCGTTATCTGAAAGTGCGCTTACATGTTGCACTATAATAATTGGTATGCTGAACCCGGAAGGTAATACTGAGAAAATAAATTTCAGCGCATTCATCCCACCTGCGGATACGCCTATTACAATTGCCTCGTATTGCATTTCTTAATATTTCTTTTTAAAGATTCTTTGTTTTTTATCCAACTCAATATATTCTTCATGAAAGTCGGTAAACCGTAAACCTTCTTTTGACCCCAAACATAAAATACCGCCATTAATAAGGCTATCATGAAAAAGTTTTTGTACCTTATTTTGTAGCGTGTTATTAAAATAAATCAGCACGTTTCTACATAATATCAGATGCACCTCTGCAAATACACTATCGGTAACCAAATTATGATTTGCCCATACAATGGTTTTTTTCAACGACTGATTCATGATAGCGTTACCATAACTGGAAGTATAGTAATCTGAAAAAGATTCTTTACCTCCCGACAACTGATAATTGACTGCATATTCCTTCATCATTGCATTCGAAATGATTCCTTCTTTTGCTCTGTTTAAAGCATGTTGGTTAAAATCAGTAGCATAAATTGTTGCCCTATCATACAAGCCTTCTTCCTGCATAATGATTGCCATTGAATACGCTTCTTCACCGGTTGCGCATCCGGCATGCCATATTTTTATAAATGGGTAGGTTTTTAAAATAGGAATAACATTTTCGCGTAACGACTTATAAAAATCTTTATCACGAAACATTTCGGTAACGGTTATTGATAGATCCTGTAAAAGTTCATACGCAAATGTTTCATCCTTGAGAACTTTAGATTGAATTTGAGAAACATCCTCTAATCCGGACAGCGCCATCCTGTTCCTAATCCTGCGATTAATGTGGGCTTTGGAATACTGCCTGAAATCATAGCCGTATTTTTGATAAATAGCCTCCAGTAATAAGGAAATTTCCAATTCTGAAATGTTTTCGCTTTTCATTTTAAATCAAGGGTCAAAACTGAATAATCCTCTAAAGTACCTATTACCAAGCTATAAAACTCAACAGTTGCAATATATTGATGTTTAGTAACTTGTATGTTAGGGACAATTGTTTCATTTTTTCCTTTATTTCTTTGCTCAATTACAAAATCCCTGCGTCTTAGGTGACTTTCTCTATCACTCTTATAAGCGCTTGGTGAATGAGGTGTTTGAGCTGGTCAAAATCAATGGGTTTGCGAACATAATCCTGAGCTCCCAATTTCACCATCGTGTTTGACAATTTCACCTCTGCTCCCATGCTACTTGGAATTGAGGTTGTAAAAACGACTATAGGGATAGCTTCAAGTTTTTTGTTCTCTTTTATTTCATTTAAGCATTCGTGCCCTGTTTTTCGGGGCATACTTAAATCAAGAAAAAGCACCTCGGGAAGATTCGTTGGGTTTTTAAAAAGGTAGTCCATAAGCTCTTCTCCGTTACTAACAGTTGTAAGGTGAGTGGCAATGGGTATTTCTCTTAATGCTTTTTCAAATAAGAAGCAATCGTCTGTATCATCATCTGCAAGCAATATTTTTAAAGGGGGGGTATCTTTCATTGTGTATGGTATTTTAATGCGATTAATACAAAAAGTGATGCTTTACGATTCCCTGCAAGGCCTAACTAGACTATAATTCAAAAGATGATCAAATGGTCTTTTGACGTTTCTTCTATTAAGAGTATAAACAAATTCATCGAGATAGTCTTCAAGATACTTCTCAGAAACGTGGTGGAATATTCCGTTGATCCATCCTTTTACATTTCCAATTGCGCAATGCACGCATGGAGGCTCCATATGACCTTCTTTCGCGGACGTCGTTTTAAAGGTATGCTTTTCTGCCCGTTCATTTAAATCGCTATAAACCCGGTGAGCAAATGACTTCACGTGACTAGTCAATTTTCCATATCTGAAAACTGTTTCATTGAGTGGTTGCTTTTTGAGATCTTCCCATTGAAACATTTTAAAGAATAATGGATAATTCCTTGGACGATTGCGTTTTTGCCGCCCACTTGGAGTGCGTTCGTAAGAGGCTAGCGACAAGATAGGCGCTTTTCTTACTGCGCCTCTACCTCGTTTGGATTTTTTAGAATCATTTTTGATTTCTTTAACCTCAGATACAAAGGCAACATCTACTTCTGCCTTGCCCTCGCTCTGATACTTCTCATCTCTGAAGCCCATTGCCCTGCGAATGTTATGTAGAAGATGCCTTGCTGATCCCTCGCTTTTAACTTCTGGTAACTGCTTATACAATTCTGAAGTCGATATACTTTTACCGCGGTAGCTCACCTCGAAAATCGGCTTGAACCAGACCATCAAGGACAAATTTGAATGCATCATTACAGTACCGCTTTTGATAATGGTAACTGCATTACCGTTTCTAGAACTCCGTTCATTTTTGCCATGATTCCAATAATGGTTTTCCTTTTTACACTTCCTACATACTATACCAGTTTTTTCGCGCATCCCTTTCCAAAAATACCTGCAGGCGAATTCTGCTGGAAATTTATCATGAAATTCTTTCCGTGTCATTGCTCAATTTTTGAGCGCAACTAACGCCAAACCATTGAACCCTATTTACATTGGGGGAGATTACAAAGGATCACTAAAAAAAATCATTCCGTTTTATACAAAAAAAGAAGCCTCCACCTATTCTAGGAGTAAACTCAAAAAAGTTTAGTGAAATATTCTGCTCGACGGGGCAAAGTGTTTTTGGCAGATGATAAGTCACCGTTAATTTGTTTTTATAATGGAATCTCTATGTGAGAATTGAGCGGTAAAGGTACTCCAATAAACTAGCTTCCCATCATTATCTTTTTGCTTGGTCCCGTAAATACACATACACCTTAATCCTTAATCGAAAAATTAAATATGGTGTAGCTCTTTTGTATTTTGCAAAGGTGTAGACAAACGGCTTCTCCGAAATTATCC
>Ga0209490_10006257_pt1 | contig 10769 bp, 10 predicted proteins | sample MAT06_FD_187209 | JGI IMG/M metagenome (GOLD analysis project Ga0209490, IMG submission 187209) | Freshwater microbial communities from Lake Fryxell liftoff mats and glacier meltwater in Antarctica - MAT-06 (SPAdes) (version 2) | ecosystem: Environmental > Aquatic > Freshwater > Ice > Liftoff...
CCCTGCGGAGTTTGCGGGCGTGCTCGGTTCGGTCGCGGCGCTGCGCATCTCCGCGGAGTACGGATCGGAGGTCGTGGAGACCACGGGGCTCGATTCGGTCACGCTGGGCCGTTGTTGTTCGGCCGATTTCGATGGTGACGGCGACACGGGGACGGACGCGGATATCGAGGCATTCTTCGCCTGCCTCGCGGGCAACTGCTGCGCAACGTGCGGCACCGCCGACTTTGACGGCGATGGCGACGCAGGCACCGACGCCGACATCGAGAGCTTCTTCCGAGTTCTCGCGGGGGGAAGTTGCTGATCCCCCCTAAAGGATTGTGCCGATCTCCCGGGTAAAGATGACGCCGCGCTCCGGCGGGAATCGCTGGAGGCCGTCCGCCCGAAGGCCGGGAGCGTGGCGTTGGGTGTAGGTCCGATACGCATCGAGGCTTGGAAAGACGTACCGCGTCTGGACCCGCGGCGGCGCGGCGGGCTCGTCGACCCGGACGATCATCGCCGAGATCGCGCCCCCGGCCACGACGGCGTCGACGTGACCGGCGCGGAGCCACGTGAGGTACGCCACGCGGGTGGCCTCGTCGGGAAGGGTGGCGGTGACCGTATAGGCGATATCGTTCATGGGCTGGCGAGGATATCCGTTCTCGGACGCTCGCCCAAGGGATGGCGTCGGCGGGCAATGAGACCGGCGGCCGGGCGTTGAGCGGGGCGAAGGGAGAGAACGGCGTTGACGCGGCCGGAAACTGGCGAGGAAGCACCGTCCGACCTCGCGCGCATCCTGGAACGGGCCGCGAGCGGGGACAATGCCGCGTGGCGAGAGGTGGTGGAGCGGTACGGCGCCCGGGTCTTCGCGATGGCCGCGAGCCGGTGCCGCGACCCGGAGGCGGCGGAGGAGGTCACACAGTCCGTGTTCGCGACGGTTGCGATCAAGCTCGGAGGGGGGTCGTACTCGGAGCGAGGTCGCTTCGAGGCGTGGCTCTTCCGCGTGACGATGAACAGGCTGCGAGACCTCGCGCGGCGGGCGCGACATCGGCCCGTGAACGCGGGGACGGACGGATTCGACGCGCGGCCGGCGCCCGAGGCGGGCCCCTCGCGGGGCGTGGACGAGCAAGCGCTGCACGGCCTGCGGGTCGCGATGGGGTGCCTCTCCGACGCCGACCGCGAGGTGATCGAGTTGCGGCATCACGGGGGATTGAGCTTCAAGCAGATGGCCGAGGTGTTGGACGAACCGATGGGCACGCTGCTGGCGCGGCATCATCGGGCGCTCAGAAAGCTCCGGGAGGCGCTCGAACGGAGCGCGGCGGGGCGGGAGGGATTGGCGTCATGATGAGTGGACATCCCGACGAGAACGGGTTGGCGGTGCCGGAAGATCGGACGTTGGCCGCGTTGAGCGCCGCCCTCGACGCGCTGGGGGAGCGTGACCGGCGGTCCGCCCCCGCGGGACTGGCAGCTCGCATCGCCGACGCGACCGCCGCGGACCTCCGCGCCGGGGCATCAGGGTCCGATGTCGGCGGCCTGCGGATCGACGCGGCGAGTACGGCCGCGCGGCGGTCGTTCGGGCCCACGTCGCTTCGGCTGGCGGCGGCCGTCGCCCTGGTGGGCGCGGTCGGCGCGGCGTGGCTGGCCCAACGGGCGCCGACGGGCGTGCAGTCCGGGGCGATCGCGGCGGCGGTGGGCGAGGACGAGGGGTGGTCGGTGTTCGCGTCCGTGCTCGACGGGGCGGCTCACGAGGAGATCGGGGCCATCCGGTCCGACGCGGCGTCGCTCGACGAGGGGCTGCTGAACCTCGGGTCGTCGACCGAGGGGCTGGAGGAGTCGCTGTGACGAACGCACGCGCGCTGGCGGGGGTGATCTTGATCGGGTTGGGCGTCGGCGTCGCGTTCGGCGCGCAGCCCGCGGATTCCGGCCCCGCACGGAGCGCTCCGTCCGATTCGGCGACGCCATCCCCGGACGGGCTGGTCGGTCGTCCGAACGAGCCCGCGTCGGCCAAGCGATTGCTGGAGCGTCGGATCGAGGACCTGCAGCGGCGGGAGCGGACTCTTCGCGACGCGCTCGCGCGGATCGAGCGCGGCGAGGCGCCCGCCGGCGTCCTCTCGGCGATCGAGGATGAGCCCCGGCGCGGATCGCGAGGCGGCGAGTTCCGTCGGCGCGCCGCTGACGACGCGGGGCCCGGCGGGCCTGACGAGCCGTCCCTCGATCGGGAAGGGCCCGACTGGGCGCCGCGCGCCCTCTCCCCGGAGCAGCGCGAGCGGAGCATCGCGTTCTTGCGCCAGCACCTTCCGACACTGGCCGCGCGGTTCAACGCCCTTCAGGAGCGCAACGCGGCGTTCGCGGATCGGATGTTGTCGAGGATGACGCCCGGGATCCGCGAGGCCCAGTCCGCGGAGCGCGATGATCCGGAGCTGTTCGAGCTGCGGCTGGACGAGATGCGGAACGGTCTCTCCATCATGGACGCGACCAAGAAGGCACGCGACCTCGCGTCGAGCGCCGATGGGAGCGACGCCGACCGGCGGGCCGCCGAGGCGGAACTGCGCGAGGCCCTCGAACGGCAGTTCGACATCCGCTCGCGCGTGCAATCTCGCGAGATCGAGCGGCTGGAACGGCGTCTGGCCCGACTTCGGGAGGACCTAGCCGAGAAGCGGGGACGGCGCGACAGCTTCATCGACGGCGTGATCGAGCAGGTGCGGCGGGCCCCGCCCCGCCCCGCCGGCGGGCCCGACGGTCCGCCGCGCTGACGGCACGCGCCCGCGCCGCGTTCAGGAGACGATGGCGCCGGGGGCCATATCCGACGACGTGGTCAGGATGACGACCTTGCGATCGGCGTCGCCCGCGTCCTTGGGCGAACTGCTCGCGGCGAGCAGCATGCCGCGGGACTCCTCGCCGCGGATGACGCGGGGGGCGAGGTTGGCGACGATGATGATGGTCTTTCCGACGAGGTCGGCGGCTTGGTACGCGCCACGGATGCCGGCGCAGATCTGCCTGGGCGTGCCAGAGCCGTCGTCGAGCTGGAGCTTGAAAAGCCGGTCGGCGGACGGGTGATTCTCCGCCGAGAGGACCCGCGCGACGCGGAGGTCGACCTTGGCGAACTCCTCGAAGGTGATCTGGGCCTTGGGCTCGGGCTTGGGGGCCGAGGGGGTCGCCGCAGTGGCGGCGGGTATCGGGTCGGACATGGGCATCTCCGGTGCGGGTCGGTCGGGCCCAGTGTAGGCCCGCGTGGTCTGAAACCGGCTCTGCTCAGCCCGAGCCCGACGGGGGTATCGCCGGTGCTGCGGAAGCCGGCGGCGCGGGATCGCCCTGCGGGAGAGAGGGTGCCGCCGGCTGGGGTGAGGTCCAGGCGCCGTTCCTCCAGAGCGTCCGCGACGGATCGACGCCGAAGGCGGGCGCGACCGATGCCGGATCGGGGTCGAGCAGGGGGGCGCCGGCGTCCACCGCGGCCTGGGCGGCCCACGAGCGCTGCACGCCCTGGAGCGCCCACGATTCGAAGCGGAGATGGGCCTCGAGTTCGCCCGGGGCGAGGCGAGGACCGGGATCGCCTCGACAGTTGGAGCAGAGGCGGACCTCGCCGCCTCCGGGGCCGGGGCGTCGGACGATGCGGGCACCGGCGCACTCGGGGCACGGCCATCGACCGGCCTCGCGTTCGAGGGCCTCGGCGCCGCCGGGAAGGCCGAGCTCGCGGAGCACGCGGTTGTAGGCGTAGAGCCCCTCTCGGACGCCGGGGCGGGCGAGGAGTTGCCGGGCCTGGGCGCCGTCGCCGGAGCGGACGAGCCCGAGGAACATCGCGACCTGGTACGCGGCCGAATCGGCCGTCGGGGCGACGGGACGGGTCAGCCACTCCGGCGCGACGCGACGAGGATCGAGGGTCTTGGCGAGGGCCAGCAGCCACGCGCGATCCCGCCCGCCCCGCTGCGCCTCGGCCAGCGCGAGACAGGCGGGCGCGGCGACGCCCGCCTGTCCCCCCGCGGCGAGGTCGAGGTGGAACGCGAGGACCAGCAGTTCGCGCGCGAGGGCCATCGATGCCGGGTCGGCCGCGGCGTCGGCGACCTCTTCGCCCAGACGGAAGTACGAGATCGGGTCCGCCGGGGTCAGTCGTTCGAGGCGATCGAGAAAGCGTTCTGTCACGGGGGCGGCGGCGGGGGGAGGGGCGGTCGGCTGCGACGACCGGGCGGCGGCGGGCAGGCAGGCGATCACCAAGACGCAGATCGGGGTGAGGACGTATCGCGGACGCTTCACGAAGAGATCCTTTCCGCGAGGCGGAGCGCCCAGAACTCGAGGATCGCGCGCTCGGTGGCCTCGATCTGCTCGAAGACGTGCCCGGCGCGGCGGCGGACGGCGGCGAGGCGATCCAGCGTGGCCGCCGCGGCGGGGGCGCGGGCGGGGTGTTCGGCGACGGTGACGAACGACATGGCCTCGGCCGCGCCGACCTGCTCGGCGGCGAAGGCTTGGATCCGGCCCTCCGCGAGGCGGCGACGGAGCCCCAGGGACGTCCGGACCCGGGCGAGGGAGAGCGGCTCGCGTCCGCTGGCGATGGCGCCGTCGGCGTCGGCGAGGAGGCGCTCGACGCGGCGGCGAGCGGATTCCTCGATGGGATCGGGGTCGGCCGGCGGAGCCGAGCCGGCGGCGGAGTCGGGGGGTGGCGAGGTGGATGAGGGCGCGTCGCCGGGCCCCGCCGCGAAGGGAGCGATCGGGCCGTACGACTCGGAGAGCTGCGACGACAGGGTGTCGATCGCCGCGTCCTGGGTGCCGGTCGCGGCGACCTGAAGCAGGCGTTCGACCAGGGCCCGACGGACGGCGACGCGCCACCGGGCGTCGCGGAGCGGCGGCAGGCTCGCGAACGAGACGGCCTCGACGAGCGTGGCGTTGTCCAGCGTCTGCGGCATGAGCGGCGCGGCCTCGAGCAGGGCGTTGACGACCGTCGCCTCGGAGGCGCCGCGGGCGATGATGGCGCGGGCGTCCGCCCGCACCTGCGCGGGCGAGCCGCGGAGGGCCTCTTCCGCGAGCACCTCGGCCTCCATCGCCGTGAGCGGCGAGGCGACGCGCGAGAGGATCTCGCGACGCGCGGGGATGTTCTGCCGGGCCGCGAGATAGGCCACCGCCCACGACGATTCCGAGGAGGGCGGCGCTGGCGTGACGCCGCCGCTCGGCCCCGCGACGGGGAGGCCCGAGGCCGGGTCGCGGATGGCCGCGTCAACCCCGTCGACCTCGCCCGCCCAGAGGCGGGCGGCGGCGGAGTTGAGGCGGGCGAGGGCGACCGCGCGGGCGAGGTGGACGACGGGAGCGGCGTCGGGCTGCGGCGCGGGCTGACTGGCCGCCGCCTCGAGCCACAGGCCGATGAGCGAATCGCGGCTCCTGGCCGGCGACATGTTCCACACGGTCTGGTACCGGCCCCTCAGGTCGGCGCGGTCTCCGGCGAGGGCGCCGATGCCCACGATCATCGTCGGGTCGACGCCCTCGGCCCCGGACCGCGTCGCCAAGGCGATCGTGACGGCGTAGAGGTCGCCGGCGGTGATCTCGTCCGAGTCGAACCAGCGGAGCAGCCAGCCCCGGGACTCGTCCGTCGCCCGCCACGGGATGGAAGCGACGAGGGCTCCGACGGAGTCCAGCACGGGGCGGCTCTGCGTCGGCTCGGCGCCCGACCGCAGGAGGCCATCGACGGCGATGAGCGTGGCCCGGGTGGCCCCGGCGCTGTTTCGGCCTTCGGATGCGTCGACGGCCCGGCGCCACGCCTGCCACGCGCCGACGGCGCGGTTCGCGGCGTCGGCATCTCCACCCTCCGCGTTCGGGACGAGCCGGCCGGCGATCAGCGCCAGCGCCCCGGACGCCCCCGCCCTGAACGAGGCCCCCGCGCCCGGACCGGGCCCTCCCGCCGCGTCCGACGCCGCCTGCACCCTCCGACGCAGCGCGGTGGAGAGGTCGCGTTCTCGCGACAGCCGGGCGGTGACGCCCGCGGACCACGCCACGCGCCCGATCCGATCGGCCTCGACGGACGCGGGGTCGCGGAGGCGTTCGGCGTCGGCGCAGAGGGCGTCGCTGGCCACGCGTTCCGCGTCGGGGGACGCGGCGGCCCGATAGACGAACTCGATGATGGCGTCCACCGACGCGACGACCTCGTCGGGGCGCGCCGCGGTCCACGAGTCGGCCATGCGCGAGACGACCTCGGCGAATCGGGCGGCCGCCGCGGCGGGATCAAGGTCGAGCGCCGCCGACGACGCCGCCACCTCGCGAACGAGATCCTCCCAGTCGCCCACCCGGTCCGTCTTCGCCGAGGGCGGCGCGGAGACGGACGGCTCTCGGGCGGCCGGCGCGGGGAAGTACTCGCGGCGGGCGGCGGTCTGCGGGGATGCCCCGGTGATGTTCGGAGCCGGCACGCCAGGCGGAGGAGAGGGCCGTCTGGGGCTCAGCATGAGCGCGAAAGCGCCGACGAGCAGCGCGACGATCGCGACGGCACCGATGCCCCCCGCGACGACCAATGTCTTGACGGCGCGGTCGCCGCCGTTGAGCACGGAGGGATCTTCTCCGGCCGGAACCGCCGCGTCGGTCGAGGCTCCGTCGGCCGAGGGCCGACGGAGCGGGGCGGCCAAGACAGTCGCGCCGGGGACGGGCGCGGGGACGGGAGCGGCCGGAGTCGCGAGCGAGCGCACGAGCTCGATGGCGGCCTCGTCGGAGACGCCGAAGGCCCGCGAGAGCGCGGCGACGCGGTTCATCGACTCGCGGTTCCAACCGCGTGCCCGGGCCAGGGCCAGACGCACTTCGTCGACGAACTCGCGGGGTGGGGTGGACGCGGCGGCGGGCGCGGAAGGGGATTCGGGCCGACGGGCCGTCATGAGTGCGGACGCCGCGGCGTGCAGGGCGTGCCGCACGGCGTCGGCCTCGGGCGTCATCGATTCGGGGTGGGTCGCCACCGCCCGGAGCGCCGCCTGGAGCGCGGCGATGATCCGGGCCTCATCGCGCTCCCCGGGCGCGAGATTCAGGAGGGTCGCCGGCGTCTCGGGGACGGGGCGCTCGCCGAGGAAGCGAGCCAGCGTGCTCGGGGAAGCGCCGGAGGAGGTCATTGCGGACCCCCCGCGTCGACCGGAGTGGGGGCCGCGCCCGCACCGCCGCGCTCGAGCTCGAGGAACCGCGAGGCCCACGGATCGGGGCCGAGCCCGGGGTGCAGGACGCGGAGCTGCCGCAGGGCCTCGACCGCCGCGGCGCGGTCCGCCATCGCGACCAGCCGGATCGAGTGGTACCGCGCCTCGAACCACGCGCGCGAGTCCGACGGCAGGCCGAGGAGCAACTCCTGCCACGCGTCGAGCGCGGCCTGCCGATCGCCAGCGGCCTCGGCGAGCTCGGCGACCCGGCGGAGGCTCGATCCGGTCCGCCGGCCCGCCGCGAGCTGTTCGCGGTCGAGGCGGAGGGCGAGGTCGCGCATGGACGCGTCGGCCGCCGTCCGCCAGAGCATCGCCGCCGCATCGGCGACGCTCTCGCGCAAGGTGGCCGCCTGATCGCCCCCCTGCCCTGCCCCCAGCAGCCGCTCGCCGGCGGTCACGACCTTCCTCGAGAGATCGGGGTCCAGCGGCGCCTCCCGCCGGGCGCGAACGGCGCGGTTGAATTGCAGCGACCCCGCGCTCGTGGCGTACGGGCCGCCCAGCGCGGTCAGTCGATCGGCCAGCGCCGTGATCCCCGCCTCGTCGCCGGAGGCGACCGCCATCTGGAGCCGACGGAACGTCAGCTCGGGCTCGAGGTCGCGGAGGTCGAGGCCCTGGAACGCCGCGACGCCCTCCAGGGCTTCCAGCGCGGACCGCACGCGCTGGAGGTCCGGAGCCGCGGCGGCCAGCAGCGCGTCGGCGAGCTGACGGACCCGCACCACCATCGAGCGGGCCGCCTCCTTCGCGCCGGCGTCGGTGCCGCCCAGCGCCTTCGCCTGCTCGAGACGGAGCAGCTCCTCGGCGGCTTCGGCAAACCGAAGCGCGGCGAACTCCTTGTCGGCCGGCGCCGCCCGACGGAACGCCTGGTACAGCAGCCGCGACGCCTGGCGACGCGACGCCTCGTAGAGCGGCGAGTCCTTCGGGACCGCCTGCAGGATCGCGAGCGACTCCGCGTCGGTCAGCCGGTCCGCGCGGGCCTGACGCAGCAGCAGTCGGGCGGCGTTCTCGGTGCCGGGAAAGCTCTTGAGATAGAGCGTCGCCAGCCGGTCGCGGGCCTCGACCAGCGACGCCCTGCCGTCCCGCACCGCGCGGTCGAGCGTCACGATCGCGTACCACATGGCGTCGCGGCGCGTCTCGGGCGTCGGTGCCGCCTCCGCGGCGGCCTCGAACCGCCTCGCGGCCGCCTCGAGCTCCCCTGCGTAGAAGAGCGCCAGACCCTCACGCACCCGCACCCGGGCCAACTCGCCGGGAAACGCGCCCGCATCGGCGCTCGCGGCGGCACCGCGCAACAGCCGGGCGGCGTCGGCGTATCGATTGGACAGGATCGGGTCGGTCGCGGGTCCGTTGTCCCCGCCCGCGGCGGCGTGGGCGGCCCGCGCGGCCTCGTACGCCTGCAGGCTCCGGACATACCCCACGATGAACCCCTCGCCGCCGAGGGGCTCGGTGCCGTACCGGCCGACGAGGTCGAGCACGTGCCCCGCCTCGCCGCGCTTCACCAGGTCCCCCAGCGCCGCCTGCGCCATCCGCTCGGCCATGGCCCGGACGGCGGAGCGCGACCCTCCCTCCCGCGAGGCCTCGAGCGCGAGCACCGCCAGGAGCCTCGCCTCGGCCACCGTCAGCGGCGTGGCCGGAACCCCGCGTTCGGGCTCGCGCCGGCGGCGGACGGCGAGCTCGACGTCGGCCCAGCGCCCCGCCGCGGCGAAGACGATCAGCCGGCGGGTGAACGCCTGGTCGAGCATGGCGGGGGAGACCCCCTCGGCCCCTTCCACCGCCTCGATCCACCGCACGGCCTGGACGTCCTCGCCGAGCATCGACACGCACAGGGCGCACCCGAGCGCCGCCCGGGCGACGTGGTCGAACCGCAGGTTGCCCTTGGGCAGCCGCTCGAGCGACGCGGGCTTGCCCGGCAGGGCGTTCAGGATCGCGCCGAACTCCTCCAGGGCCCGCGCGGCACGCTGCGGCGTGCCCGAGAGCAGGGCGCTGTAGTACTCGGTCCACCCCGAGTAGTACTTGGCGAGCGACCGGAGTCGGCGCGCCTCCGCCAGCTCCTCGCGCACGGCGTCGGTGTCAGAGTCACGCACACGCGTCTCTCGCGCCTCGAGCGTCTCGACCCGCCGGTGCAGCTTGGCGGCGATCTCGGCGAACTGCGGCCCCACCAGCCGGAGCACGCGGTCGGCCTCGGCCTTGTCCTCGGGGCGGGCGAGCCGGAGCCGGTCCTTCTCGACGATCTCCTCGACCTGGAGGTAGGTCGCCTTGGCGAGGTTGATCCGCAGCTCGAATGATTCGGCCTCGGGCACCAGCCTCAGCAGGTCGGCGCTGCGGGACTCCAGCTCCTGCCGAACGTCCGGAGACGACGCCTCGCCGAGCATCTCGACGTACAGCCGGCCGAGCAACTCGGCGGACCGCAGCCGGTCCTCGATCGGTCCGGCGGCCAGCCGCGCCCGAAGCCTCGCCGCCAGGACCTCGAGCAGGCCGTGGTCGGCGAGGTAGGACTCGATCGCATCGTCGGGAATCGCCGGACCCTGCGCCCGCGCCAGACCCTGCGCCGACGCCGTGCCCGGCCACGCCAGCAGCGCGAGCGCCAACGCGAAGGATTGGTTAGCTCCCCGGCACATAACTGATCTTCGTGAACCCCGCGTCCTTGCACGCCTGCAGCCCCGCCGCGACCGCCTCGGCCGTCACCCCGCCGTCGACCCTGAGGAACACCCCGCCCTCCTTGGGAAGCTGGCGGAGCACCGCCGCGAGCGCCACCTTGCCCTCCATCACCCGGTCACCGAGCTTGTACACCGCCCGCCCCGACGCGCCCGGCTCGATCCGCACCACCTGCGGCAGCAGCGCGCCCGCCGCCCCGGCGCCCCCTCGCCTGTCCGTCTGCAGCGCCGACGCCAGCTCGGCCTCCTCGGTCGCGAAGTTCGAGGCGATCATGAAGTAGAGGAGAAGGAACAGGACCACGTCGATGAGCGCCACCAGCGGCAGGCGTGGCGTTGTAAGCAGTCCGGTCCGCTTCGTCCCCGAGAACCTCACGAGCCGCCTCCTTCCGCCCGCGCCGTCGCCAGCCGCCAGTCGCGGATTCCCAGGGACGCCATCTGCCCCGCCAGGCCGTTCAGGTGCGCGGCCGGGCAGCGGCGGTCGGCACGCACGAGCACGTCGAGACGGGACGACCGGGCCTTCGCCTGGTTCTGGTCCGCTGCGAGCATCTGCATCAGCCGCTCGATCCCCACGTTGTTCCCCTCGACCCGCAGCGTTCCGTCACGGAGGATGTCGATCACGAGCTCGCTCTCGCCCCCCGCGGGCGCCCGCTCGCCTGGCTCGGTGGGCAGGTCCAACGGGGTGTTGAGCGACTTGGCGAACTGCGCCGTGAGCATGAAGAAGATGATGAGCAGCAGCACCACGTCGATCATCGGCGTGAGATCGAACCCGGCCTCCTCCATGTCCTTCGAGCGCCCGAGGTTCACGGCAGCACGGCCCCCCTGCCCGCCGTCGCACCGGGCACGCCCGGCGCCGGCGCGGCGGCGGGCGGGCGTTGGAGCGGCGGACGAGTCGCGGTTGCGCCCGGGCGGGCCGGCTCGAGAAACCCGATCAACCCCTCGACCACGTCCCCGACCTCGCCGGCCAGACGGTCGATGCGGCGGCGGAAGATGGCGAACGCGA
>Ga0209490_10006258_pt1 | contig 10769 bp, 5 predicted proteins | sample MAT06_FD_187209 | JGI IMG/M metagenome (GOLD analysis project Ga0209490, IMG submission 187209) | Freshwater microbial communities from Lake Fryxell liftoff mats and glacier meltwater in Antarctica - MAT-06 (SPAdes) (version 2) | ecosystem: Environmental > Aquatic > Freshwater > Ice > Liftoff...
AGAAAAAATTATGACCAAAGAATCCATGGACGACAAAACCCCGTTGCCGGGCACGCCTGACCTGCGCTTCGGAGAAGACCGCCCATCCGCCGCGCCGGGCAGCCGCTGGGGCTCGTCGTTGCCACGAAAGACCATGCTCGGCTTCATGGTCGCCCTGATCGCCGTCCTGGTCATATCGGTGGTCTCCTACCGCGCCCTGCAAACCCGGTCAACAGGCGCACAACAGATGATGCAAGCGCTCGAATTGATAAAAGCGCTCGAGGCCTCGGTCTCCACGCTCACGGACGCGGAAACAGGTCACCGCGGCTATCTGCTGATTGGTGACAAGTCGTATCTCGAGCCCTACACTGCCGCGCTCGCCGAACTGCCGGCTAACATCGCGAATATTCGGCGGTTGGCGGCAGACAACCGGGCGCAACTTGAGCGGTTTGCCGACGTGGAACGCCTCGCCGCCGACCGTATGGCAATTCACAAGGAGAGCATCGAGCTGAAGCTGGCCGGTCAGTCTGAAGCCGCCGTCGAGCTGGTGCGTTCGGGCCGGGGGAAGGTAATGATGGATCGTCTGCGAGTGTTAATCGGCGAGATGCAGATCGCCGAGCGCGCGGCACTCGATGCCCATACGCAGGAATGGGAGCGGGCCGCCGCCCTCTCGACGTTCATCACCTGGACGGGATCAGCGCTCTTGTTGTTCCTGATCGTCGCCGCCGCCGTCATGTCCTCGAGGGATTTTCGCGAGATGCAAACGCAGGCCTGGCTGAGGGCTGGGCAGAACGATCTCAGTGTCCGGCTGCAAGGTGAGCAGGAGGTCGATCTGCTTGGCGAAAAGATCGTCGGCTTCGTCGCCCGCTATCTCAACGCCCAGGTCGGGGCCATGTATTTTGCCGGGGAAGAGGGCCAGCTCTCACTCGTGGGTGGCTATGCGATTCCCGCGCGGGCGTCAGACGGGCCCGACCAGGCTCCGGCGGTGGGCGGACTAACAAAACAAGCCATGAGGGAAGGGTCGGTCCTGACGGTCAGCGATGTGCCGCCGGATTATTTTCCTGTCACCTCAGGCCTCGGCGGCAGCCGGCCCCGGCACCTCGTGATTGCTCCGACCAGCGCCGACGGGGTGGCCAATGCGGTGCTGGAATTGGGCTTCTTTCGCCCCGTCTCTCCGCATGACTTGGAGCTGCTTCGCCGGGTCGCCGAGCCGATTGGCATTGCGCTGCGGACGGCTCAATACCGCAAAAAGCTCGCGCTCCTGCTTGAGGAAACGCAGCAACAAGCCGAGGAGCTACAGCGCCAGCAGGAGGAGTTGCGTGTCTCCAACGAAGAGCTGGAGGAACAGAGCCGCGCGCTAAGGGAGAGTGCGGTGCATCTCGAAGCGCAGCAGGCGGAGCTTGAGCAAACGAACTCCCAACTTAATATGCAGGCCGAAGAGTTGCAGGCGCAGAAGGACAATCTCGAACGCGCGCAGCACGTTCTCACAATCCACTCGGACGAGCTCGTGCGTGCGAACCAGGTGAAGTCGGAGTTCCTCGCCAACATGAGCCACGAGTTGCGCACGCCGCTTAACAGCGCGCTCATCCTCGCGAAGCTGCTCGCGGACAACACGGGCGGCAACCTCACCGGGGAGCAGGTGCAGTTCGCGGAGACGATCTACGGCGCAAGCACCGATCTGCTCACGCTCATCAACGACATCCTCGACCTCTCGAAAATCGAGGCCGGCAAGATCGACCTGCACTTGGACAAGCTCTCACTTCTCGCGATGATCGAGCAGTTGCGGCGCACCTTCGATCCGCTCGCGGTGCAAAAGGGCTTGCTCCTCGAAACCTCGCTCGAAGACGAAAACGACGACGTCATTGTGAGCGATGGCCAGCGTCTGCAGCAGGTGTTGAAAAACCTTATGTCGAACGCCGTGAAGTTCACCGAAAGCGGCAAGGTGCGCCTCGCGGTGGACGCCCTGAAGTCAACCAACGGGACACCGCTCGTGCGTTTCCGCGTCACCGACAGCGGCGTCGGCATTACGCCTGAGCACCACGAGGTTATCTTTGAGGCCTTCCGCCAGGCCGACGGCAGCACGCACCGAAAATACGGCGGCACCGGGCTTGGCTTGTCGATATCGCGGGAGCTCGCGCGCCTGCTCGGCGGCGACGTCACGTTGCAGAGCGAGCCCGGCCAGGGCAGCACCTTCACGCTGACCGTGCCCCGCTCGCTCGGGACGCCCGGCACCACTGCGACGACCCGGCCGGCTAGCGCCACGCTCGCCGCTCCAGCGCCGGTCGCGCCTGTATTGTCACCGTCTTTTGCACCAGCGGCCGCGCGCACGTTGGCTGAGCCAGGCCCGGTGGCGAAGCTCGTCGATGACGATCGCGACCTCATTGTGCAGGGCGACCGAGTGATCCTCGTCATCGAGGACGACGCTGCGTTTGCCCGCATCCTCGTCGGACTCGGGCGCGAACGTGGCTTCAAGGTCGTCGCCACGCCCACCGCCGAGGACGGCATCGCCGCAACTCGCGTGCATCACCCGGTGGGCATCCTGCTTGATGTAAACCTGCCCGATCACTCGGGACTCACGGTGCTCGACCGCTTGAAGCGGAATCCGGCCACGCGCCACGTGCCGGTGCACATGATCTCGGTGGAAGATCACATCCAGCAGGCACTCGAACTCGGTGCGGTGGGTTATTCGCTCAAGCCGGTCAAGCGCGAGGAGCTGCTGCGCGCGCTCGAACGCATGGAGCGGAAGCTTGCTCAAAAGATCGGACGCGTGCTCGTGGTCGAGGATGATGCACGCCAGCGGCAGGCCATCGAAGCCCTGCTCGGCGGCGGCGACGTGAGCATCACGGCCGTCGAGACGGCGACCGCCGCGCTCGAGGCACTTCATGCCTCAACGTTCGACTGCATGGTCGTGGACCTCACCCTGCCCGATTTCTGCGGTTACCAACTCCTCGAGCGCATGGCCGCCGACGAGCGCTACTCGCACCCGCCCGTTATCGTTTACACGGGGCGTTCGCTTGATTCCAACGAGGAACAGCGCTTAAGCCAATACTCGCGCTCGATCATCATCAAAGGCGCGCGTTCGCCCGAGCGGCTGCTCGACGAGGTCACACTATTTCTGCATCACGTGGAGGCGGAACTGCCCGCAGACCGGCAGCGCATGTTGCGCGAGGCACGCAACCGCGATGCCGCGTTCGAGGGCCGGCGCATTTTGCTGGCCGAGGACGACGTGCGCAACGTGTTCGCGCTCTCCCATGTGCTCGAGCCGCGCGGCGCCAAAATGGAGATTGCCCGCAACGGCAAGGAGGCGCTCGCCGCCCTCGAACGGCTGGGCACCGCAGAGGATCGCGCGGGCGGCATCGACCTCGTCCTCATGGACATCATGATGCCCGAGATGGACGGCATCGCGGCGATGCGGGCCATCCGCGCGCGGCCGGAATGGCGAAAAATACCTATTATTGCGCTCACCGCAAAAGCGATGAAGGACGACCAACAAAAGTGCCTTGAGGCTGGTGCGTCCGACTACATGGCCAAACCCATTGACGTGGAGAAGCTGCTGTCGCTGCTGCGCGTCTGGATGTTTAAACGATGAGCGCTCAAACAATAAGCAAGAGCGACGGACAGATCGTTGATAGCGCGTTCGACATCGAGCTCACCCTTCTGCTCGAGGCCATCTTCCAGCGTTACCACTGCGACTTTCGCGGCTACGCGAGGTCTTCGCTGCGGCGACGGCTGCGGCAGGCGATGGAGCGCTTCGGTGACACCTCTCTCTACGAGTTGCAGGGCCGGGTGCTGCACGATGCGCAGGCCCTGCCCATCCTCCTCGATTACCTCACCGTGCAGGTGAGCGAGATGTTTCGCGACCCCACACACTTTTTGGCGTTGCGCCGCGACGTGTTGCCGATGCTCGCGACCTATCCGTCGCTCAAGATCTGGATCGCCGGCTGCAGCACCGGCGAGGAACTCTACTCGCTGGCCATCACTCTCGCGGAAGCGGGGCTCCTTGATCGCACGATCCTCTACGCCACCGACGTGAACGAGGAGGCGCTGCGCAAGGCCGAAGCCGGTGTTTATGCGCTTGATCGTGTGGCGGGCTTCTCGGCGAACTACGCTAAGGCCGGCGGCACGGGCTCGCTGTCGGACTGGTTTACGGCCGCCTACGACGGCGTCGTCTTCGACCGCCGTCTGCGGCGCAACGTCGTCTTCTCCGATCACTCGCTCGCCACCGACGGTGACTTTGCTGCGACGCACCTGGTGATGTGCCGCAACGTTCTCATCTACTTTGACCGCGAGTTGCAAGACCGCGCGATCGCCCTGTTTGAGCAATCGCTGGTGCCGCGCGGTTTCCTCGCGCTGGGCTCCAAGGAAAACCTGCGCGTCTCCTCGCGCGCCGCCGCCTTCGAGACCTTCGACGGGCGCGAGCGCATTTATCGGAAGCTAACATGAACGAGCGATGAATCACGCCCCACCTATCTCCGATCTGACCCCGCCGCTGGCACCGCTCGCGCCCGTTGACGCGATCGTGCTCGGCGCGTCCGCTGGCGGGGTGGAAGCGCTCCTCGTGATCCTCGCGCTGTTGCCTACCTCGTTCGTGCTGCCGATCGTCGCCGTTGTGCACCTCCCACGCGACCGGCCGAGCCTGCTCGTTGAGGTGATCGGTGCGCGTGCGCGCATTGCCGTGCGCGAAGCCGAGGACAAGGAGCTGCTCCTGCCAGGCCTTACGATCGCACCGCCGGACTATCACGTGCTGCTCGACGTCGATTGCGGCCGCCGCCATCTCGCGGGCGCGCCGGACGTGCGACTCGCGTTGTCAAATGACGCGCTGGTCAGCTACTGCCGCCCCGCCATCGACGTGCTGTTTCAGTCCGCCGCCGAAGTGCTCGGGCCCCGCGTCGCTGGCGTTGTCCTCACCGGGGCGAATACCGATGGCGCCCTCGGCCTGCGGGCGATCAAGGCGGCGGGCGGGTTGTGCGCCGTGCAGTCGCCCGATGAGGCCCCGGCGCGCACGATGCCCGAGGCCGCCATCGCCAGCGCACAGCCGCAGTTGGTGGCGCCGCTCAATAACATCATTCAATGGATCTTGGCGCTCGACGCCCATCGCGCGGGCGACACCGAAAGCAGCGTAATTTATGACCGATAACGTCACCCTCCTCCTGGTCGATGATCTTGAAGAAAATCTCGTCGCCATGGCGGCGTTGTTGCGCGGCCCCGGGCTGCGCTTGCTGGAGGCGCGATCGGGCGAAGAAGCGCTCGAGCTCCTCCTCGTGAACGAGGTCGCACTCGCGCTCGTGGATGTGCAGATGCCCGGCATGGACGGCTTCGAACTCGCGGAGCTGATGCGCGGGAGCGAGCGCACCAAACATGTGCCGATTGTGTTCGTGACCGCCGGCGCCCATGATCGGAAGCGGATGTTCCGGGGCTACGACTCCGGCGCCGTCGATTTCCTCTACAAGCCCGTCGAACCGCATATCCTGACGAACAAGGTCAACGTGTTCGTGGAGTTGTTTCGGCAGAAGAAGGCTCTCGCGCGCGAGTCTGCGCTGCAGAGCGCGATTTTTAACAGCGCGAATTTTTCCAGCATCGCCACTGATGCGAAGGGCGTCATCCAGATCTTCAACGTCGGCGCCGAGCGGATGCTGGGCTACACGGCGGCCGAGGTGATGAACAAGATTACGCCGGCTGACATTTCCGATCCGCAGGAAGTGATCGCACGCGCCAAGGTGCTCAGCATCGAGCTTGCCACCCCGATTACGCCCGGCTTTGAGGCCTTGGTGTTCAAAGCCTCGCGTGGCATAGAGGACATCTACGAGCTGACCTATATCCGCAAGGATAAGAGCCGGTTCCCGGCGGTGGTGTCCGTCACCGCGCTGCGCGATGCGCAGAACTCCATCATCGGCTACCTGTTGATCGGCACCGACAACACCGCGCGCAAGCAGGCGGAAGAGGCGCTGCTCAAGGCAGGAGCGCTGCAGCGCGCGATTTTCAACAGTGCCAATTTTTCCAGCATCGCCACTGATGCGAAGGGCGTCATCCAGATCTTCAACGTCGGCGCCGAGCGGATGCTGGGCTACACGGCGGCCGAGGTGATGAACAAGATCACGCCGGCGGATATTTCCGATCCGCAGGAAGTGATCGCGCGCGCCGAGGCGCTCAGCGTCGAACTTGCCACCCCGATTACGCCCGGCTTCGAGGCCCTGGTGTTCAAAGCTTCGCGAGGAATCGAGGACATCTACGAGCTCACCTACATCCGCAAGGACGGTAGCCGGTTCCCGGCGGTGGTGTCCGTCACCGCGCTGCGCGACGCGCAGGAGGCCATCATCGGCTACCTGCTGATCGGCACCGACAACACCGCGCGCAAGCAGGCGGAAGATGCGCTGCTAAAGGCGGGAGCGCTCCAGCGCGCGATCTTCAACAGCGCGAATTTTTCCAGCATCGCCACTGATGCGAAGGGCGTCATCCAGATCTTCAACGTCGGCGCCGAGCGGATGCTGGGCTACACGGCGGCCGAGGTGATGAACAAGATTACGCCGGCTGACATTTCCGATCCGCAGGAAGTGATCGCACGCGCCAAGGTGCTCAGCATCGAGCTTGCCACCCCGATTACGCCCGGCTTTGAGGCCCTGGTGTTCAAAGCCTCGCGCGGCATAGAGGACATCTACGAGCTGACCTATATCCGCAAGGATAAGAGCCGGTTCCCGGCGGTGGTGTCCGTCACCGCGCTGCGCGATGCGCAGGAGGCCATCATCGGCTATCTGTTGATCGGCACCGACAATACCGCGCGCAAGCAGGCCTCCCAGTATGTCCGCAGCCTCATCGAGGCGAGCCCCGACCCGCTGGTCACGATCAGCGCGGAAGGCAAGATCACCGACGTCAATGAGGGCTCGATCAAAGTGACCGGCATGGCGAGGGAGAAGCTGATCGGCACCGACTTCTCCGACTACTTTACTGAGCCCGAGAGGGCGCGCGAGGGCTACCAGCAGAGCTTCGCCAAGGGCTTCGTTACCGACTATCCACTCACTATCCGGCACCGGGACGGGCGCCTGACCGACGTGCTCTATAACGCCTCCGTTTATAAGGACGTAAGTGGCAACGTGCTCGGCGTCTTTGCTGCTGCCCGCGACGTCACCGACCGCAAACGGGCGGAAGAAGCGCTGATCGTGGCCAAGGAGCACGCGGAAGCCGCCAGCAAAGCGAAGGACAATTTCCTCGCAGCACTGAGCCATGAGCTGCGCACTCCTTTGAATCCCGTGTTGATGACGGCGACCGCGCTTGCCAGCGATCCGACACTGCCTGCCGAGGCGCGCGAACAGCTCGAGATGATGCGCCGCAATATCGAACTCGAGGCGCGGCTCATTGATGACCTGCTGGACCTCACCCGCATCATCCACGGCAAGCTGACCCTCGCGCCCGTCACCGCAGATATCCACGAACTACTCCTCCAAACCGACGAGATCGTCCGCAGTGATGGCCTGAGCAAACGATTGCGCATCCTATTGAAATTCGATGCCGCGCAACATTTCGCGCTGGTGGATCCCGCGCGACTCCAGCAGGTATTCTGGAACCTCCTGCGTAACGCCGTGAAGTTCACGCCCAACGACGGCACCATCACCGTGAGCACGCGCAATGACACTAAAGGCAGGATCATTATCTGCGTTGCAGATGACGGCATCGGTATCCGCGCTGAAGTGTTGGCACAAATTTTCGATGCCTTCGACCAGGCCGACACCGCCGGAGAACATCGTTACGGCGGGCTGGGTCTGGGGCTCGCGATCTCCAGTGCCATCGTCAATGCCCACGGCGGCCAGATCAAAGCCGAAAGCCAAGGACTCGGGGAGGGTGCGGACTTCACCATCACCCTCAGCAGCGTTCCCGCACCGGCCGAAGCCAGCCAACAAGACACCCCCTCCACCCAGCCCACGCGCGCGATGACCCTGCTCATCGTCGAAGATCATGAAGCCACGCGCACGGTGCTGGAGCGCTTGCTTACCCGCAGTGGCCATCTGGTTATCACCGCTGGCAACGTGCATGATGCGCTCGCCGCCTACAAAGCCAGACGCTTCGATGCGGTCATCAGCGACCTCGGCCTGCCCGATGGTAGCGGCATTGATCTGATGGTTCAGATTCAAAGTATCCGCCCCGTCCCCGCCATCGCCCTGAGCGGCTACGGCATGGAGGATGACCTGCAACGTTCGACCGCTGCGGGCTTCTTCGCCCACCTCGTGAAGCCGGTAAAAATGGATCAGCTCAAGCAGTTGCTGACTCAAATACCAGACCAAGTCAGGCATCACACCAACGCATAAACACCACGCCGCATCCTTATGACTGACGATCCCACGCGCATCCAAAAAATCATCCGGCAGCACGTCCATGATGTGAGGAACTCGATCAATAACCTCGACCTCCAAGCCGTGTTACTCGAAGATCTGGGAACCGACCCCGAAGCGGCGGCGACGCTGAAGGGAATGCGCGCTGAGTTCACTCAGTTGGAGGCGGTAATGAAGGCGTTGCAGTCCCAATTTTTCGGGCCGCAACCAGGCACGACCACGGCTGAAGATTCGATGCAATTGAAGGAGCCACAAATCCTTCCAGTGGAAGAAACCGGAGAAACAGAAACACAAGTAGTAAAACCACCGACCCCGCCAGAAGATACCGTGGACCGCGCTGGCATTAAAGCACCTGAGACCGTTCTGATCATCGATGATCAAGCGCAGAATCTACAGGTCATCGGCACCGTGCTCTCGGCGGCCGGATATGAAGTCATCCGCGCGGGCAGCGGTGAAGCAGCGCTTGCACTGCTACCCGCATGCACCCCCGACCTCATCCTCCTCGACATGCAAATGCCGGGGATGAACGGCATTGAAGTGTGCCTTAAGCTTAAGGCTAAAGCGCGCTGGGCGGACATTCCCATCATTTTCCTCTCGGCTGCGAACGACAAAAATACCATCGTTCAGGCGCTCGAATGCGGCGGCGTGGATTACGTCACCAAGCCCTTCAACAAAGCCGAACTGCTGTCCCGCGTGCGCACCCATCTCGCCTTGAAGCGCGCGCGTGAACAGTTGCGTGACCTTGCCGAAGACAAGGACGAATTGCTCGGTCTGCTCACGCACGATCTGGGGAATGATCTCACGGGCCTTCACCTGAACGCAGTAGCCCTGGAGCGGCAGCTCGACACGATCCCGGCACTCTGCGCACCGCTCGTCGTGAACATCGTGCGCTCCACACAAACCGTGACAACGTTTGTGCAGGAATTTCTCACCAATCAATCTGCTGATCGGATCCTGGTATTGGCCGAGCCTCTCGACATACGCGCTATTCTGCAAGATGCGGTGGAGCGGCACACCCTCGTCGCCGAAACCAAACGGATCACCCTGTTCGTCGAGCTTCCTGAGCATCCGCTTTGTGCACACGCGGATCAGGATGCACTTCCTCGCGTCCTCGACAACCTGCTGACCAACGCCATCAAGTTTTCACCCGCTGGCAGTTGCGTGACGCTCAGCGCCGGCGAAGGCCCGCTGGAATGGGCGCACTTCTCCGTCTGCGATGAAGGCCCCGGATTCACCGCCGCAGACAAGAAGAAAATGTTCAGCCGCTACGGGCGCCTCAGCGCCAGACCAACGGCGGGCGAGCACTCCACGGGGCTTGGTTTGTCTATTGTCAAGCGACTGGTGGAAGCCATGAAGGGCCGCATCATCGTAGAGAGCAAGGCCGGGGCTGGAGCCTGCATTACTGTAAACTTACCGGCAGCGTTGAAGGCGGGTGAAAATCCCCCGGAAACAGCCCGATCCTGAATTTTTCGGTCCGAAGATTCAGAATGAGACTAAAAACGGAAACCTTACTTCTGAATGTTATTCCTTGGGCTTGCGTACGACCGGCTTTGAACACGTGGAACGAACGGGAAGGATGGTGACTCCGATGCGGTCACTATTGATGGCGGGGGTTCCAGCGTAATTCCTCTTTTAATGCGACTTACACATTAGTGCCAGCTTTCATAGGTTTGATTTTCAGTTGTTTCTGGATTTGGGCGGGTTGACTAAAAGTTGACGATCGGAGGCAACGGGATCGTTGCCCCGGGCAATTCTCTTCCCGCTACCGGAGCTTGGTTCGTAAGCTTCGGCCTGGGTTTGGCTGATAATATCCTTGGCTAGGGACGCTTGTTTGATCGTGCCACGAACGATGAGGACAAATTTGTTGGCCTTCAGTGCTGTTTCATAGCGCAGAATGCTGTCTTTGGGAATATCGAGACCATAGGGGGCAGTGTCCACCACACTCAGTCTACTTACGATTACGGCACCTTCCAAGACTCCAATGATCCGGCGAACGAGAGGACCGGCCACCACGCGGGGTCCCAGGCCGGGAATCAAAAAGAAGGCCGATCGAACAACGTGCCCCGGATTCATCCCCAAAAGGCACCGGGTTTTCCCCAGTATCTACCCTGTCTCCGGCATTATAGTAGCCGATGAGGTGTTGTTCCGTCTGAAAGTCTTTCCCGTTGATGGACGACCTAGTGGATCGCGATCGTTGCGTTGGACGGGGTCATGGCAGTTTGGCTTTCGTCTTTCCCGGATCTGGTAGACGTGGTTTGTCGCGGGAGGTGCTGATGAAGGCGGAACAATTCCGCTTTCTTTTGATGGGATGGGAGCCTGAGGATCTTTTGGCCAAAAGAAATATTTCGTACATGGCGGAGATGGATGTCCGTTGAGGCGGCTTGTTTCCGTTTTTGATCTCTATCTCTTGGTGGTGATGATGATAATGCATGTTTTCCTAAAAATTAAGTTGGCTGCACAGCGTGGGCA
>Ga0209490_10006259_pt1 | contig 10768 bp, 6 predicted proteins | sample MAT06_FD_187209 | JGI IMG/M metagenome (GOLD analysis project Ga0209490, IMG submission 187209) | Freshwater microbial communities from Lake Fryxell liftoff mats and glacier meltwater in Antarctica - MAT-06 (SPAdes) (version 2) | ecosystem: Environmental > Aquatic > Freshwater > Ice > Liftoff...
GTGTGGGAGTCGGAGTCGGAGTCGGCGCGGGTGTGGGAGTTGGCGCTGGAGTCGGAGTCGGAGTCGGAGTCGGCGCGGGTGTTGGCGTTGTACCCACAGGCGTCGGAGTCGGAGTCGGAGTGGGCGCGGGTGTTGGTGTTGGCGCTGGAGTCGGAGTCGGAGTCGGAGTCGGCGCGGGTGTGGGAGTTGGCGCTGGAGTCGGAGTCGGAGTCGGAGTCGGCGCGGGTGTTGGTGTTGGCGCTGGAGTTGGTGTGGGTGTTGGTGTTGGCGCGGGTGTTGGTGTTGGCGCTGGAGTTGGTGTGGGAGTCGGAGTCGGCGCGACTGTACCTCCAAATTCATAAGAGCCGCTGTCAACGATCGCCCCTGGAATTGTATCACCATCTTGAGGACGAGTCACGCCGCGCTGATCCGTAGCTGGTGCGCCGCTTGGTACTCCTTTGTCAATTGCCGGACTTCCTGTCAGCAGGGGCCTTACGAAAGCGCCGTTGATATTTTGCAGTGGGCCAAGTAAGGGATCTGCGATCGTCACACTTGCCGTCGCATTGACATCACTGCCGTCATTAGGGTTTTTGGGCGGCCACTGAAAATTCCCTCCTTGATCGGCGTATTGGGCGGTGACGTGTTGCTGAATTCCCCAAGGGTTTCCTCCGTTAGCCGCTGTATTCTTGGAAAGAATCGTGTTTTTGAGGGTGACATTATTGGCACTGGCGAAGATACCTCCACCAACCCAGCCGGCGCTATTATCGGCGATCGTCGTGTTGACAATAGTTGTGGGTGCACCAAGAGTCATTGCACCGCCGAGTTTGTTGAAATCACCAGCAGCAAACGCGGTGGAGTTGCCAGAAAAGGTACTGTTAGTAATCGTACCAGGGGCATTGCGTGTCCACAGGCCGCCACCTTGATTATTGGCTTTGTTGCCAGCAAAGGTGGTGTTGGTAATAGTCAATCCCTGATTGGTGCTGTCGCTCAAAACCGTTACACCACCACCGTTTCCAGGCCCTCCACCGTTGGGTAGCGCCAGAATTTCGTTATTTTGGAAGGTGCTGTTTTCCAAAATTACCTTGTCTTGGCTGCCGGTGAACAGATAAGCTGCACCTCCTTCACCTCGACCTTTATTGTCTTGAAATACGCTATTGGTAATCTTGATTGTGCCGGAAGCTTCAGTTGTAGAACTAGCTCTGTCTGTGTAAACTGCGCCACCAAAACCTCTCAAAAAGGCAGTGCCTTGACCTGTGGCGAAAGTGGCTCCGGTGGTGTCGTTGCCGATAAATCGGGAGTTTTCAATTGTTAACTTGCCCTGAAGGCTGTTAATTGCCCCACCGTTAATTCCTTTGTTGTTGGTGAAGTCGCTGTTGGTGACAGTAATAGCTTTGGAGCTCAAAAAGCCGATCGCACCTGCACCCCGTTCATCGTTACCTGCGGTGGCTACGTTACCGTTGAATTTACTGTTGTTTACTGTCAGAGTATTGTTGAAATTCCCAAAAATTGCACCGCCACCTTTATCGGCGACGTTGTTGTTGAACTGAACATTGTCTACTGTGAGGTTTACTTCGTCGGTTGTGCCGATCGCACCACCTCTATCCGTAGTTTTACCGTTATTAACGATCAGGTTTTTGACTGCAAAATTAGTAGCAGTCACTACATTTGCATTGACAAAAAAGGCGCGGGATGCGTTGTTACCACTGATGGTTAAACCCGCGGTACCAGCGCCATCAATAGTGATGTTTTTGCCAACGGGAATATCGAGTACACCGCTAGTAAGGGTGATGGTTTGACCGGCCAAACCGGGAGCGAAAGTAATTGTATCGCCTGCAACAGCCGAGGCGATCGCCGCTCTCAAGGAACCTGGCCCGCTATCGCTATTATTGGCTACAACGATAGTAGCTAAATCACCTTGGTAATTTGCCATCGTCTCCTGGCTCAAGGCTAAGGGAGATTCAATTTGACCCTTAGCAAATTCTAAATTCCAGTCGCCGTCTTTGCCGGTGATATTGGTGGATGCGGCCACGTCAGCCCCAGTAAATTCACTGAATTTATCAACGAAATTAGCACCTGTACCTGCTGCTACATCGCAGCCGTACAGTATGATGTCTGCTTCTGGGGCTAGTGAAGTCTGCCACTTTTCCAACTGGCTTTTGTATTGCTCGATGTTCTCTGAACCCAGAGCAGTATTACCGAGTTGCATACTGCCAGAACTGCCGTGAGAAATAATGTGTACCGAGTCGATCGCCCCGTTACTAGAGGCGTATTTTTCAATTCCAGAGGTAATTTGTTCGATGCCGTTTTTGGTGCGATCGAGTATTACTACCTGCTGTCCCGGCAGCACTCCTGCTGCAAGTGACTCGTAATCTTCCACGCCGGAATCAATGAATACTAAGGAACGGGGTGGCAGTTTTTCCAAAGAAGATTGTGGGTTGACTTGAGCGAACGTAGGACTCATATTTGATCCTCCATTATGGGCGTTATTGGTAGATACAGCCAGAGAGTAATCTTATCAGTCTTATTTTACTACATCTTAACACTAAGCCTGAATAATTGGCAATATCAAAAATCTTTTTTTATATTTATTTTTATCCGGATTTACATTTTAATTCTTGTAGCAAATTGATTTTTTAATGCAACCAATGAGAAACAAATAATAAAATTTGTCGAAATATTTAAAAAAAAATCCAGCTTCTCCCAGCCGGACTTTTTGAGTATTATTTGGTTGATTGTAGCCATTATTTCAGGCATCGAAAAATGCTCATGGGGGTAATCTCTACCTGAATACCCCTTCTTAATTATATGTCAATACGGTTCACTTAACACTATTTATGCCCCGGAGATCCCCCTAAATCCCCCTTAAGAAGGGGGACTTTGAGAGCATTCTTGTCCCCCCCTTTTTAAGGGGGGCTAGGGGAGATCTCTCTTACGTGAACCGGCTCATCTTGTAACGTGCGCAATGTTCACCAAAAAAGTGAACCAGTACGTATTTTAATGGGTATCAAAGTCAACCGGTGCGCAGTGCACACCCTACAAATTACTGCACATCCTACAATTAGAATCGGTGCATAAGTCTTACAGATATGCTTTGAAGCTATTCTATGGATTTTTGAGATGCCAAAATACTGATGCCAATTTGGTTTTGTGGTATTTACTAACTGTCAAAACTGTTTGACATTAAATGTCGGTTAATCGATCGCAATTAAGTTGTTGGCGCGCTGGCGCACTTTCAGGAATTGGGTCGTTTTAAATGCACAAAAGCTTAGCCCGCTGAAACGATAAAAAAAACCAGGTTTCGAGTAGTCGCAAAATACGATCGCGACTGTATGATTAACGATATGATTAGACATCTCCTAAAAAGCAGGTTTTGAACAAGCTTTCGGGCCTGTTCCACAAGAATTCTGGGAGATGTCTATTTGCGATCGCATCACTCTCTTTATTAGCAAACCTGCGATCGCACTTGCCGCCGTTGCTGAGTGTGTCGATATCTCGATCGGCATAACACGAATCCAGTCCGCTTTTTTTAGTATCTGAAGCTGCACTAGACATTATGCAAACTCGATCGATCTCTCTAAGGATAGAGACATATTTTTGAAGTGCCGAGATAATTTGCTCGATCGCTTCAAACTTAGAACTCCGTAAAATTACTTTTTCGCCAGCCAAAATCCTAGAGATGGCATATCGATCGTAATTGATGCTGAAGCCATTGAATACAGAGCTTCTGGATGGGGGATTTTGGTATTCCGAGGAGGCGGGATTGGTTTCCGTCAAAGAAGTGAACATATACCGTTCTCCAAAAGGGTGTTAGGTGGTAGATACACCCCGGGAGTCAGACCGTCGGAAACTCGCAGCGACCTTGTTTCGCTTATTTCCATTTAATCCTCCTATCACTTTCGCCTATTTCTGCGGTAATGCCATCCGCGATCGTACGGAATTTATGTTTTGGGTGTTTCCTAAAATTGCCGACAGGCCCGTAATTACCGATAGATCCTGTATCCTGTATCCTGTAGGTGACAGTTGGTCGATCGGCTAGACACACAGCCCCACTCAAGATTCGGTAGAAGATGGCGGCTTTTTCCCTGCATTGCGGATATTAACAATCTTGTTGAGCGCCTCGAACCAAAAAGTAGCTCCCATTGAAATAGCTACGCCGCTCAATATCCAACCTAACAATTTGACCATCAAAGCGGGGAACAATAAATTCCCCTGCGCGTCTATTTCTAGCCTGTTGGGTTCGTTCCATCCAAAAGGTAGAGCTACATTATCCAAAGCTCGATCGACATCCTTCTGAACTTTTGTCAGATTGGTTAAATTATCTAATTTCGTGTTAGCATTCTTTTCTACCAACTGCTTAGCGTACAAATTAACAGTCGATCGCAGCATCGAATCCTTCGACAACCGATTGACAATATTAATGCTATCAGCATTAGCGGCAAGGGCGATCGCGGTTCCGAGCAAAATCGCCACCCCTCTAGCATTCCGCTTGTAAACACCCGAAGCCCGCTGCATTGAAAGATCGAACCAAACTTCAATTTCTTTCTGAAATCGTTGCAATTGCTCTTGAGTATCTCCTTCGTCTTCAACACGTTGAGCTAAAATATAAAGACTACGTTTCAAAGATTCTGGCATACTGTCCAAAGTTTCTTGAATTTGTTTGTAAATCGGACTGTCCTCTTTCTCCTCCATAATTTCTGCTACCGTATCCTGAGTTTTTCTAACTTTCCTAACAGTATTTAACAGATTACTCAAATTCGGTTGCAGTTGCGCCCTGAGCGCCGCTCGCTCAAATTCGCTATCAAAACTAGCCTTGACAAATGCCATCTGCCTCTGAAACTCTCTTCCCCCCAGCTCAGTTTCTGGCAGATAAACCTGAGAATCATTAATATAAAATCCTAGTTTTTCCGACATCCGATCCAAGCTATTGTTCAAACTCCCCAAATCATTTTTATAATCTTCAACAACTCGATTGAACTCCGCAGTCAGCCAGCCAAACTCCTGCTCGATAATCGGTTTAGTAGACTCCGGCAGATTCAAGCCCTCTCCAATTACTTGAATTTGTGCCAACTGTAAATCTTTAAATCTTTCCAATCTAGCTTTCGAGATCGAGCGCATCAAACTAGAAATATTTAAAGTATCCAAAACGCTAGCAGAAAAACTATCTGCTGGGATATAAGAAGGCCCACTTGACTTATTGCCGAAAATATTCTTAGTGCCAGTAATTCGGAGCAGAAAATGCCCCAAATTGTGCGTAACAGAGCGAAATCCCTCCGGTAAAACCCCTTTCGCTCCCTGATTCAAGCCCTTAATAATCGGATTGGCATAAATTGCATCTGCCAACAATCCGACTCGCTGAAATTGCACCGGATCTTTCGCGCCTTCGTTGCCGCCAGAGATCAGCACTTCGATCGACTTCTTTAAATGTTCCGCCCGCCACTGCAAAACAGTAGCAATCAATTCCTGAATTTCGGAAGCTAGCAAGCTTAAAGTCAGGTAGATAAACACTAAGCCAATGATAATATCTATAATGATGGGTAAATTCATGGTATTTTCGTGTTTGCAAATAACTGCTGTCTAAGTTTACCTTCTGTTGGGAATCCTCAAAAATCTATTAATATCAGTTAAAAAAAATAACTGTAGGCAAACTTCAAACCCTGATTGAATAAGCCATTGCCAATTCTTCAATTGTTCAACTAAAACAGTATAAGTTATGTCAGAAATCTTTCCACCGAGCACTGGAAAATATACAAGTCGCCTCAATGACAACTCTACAGACAAACTGTGGATGTGGGCTTTTTTGTTGGCTGCTGTGCTAATTTTCGGGCTGAATCTGGGCGGTGTGGCGTTGCGGGATTGGGATGAAGGGATTGCAGCCCAGGTGAGTCGTGAAATCTGGGGCGGCAAGTTAAATTGGCTTTATCCGACGATCGACTCAACGCCCTATTTGAACAAGCCGCCGCTGGTACACTGGCTAATTGGGCTGTGTTTTGCGATCGGCGGTGTCAGCGAATTGACGGCGAGGTTGGTACCGGCGATGCTGACGGCGGCTTCTGTGCCCATGCTTTACGCGATCGGGCGGGAGTTGTTTCCCAGAAGGTCGATCGCCATTTTTTCGGCTCTCGTCTATCTGACGCTGTTACCGGTGGTGCGGCATGGACGTTTGGCGATGTTAGACGGAGCAGTTTTGTGTTTTTTGCTGGCATCGATGTGGTGTTTGTTGCGATCGCGCCGCGACTTGCGCTACGCTTTGGGGGCGGGGATCGGGTTCGGACTCATTTGTTTGACTAAGGGCGTGATGTTGGGGCTGCTACTGGGCGCGATCGGCTTTATTTTCCTGGTTTGGGATACTCCGCGATTGCTGACTTGTGGGTATCTTTGGGGCGGATTGGCGATCGGAACTTTCCCCGTAGCTGGTTGGTATTTTGCCCAATGGCTGCACTACGGCCAAGATTTCATCAACGCTAATTTACTTAACCAATCTTTCCGGCGCATTTGGGAACCCGTAAGCAATCACAAAGGCCCGCCCTGGTATTATCTTTTAGAAATTTTCAAATTAGCTTGGCCGTGGCAGTTATTTTATCTACAAGGGCTGTATTTCAGTTGGGAAAATCGCAATTTTCCGGGGCCAAAATTAGTATTAGTTTGGACAGGAGTATATCTGCTGGCTATTTCTGTAATGAATACCAAATTGCCTTGGTATGTTTTGCCAATTTATCCAGCTTTTGCTCTAGCTGTTGGCAGTTATCTCGCGGAAGTTTGGGAGCAAATGTGGCTACCGGAAGAGCCTGTAAAAGATGAAGCAGAAGAACGTTTTAATGCTATATCTTTGTTGCCTCATCCCGCTATTTTGGGAGTGCTGGCTGTAGTTGCGATTGTCGGCTGCATTCACTTCAGCGGCGTGCTATGGACTGGGGGACAAATTGCGCCGATCGAGCGAGATTTGCAGTTAATGCTAATGTTTGTAGCATTGACAATGACAATATCTGCTGTATTGCTGCATCGAAAAGACCGACAGTTTTTATTAGTTTTAATTTGGGGAACCTACGTCACATTGTTAGTATTTGTCGCCTCCGATAACTGGGTTTGGGAACTGGCGGAGGATTATCCCGTTAAGCCGATCGCCGAAATTGTCCGTACAGGAACCCCGGCCGGTCAACAGGTGTTTACTTCTCACCGCTTACCGCGTCCATCGCTGAATTTTTATAGTGAGAGACAAGTAATTGTAGCAGATTCGGCGACTCTCCAACAGAAATGGCAAACTCTTAGCCAGCCTTATTTTCTGCTAGAAAAACTCGTACTAAAACATCTAAAATTACCGAATGCCGAGGTTGTCAAAACTGCTGATGATTGGGTTTTGGTAACACGAAAATAAGCGATCGTGTCCGCCCAAATTATCGTAGGGGCGGGTTCACCAACCATCAATGCCTAAAACAAAAAATCTCATAAACCCGCCCCCACCCAATCTGGATTATCTGCTGTGTGGGGGAGGGTTTACAAGATTGTTTGCAGTCAATCTTGTATTGCAATACGGTTCACTTAACACTATTTACGCCCCGGAGATCCCCCTAAATCCCCCTTAAGAAGGGGGACTTTAAGAGCTTTCTTGTCCCCCCCTTTGTAGGGGCGGTGCCAAGAGTGCCCGCCCTGGTTAGGGGGGATCTGTCTTAAGTGAACCGTATTGTCTTATATTGTTGGTAAAACCCGCCCCTAAAGACCATTATAGGGGCGTGTTCACCAACCATCAATGCCTGATTTAGTAGAGTTTCCATTCAATTAGTTTCCTCAGCGAGTGGGGAGACTGACTACGGTTCCAAATGCTCGATGACCATTCTCAAGTTGTTTCCATTCAATTAGTTTCCCCAGCGAGTGGGGAGCACTCGAAAAAGGAAGACGACGGGCTGATGGCAGCGATGACGTTTCCATTCAATTAGTTTCCCCAGCGAGTGGGGAGAATTGCAATTACGAGAAGTTCAAGGCTGTCTGTTTCCATTCAATTAGTTTCCCCAGCGAGTGGGGAGTCTCACCTTTCTGCCGTCAGCTACCTTGGGGCTGTGTTTCCATTCAATTAGTTTCCCCAGCGAGTGGGGAGCATTAATAGTAACTGCTAATGGCTCTGTCGATCTGGTTTCCATTCAATTAGTTTCCCCAGCGAGTGGGGAGTCTCTACAATAATTCAAAGCCACAAGGCATGGGATTCCTGTTTCCATTCAATTAGTTTCCCCAGCGAGTGGGGAGGTCAGGCAATTCTCAACATTATTACTGCTTGCTGAGTTTCCATTCAATTAGTTTCCCCAGCGAGTGGGGAGAGTGGGTAGGTTCTGGGCAGAAATCCGAGGCGATTCGGATCGAGTTTCCATTCAATTAGTTTCCCCAGCGAGTGGGGAGTGCCTAGACCATCATCCTGAAGAGTGGATTCTTGAGTTTCCATTCAATTAGTTTCCCCAGCGAGTGGGGAGCAAAGCAGGTAAGTTGGCTCAAAAGCGTATGGGTCGCTTGGTTTCCATTCAATTAGTTTCCCCAGCGAGTGGGGAGAAATCACAATAACGAGAACACAATGGAAGATTTAGGTTTCCATTCAATTAGTTTCCCCAGCGAGTGGGGAGCTGTTAGCAGCAGAGGCAACAGTCTTGTACAACTTAGTTTCCATTCAATTAGTTTCCCCAGCGAGTGGGGAGAGCATGCAGAGTTACTGGCTACGGATGCTCGGTATGTTTCCATTCAATTAGTTTCCCCAGCGAGTGGGGAGTTCGCAGGCACTACCGACAAAGACGTATTGGTAGGCGTTTCCATTCAATTAGTTTCCCCAGCGAGTGGGGAGTATTATCAAGGTGCAGTCGAAGGAAAAGACCTTTTTGTGTGTTTCCATTCAATTAGTTTCCCCAGCGAGTGGGGAGAGGTTGGTTAAGGATTGTGAGCGAGTTTATTATGACGCTTAGTTTCCATTCAATTAGTTTCCCCAGCGAGTGGGGAGTCTGGCAATAGAGAAGGATTGGACAATATCGGTCTGCCTTCTAGTTTCCATTCAATTAGTTTCCCCAGCGAGTGGGGAGGGTAGCGGTAGTGAACTACGGGGCTCCGTTCGTTAACGGATTCGTTTCCATTCAATTAGTTTCCCCAGCGAGTGGGGAGTTATCTCTCAAGAGTTGATGAGTCTTATAGTGTTAACTCTGATGTTTCCATTCAATTAGTTTCCCCAGCGAGTGGGGAGTCCTCTACATTAAACCTCATACAGCGCAAGATGTCCAGAGGCCATTTGCGAGGGGGTCGAAAATTGTCTTCGCAAACGCCACAAATTCCCCCCAACAAAACGCTGAAACCCTTGCCCAGCAATATATCGAGGGGGTCAACCACAGAATCAGTGTTTCAGCCATTTGCCTACCCCCTCGCAAATTTCAGATAATCACAGACTTAGGCGGCCCAGTAATCTCGCGCCCCACACCCCAAACATCCACCTGACTCAAAGTATGACTCGATAGCGGATAAAACCGGATGCTATCCTCAGTCAAAACCACCAGTCTGCTAAGTCTCTTCTGAAGTTCCGCAAACTTCCTCGAAGTCAGCACACATTCAAAAGTCGAATACTGCACCCAAGTCCCGTAACCTTTAAGCAAATCGTGTACCTTTTGGCGGCGTTTGTCATCCGGCATATCGTAAACCACAATATAAAACAACACAATCTAACGAATTTGATAAGGTTGATAAAGCCCAACAGGATTGTATACAAACTGCTTGTATGCCTTAACTTGCTGATTTAGCAAATCCCATCGAGGCTGTTTGTCACCAGAATTAGTATTAATCTCCTCTTCCATCCGCTGCAAAAAAAACTTCAGATATTTAGCCCTGCCCGAATCATTCAGAAAACAGCCACTATTGCGATGCACAAAATCGGTTTCAGCATCAATAGCCCTAGAATTAACAATCCACAGCACCAAAGAATCAACAATTGGTGCCCGAAATTCCTCAATCAAATCCGAAGCCAAAGCCGCATGACGTTCCGTCCCCTGATGCAAACAAGCCGAATAAGGATCTAAACCTTGCAGTTCAATTAAACTCAGTAAATGATTCCACAAAACCTGATAGCCAAAACTCAGCATCGCATTGACAGGATTTCCCGGTGGGCGGCGCGTTCTACTTACAAACACAAAATCTGGATGGTTCAAACATTCTTCAAAAGCCGAGAAATACTGAACAGCCCCCGCACCTTCCATCCCCATCAACTTCTCAATAGTTTCAGCTTCCCCAGCTTTTTTAATTAAATGTTCCAAACACTGAATCGCAAAAGCAATGACATCAGAAGCTTGTCGCCGCTGCTGTCGTTGGAGGATAACCCGGCTGTTTTTCAGCTTGGTTTGCACGATGCGCTGCGCCACTTGCAAGCGTTCTGCAAAACACAACTGTTGCTGATAGCGAGAAAGTTGCCGATAGCCCCGTTCGATGGGAAGAATCCGCCCGTAACAGTAACCCATCCGCGAAAGATAAGCAATGGGAATATTCCGCCACAGACAAGTTCTAATTGCTTGAGTAGTAACTTGAGATTGACCAAAAATCAGAAGTTGTTCCAGCAAAGGAAGCTGAATTTTACCCAGAATCACCTCACCCTTTTTGATTAGCAAAACTTCTTGCTGCAAGGAAACATAACAGCCAGATTGCGAAACATAAACAGTACGCATAAGCAATTTTTGGGTAGTCAGAAACCGGGTTTTTGCGAAAATACTCGTCACAGTACGAAAAAATCGTGAAAAACCCGGTTTCTTAGGTTAGCGCCCGGTTATAATTTGGGATTATTTCT
>Ga0209490_10006261_pt1 | contig 10767 bp, 7 predicted proteins | sample MAT06_FD_187209 | JGI IMG/M metagenome (GOLD analysis project Ga0209490, IMG submission 187209) | Freshwater microbial communities from Lake Fryxell liftoff mats and glacier meltwater in Antarctica - MAT-06 (SPAdes) (version 2) | ecosystem: Environmental > Aquatic > Freshwater > Ice > Liftoff...
CGTGGATTTTTCCGTTTTTTGTCCGATCGCACGATCGCCCGCTTTCGCAAACGACTCAACTATCAGCAGTGGATGGCGCGTCAAAAACTCACCCCAACCGATCTGGTGAATGCCGATCGCGAAATGGCTCAGTGGCAGCATCGCCCCACTTTTTCGGTGCTTCTGCCCGTATATAACGTTGAGGAAGTTTGGCTCACCAAGGCGATCGAGTCTGTACGCAACCAAATTTATCCAAATTGGGAACTATGCATTGCAGATGATGCATCAAGTGCGGCACACATTCAGCCCTTGCTAACCCGGTATAGCAAGCTTGATTCACGGATCAAAGTTGTTTTTCGAGCGGAAAACGGCAACATCGTCGCGACTAGCAACGCTGCCCTAGAACTGGCAACAGGCGAGTATTTGGCGCTTTTGGATCATGATGATGAGTTGGCGATCGATGCTTTGTTTGAAAACGCCAAGCTAATCAATCAGCATCCCAATGCCGACTTTATCTACAGTGACGAAGACAAGATCAGTCCTGAAGGCGATCGCCACGATCCGTTTTTTAAGCCAGACTGGTCGCCTGACTATTTTCACTCCTGTATGTATACCTGCCATTTGGGTGTATATCGCAGGAGTTTAGTCTGGGCGATCGGTGGATTTCGGACAGGATACGACGGCTCTCAAGATTATGACCTGGTGCTGCGCGTAGTGGAACATACTCAGCAGATTTATCACATCCCCAAGATTTTGTATCATTGGCGGGTGATTCCGGCATCGGTTACCTCTAGTCCAGATGCAAAGCCTTGGGCGTATGAGGCAGCCCGACGCGCTTTAGAAGATATGCTAATTCGGAGTGAGTATCCAGGGCGAGTAGAGGCAGGACCTCGTGAGGGATTTCATCGGATTCGGCGCGAGATTCAAGGCAATCCTTTGGTCAGCATTGTGATTCCGAGCGCAGGAAAAACATTGCAATCAGCAGCAGGAGAATATCGCTGTTTGTTGGAAACTTGCATTCAGAGCATTCGCGATCGCAGTTCTTACCGCAACATTGAAATTGTTGTGGTTGATGGATACGACGTGCCTGCTCAAGTCATGCAGACAATATCAGGCGACGATCTACACTTCATCCACAGTGGTGAACCTTTCAACTTTGCTCAACGGATTAACTTAGGGGTTGCCCAAGCTCAAGGCGATTTCGTGTTGCTGCTAAACGACGATGTGGAAGTTCTTACGCCAGACTGGATTGAATCGATGCTGGAATTTGCTCAACAGCCGGAAATTGGAGCCGTTGGCGCAAAGTTGCTTTATCCCAACGGTAGCTTGCAACATATCGGCGTGATGGTCTTGGGCGGCAATCCAGGACACGCCTTTCATCAAGTTGCAGGCGATCACCCCGGATATTTTCTTTCCAACCTGGTCAACCGAAACTACTTGGCTGTGACCGCAGCCTGCCTAATGATGCGTCGCAATCTATATAAAGAATTGGACGGCATGGATGAAGTGTTTCCGCTTAACTACAACGACGTGGATTTATGTCTTAAAGCTCATCAGGCAGGCTATCGGCAAGTGGTGACACCCTACGCTCAACTGGTGCATCATGAGTCCGCAAGTCGGCAACCCGGACTGCAACCCAAAGAATGGCAAATCCTAAACGATAAGTGGCATGGCTACTTTGAGCAGCTAAACCACAATGATCCATACTATAATCCCAACTTATCTAGAGATGAAGTGATGTTTGAACTTTGATCAGAACAGCGGTTTTTTTACAAAAAAGCAACTTTCACATCATCAAAATCTTGTTTAGAAATTCCTCTCGTGATTGCCCTTAATCAATCAGAAGTAGGCGCACAATCTACTTCTACAGCTTCATTGAATGGGTCAAAACTATGAGCAAATGCGTCGGGGGAGGAGGATGCTAGGGTATCAGGTTAGACAACGCTGAAACCCTTAGCAAACCCCGCCTACAACCCCTGTTCTTAGACGCTCAACGCCGCTTTTAATTTTATCAACGTCGCCGATTCCTTAGCACTAACTTTGGTTGAGCCTGTGCCAAACAGTCCTTCGCCTGCGGCATTTGCCACATGCTCAGCAGCAGCGTAAATAAATTGTTTATATTCTTCTACTTCGGCTGGAGTTGCTTTTGCAGTCACGATCGCCACCGCTTCATTAATCGCCGTCATTGCCGTATCCACTAGATTGTCAGGAGTCATGCCTTCGGGCGCTTTGGGCGAGTTGCTTTTAACAGCTTCTGCTGAAAACACCGACTGCACGATACTGTTGGCGGGATATTTTTTAGCGGCACCCACGATCTCTTGAGCTAAAGCTCCGGCCTCAATTGCGGTCGAAACGATGCCCATATCTGCGATCGAGACTGCCATGCCAGCCAATGTCACCGCTTTAATCACGGCTGCGGTTTCTTCAGGAGTATACAAACTCATTGGTTTTCCCCATTTCAAATTCTACGAAATGCAGCATATCATCCAGTGAAAATTATTGCAGCGTCCAATGGGCACAGATCCGTTGTTTTTATCTGACGGTTCTGTAGACAGATCTCAGTGCAAAAGTTGGCTAGAGTGAAGACTACTTGATGATGTCAGTGCTTTTAAGAGGTTTCCCTTTGGCTCGTTTACCGTCTCGCCGTGCATCTACCCAGCGATTTCGCAAAGCGGCTCCCTCACGGGAATCGCGCCCTTCTCTCAAAACCATACCTGGCGATGACTCTGTGCAAGACAGCATCCAGACAATGCATCCGCTGATGCGGTTGATTCGCTACGGGCGCAATTATCATGGGCAAATTGGTTGGGCGATCGCCTGCTCCATTCTCAACAAAATCTTTGACCTAGCGCCTTCGCTGCTGATTGGTGCCGCTGTGGATGTGGTGGTGCAGAAGCAAAACTCGGTGCTGTCTCGGTTTGGTGTGACGGATCTGTTTAACCAATTGGTGGTCTTATCAGGATTGACTTTGGTGATTTGGGGACTGGAGTCGGCGTTTCAGTATGCCTACGATCGCCTCTGGCGCAACCTAGCACAAAACATCCAGCATGACCTGCGATTGGATGCCTATTCTCATCTGCAAGAGTTGGAACTGGCGTATTTTGAGGAGCGCAGCACCGGGGGATTGCTGTCCATTTTGAATGACGATATCAATCAGCTAGAGCGGTTTTTGGATGGCGGCGCGAATAATCTGCTGCAAGTGAGCACCACGGTAATTATCATCAGCACCGTGTTTTTCATTTTGGCTCCTACAGTGGCATGGATGGCGGTGCTGCCAATGCCGTTCATCATTTGGGGTTCGGTGATATTTCAGCGCAGGTTGGCTCCCCGCTATGCCGAAGTGCGAGAAAAAGTCAGCCTATTGAATGGTCGGTTATCTAACAACTTAAGCGGCATCACCACGATTAAAAGTTTTGCCACAGAAGATTATGAAAAAGAACGGGTGCGCCTAGAAAGCCAATCCTATCGCCGCAGCAATCAACGGGCGATCGCCCTCAGTGCGGCATTTATTCCCCTAATTCGCCTCGTGGTGCTGGTAGGTTTCATTTCGACGATGTTATTTGGCGGCAAGGCGGCGATCGCGGGGCAACTTTCTGTAGGCAGCTACAGCGTCATGGTCTACCTGACCCAATCCCTGCTGTGGCCATTGACGCGCTTGGGGGAAACTTTCGATCTGTATCAACGGGCGATGGCATCCACAAATCGGGTAATGAATCTGCTGGCAACCCCGATCGCAATTCCTTCAGGACACCTAGAACTCGCGATCGACCCATCAATCTCATCCCGCACTTTGCACTCGACCCTCGACACTCGGCACTCGACACTTCTCGTGCGCGGTGAGCTTCAGCTTCACAACGTCACCTTTGCTTACAACAACCGTCCACCTGTAATTGAGCAGCTATCATTGCAGATTCCGGCTGGCAAGACAACCGCGATAGTGGGTTCAACTGGATCGGGGAAAAGTACGCTGGTGAAACTGCTGTTGAGGCTATACGAGATTCAGTCGGGCGTAATTACTCTAGACGGGGTGAATATTCAAGATTTGAAGCTGCGGGAGTTACGACGGGCGATCGGCTGGGTGAATCAAGATGTCTTCCTATTTCACGGTACGGTCGCCGAAAACATTGCCTATGGCAGCTTTGATGCATCAATGGATGACATTGTGGCAGCGGCAGAAACTGCCGAAGCGGAGGAGTTTATTGCTCAACTACCGGAGGGTTACGACACAATTGTGGGGGAACGGGGGCAAAAGCTATCGGGCGGACAGCGGCAACGCTTGGCGATCGCCCGTGCTGTGCTGAAAAATCCGCCGATTCTGATTTTGGATGAAGCCACTTCTGCGGTAGACAACGAAACCGAAGCCGCCATTCAGCGATCGCTAGAACGAATCACCGTAGGGCGCACTACCATCGCGATCGCTCACCGCCTCTCCACCGTTCGCAATGCCGACTGCATCTATGTCATGGAACACGGCAAAATTGTAGAGCGTGGACGACACGAGGAGCTACTCAATCAACAAGGTGTTTATGCAGGCTTGTGGCAAGTGCAAACAGGTTTTAGAGAAGACGGCTCAACCTACCCATAACTCCATTCAAGACTTTTTGACGGGTGCATGTCACCTTTGCGCCCTCACCCTAAATCCCTCTCCCAAGCTTGGGAGAGGGACTTTGAAAGAAGTAGCAAGGTCTGGAGTCCGGCAGCGATCGGTTTAGTCAGCGAAAGATGATTGCGACTGTTTTTCAAAACGCCGATGTATTGGAGTCTAAAGTTGTGTCAAAGCCGCTAGTGGGTGTCCATTGAACGCCGCCGTCTTGCTGGGTTTGGTAGAGGGAAACATTTTGCTGTTTAAGGTAGGCAATGGTTTCTGGGTTGACACTTTTACCGGAAGCGATCGCGGCTTTGGGACGCACCTTTTCCACTAGAAGTGGACTGAGAGACGCGCTCGACCAAAGGATCACTTCGGCAGTGGGCAGATTGGTTTGTAGCAGCGCTTCCTGTTCCTTGATATCCAAATTTCCTAGCCAGAGCCAAGTTTGTTTGTCAAGCGTGAGTTGGGCGATCGCGGGCTTGGCTTGAAGTAACCGCACCTGCATTGTGCCAAACTGTACCCCTTGATTGAACGGCAATAGCTTGGAGGGTGCGTTACGACCGGGTGATAGGGTTGAGGATGCCACAAGGGTTTTGATCGGGATTTTTTCGAGCAGTGCTAGCCAGCCGTTCATGGGCGCATTGGCATTCAGCGCGATCGCCAGGTTAATTTGGTTCACGCCCGCTTTTTGCAGAAATGGCAGCACTGTAAATTGCACCGTCTTCTCGTCATTACTGTTGACTACCGCAACTCGACCGCGATCGCGAATCACCATCACTGGATCGCGATCGGTTGCCAATACGGTCACCTGCATCAGATTGGCACCCATGACCAGGGGAATCAGCGTTACCACTATTCCTAACGCCAGCGCGATCCACCAACGGCGTTGCCAAAAGGGATGCACCGTCGCCAATCCTAAGAGCGCATACAGCCCAATCACGGTTAGTACGGAAATTGTGCCCACTGCAAACCCGTTGCCTGGAAGCTGAGCAAACCCATTGACGATCGCAATCAAGCCTTGGGTAGGATATTTCAGCAGCCATGCCAGCGCACTTCCGGCGGGTGACCAAATCAATGATGCCAGCGCACTGACCATACCGCCCAAACTGATGAGTGAGATAAACGGGGACGTGAGAATGTTAACCGGAATGCTGTAGGGCGACAAAACCCCAAACGCCCCAAGCTGGAGCGGCAAAGTCCACAAATAAGCAGCAATGGGAACGGCAATCAGAGGGGCGATCGCGCTGGGTAACCAGTCCAATTTTTTCGTCAATGGTGGCACCGTCACCAGCAGCCCCATCGTGGCGAGAAAGCTGAGTTGAAAGCCCAAATTGAAAATCCATTGGGGATTGATCACCAGCAACAGCGTTGCTGTCAGCAGCATGGAACCCAGCGGCTTCACTTTCCGACCCATCACCAGCGCGATTAGACCGCCAAACCCCATGATCGCCGCCCGTAGCACCGCAGGCTGCAATCCCGCCAGCCCGACAAAACTGGCAAGGGAAATCGTTCCTGCCACAAACTGTACCCGTTCAGAATATCGGCGAGTCAACGCCAGCACCACACCCAAAATTAGCGAGGTTTGGAACCCAGATGCCGCTAATGCATGGGCAAGACCGACGCGCACAAAAGCATCCTTCACGTCGTAGGGCAAATCCACCGCTTTGCTGCCCAACACCATTGAGCTAATTAATGCACCTTCAGGATTGCCCACCCAAGCAAGCTGCGATCGCACAATCCGCTGCTGCACTTGCCACCATCCCCAGCCTGTAGAAGGCTTCAGCACACTCACCTGTTTTCCACGCAATCCTGCAAAGCTGCCCTCTTGCTGCAAATAATCCTTAAAGTCAAATCCGCCGGGGTTTGTAGCGGGTTTGGGCAAGTCGAGTGCTCCATCTACGCCGACGATTTGCCCCGGATGCAGGTCTGTTGCCTGATCGGGCGGCACTGTGACATAAAGCCTGCCGCTGATGGGTTTGCCCTCTCCAATCGGAGCAATGCGTTTTGCTTCCAACCAAAACTGCGATTTTTGGCTGCGGGTGAGCCGAGGTAGACTGGTGACTCGTCCTTCTACCAACACATTGAGTGATGAGTCGGATGTCGCGAGTCGGCTGATGTCATTTGCTGCCGGATGAGGAATCCGGGCTTGAAAGTAGAATGTTGCAGCCAGGGCGATCGCCCCTGCCATCAGCCACACTTGAAATTTGGGTGCTCCTCGCCAAAATCGGCGAATTATTAGACCGATGCCGATTGATCCGATCAGCAGCACCCATCCACCCCAAGGATGCGCCGTCGCGAGTAATCCTAAAATGTATGCCAAACACCCCGCGATCGCCTGAACAGAAACCATGAAAGCACCCCAATCTCAACAAAAAACCTCAAGCCAATCCCTGAGGTTCTCGTTAGAGTGCCCACCCACACAATTAAATTGAGAAAATTAAATCGAAAGTCCGAGCTTCAAGCCAAAGGCAGCATGAACAACCAGCAGCAGCATAATCAAGGTGCCAATATAAGCATGGGTCATTCGCAGAACAGGCTTGTTTCCACCAAAGCCAGAGAGGGAAATCAGCCCATTGCTCCAGAGCAATAACACTGCGGCGGAACCAGTCCAAAAATGGGGGCTTTCCATAATCGGTTGCCCCTGCATGACGAGGGATAAAATACCGCCCGTGTAGCCCAATGTAATAAACAAAGTCATCAGCGGAGCCAATTTGCGATGATCCGCGCGATTTTTTAGGGCAATGTCTTTGTCGTCAGCTAGTCGTCCTTGCCAGCCAGCATAGGCAACATAGCTACCCAAAACCACCACCACAATGCCCATCATGGCAGGATGACCCCAATGCACAATCGGCTCAGGCACGCCCAAATTGCCAAACCAATCGGCGATCGGCTGGAGCAGGTTACTTAAATTGTTTCCCAGGTCTGTCATAGTTATTGCAGGTTTAAAGAGATAGAAGGATCAAAATTTGCAGACAGGCTGAACCAGAGCTAGGATTCAGCGTCTCTTTCACTTATCCTATGGGGTAGAGGATATCGGCGACCGTTGCAAATACAACAAATTTATTGCATCGGTTCTGTCCGATTGAGTATGCTGACATCGACTGGTTTTGATTGCGAAAAGATTAATGGGATTCTTGAAACGATTTTTTAGACAGATTCGAGAAGCATTCAAAGACGAAAACTTCATTCATCATTTGGAGCAATTTGAGACATTTGTTTCCAAGTTTTTGTCGATCGCCATGGTATTGGTGATTTTGGTTTCCATTTATGACTTTTGTATTTTTTTAGTCCGCGATTTTCTGATTCCAGAACTGTTCTCACCGGATATTGCAAATTTTGGGGCTAGTTTATTTGCAATTTTTGGGTTATTTCTCAATATTCTGATTGCACTGGAAATTTTAGAAAATATCACTGCCTATCTCAAAAAACATGTGATTCAGGTTGAGCTAGTGATTGTGACATCCTTAATTGCGGTGGCTCGAAAAATTATTATTCTTGACTTAGAAAAGAGAACTGCGATGGATCTGATTGCCTTGGCGATCGCAATTCTTGCGCTGTCTGCAAGCTATTGGCTGATTCGCACCATCAACCGTAAGTAGAAGGTCAAGATTGACACCTCTATTAATATTGGTTAGCGACACCTTCGGTAATATTGGTCAGCCAAGCCTCAGGGCAGATTGAGCGATCGTGGTTACTGAATTATGCTGAAATGGTACTGGCTTTATACGGCTTGCAGAAACGATGAAAACTAAACAGTTGGGCACGACCTCTGTCTCGATTAGCGCGATTGGTTTAGGCGGAATGCCACTTTCGTTGAGCGGTAGACCGAGCGAATCGGATGCGATCGCGGTGGTTCATCGTGCCCTAGATTTAGGTATCACTTTGCTCGATACTGCTGATTCCTACTGTCAGGATGAAACAGACAAGCATCATAATGAGCGCTTGCTCTTCAAAGCATTGCAGCAATACAGCGGCGATACGAGTCAGGTGATGATCGCCACAAAAGGGGGATTGATGCGCCCTAATGGTTCTTGGACTCGGAATGGCAACCCAGACCATTTACGGAAAACGATTCACGAAAGTTTTGAGGCTCTAGGTGGCAAGCAGGCGATCGCGGTCTGGCAATATCACTCGCCTGATCCAGAGTATTCCATTCAGGCATCGCTTGCGCCCGTGCGGGAAGCGGTTGATGCCGGACTGATCCGCTATGTGGGCGTATCTAACTTTTCAGTGGAGCAAATTCGACAGGCGCGAGATGTGGTGGAAATCGTGTCAGTGCAAAACCAATACAATCCCTGGTATCGTGAACCAGAACGGGATGGCGTGTTGGCATATTGTCAGCAAGAAAGTCTCACTTTTTTGCCCTGGAGTCCTTTGGGGGGCAGTCGCCGCGTCAAAAACTTGCTGGAAATCCAGCCAATCACTCAGCTTGCCCAAGAGAAGGGCGTATCGGTTTATTGCCTCGTGTTGGCATGGCTGGCAGCTAAATCGCCTTGTGTGGTGCCAATCCCAGGTGCCAGTAAAGTTGGCAGCATCGAAGATTCAGTAAAAGCGGCTGACATTGACCTATCAGCGATCGAAGTTGAACAAATTGATCAGGCAACATCGGTGTAAGTTTTCTAAATAGATGGACGCGATCGCCTTACACTTTGCTCAGTATTTCTACTTATGCAATCTATTTTATAAAGTCCTGTAATTATCGTAGTAATCAGTCTAATGTTTACTATCAGAACACAGCACGCCGAAGCTATTGACGCAAAATTTTTCAGCTTTAGAATGAACTTGATCAAATCAAGTTCATTCTAAAGCTGTTGTATAATAAGAAACAATAAACCACTATTCACATACTTAACCAAGGATGTTGTATAAAATTGAAGCAGATTGTAGTTACTGTACTAGTTAGTGTCCCAATTGCTGTTTCGGTAAACCCTGCTATTGCTGCAATGAGTGAATCTGAAAAGGAGTGTCGAGCGCAAGCAAGATCAACTTATTCCGATGTCAATCTCAGAAAAGAAGGGTACGCTCAGTGTAGAGAAATTTATGGATCTCTGAACACACCTTCAGTATCAATTCCAAGAGTTCGCCAATCGCGATTGCCAAATCCAACGAGCGATTTACGCAAACAATGCCGGAAACAGGCGCGTACGATCTATACCGACGCTAATATGCTCCGGGAAGCTTACAAGGAATGCCGACAACGATACGCTAGTTGAGAGGCACGATTCTGGTATGAATCGACTCTACTAATCTCTGACCCGACGGGATAATAGTCGCAATGCTACAAGTCTCTAACACCGTTACAATTCCTACCAGCGAAATCGAGATCAGCGCCATTCGCTCTCAAGGGGCAGGAGGGCAAAACGTGAATAAGGTAGCTACAGCAATTCATTTACGCTTTGATATTCACGCTTCTTCCCTGCCCGATCGCTACAAAGAACGGTTGTTGCAGCTAAGCGATCAGCGCATCACTAAAGATGGCGTTATTGTGATCAAGGCTCAAGAACATCGTAGTCAAGAACAGAACCGTGAGGAAGCACTGAAACGACTTCAAAGCTTAATCAAAAGCGCTGTTGTATTGCCCAAAAAGCGCAAACTCAGCAAGCCAAGCCGTAACTCTCAGCAAAAGCGTCTCGATCGCAAAACAAAACGGGGAGCCATCAAGGCATTAAGAGGAAATATGGGGATTGTAAATTAGGGTGTTGTATATGGGTGACTACCTGCAAGAAATGGGAAATTAACATGAACAGGTATACTAGTTTCTGATAGTCACAAACTCACTAATTTGTCTGAAACGACCCAGTCTATACAAATGTACTATCTTTTTGGATTTAGATAGTGGTATTAAAACCGTAATCCCCAAGAGGCTTTCAGGTCTCTCAGAGATTACGGCTTAAGGTTTTTCTGTTGTATGGGCGATACTGGATTTGAACCAGTGACCCCTTCCGTGTGAAGGAAGAATAGTGTTTTATAGAACGCCCTCTAGGCAGGGACTCCAGACTATTTTAGTTATTGGTTTGGAAAAGTTACCCCAATCCTTACCCCAATGCTGAAAACTTGGGTATTTTTAAGTCAGGTTGGGTCAAGTTGAATTGCGCTAAGGGAGATATAAAATCTTTTGCAGAAATAGTTTCAAGCAGCCGATGGCTTAAACCTTGCGCCAAGTCACAAAGAATCAATCTGCTCCTAACAGCCTGAAGTCC
>Ga0209490_10006268_pt1 | contig 10761 bp, 12 predicted proteins | sample MAT06_FD_187209 | JGI IMG/M metagenome (GOLD analysis project Ga0209490, IMG submission 187209) | Freshwater microbial communities from Lake Fryxell liftoff mats and glacier meltwater in Antarctica - MAT-06 (SPAdes) (version 2) | ecosystem: Environmental > Aquatic > Freshwater > Ice > Liftoff...
CTAGAAAGACTGCTAAATCAAGGCGAGTTAATCATCAGATGGAATCGCAAGATAAAGAATAAGGGAAATATACATATTGCAACTTAAATGCACATTAGCTTACCTGGATAAAGTGGCAGCGGAAAAAGAACAGGCAAAACTAGAAGCGATCGCAGCCGAAAAAGCAGCGAAAGCGGAAGCCAAACGCAATAAACAAAAAGAGAAATCTAAAAAAACCGCGAAAACATAACAGTTGAGTGCGAGGTATAGCGATCGCCCCATCGGATGCAGTGGGCGATCGCTCGGTGTGCAAGTGGATTTTTATGAGTTGGGACGAACTTCAAACACAAGTTGTGAACGATAGAAACAGACATCAAATTCCAAGAAGAAGTTCATCCGACCCAATAGCAAAGGCACATCATCAGACAAGCTCCACGCAAAAACTAATCGCACCGGGTCAAAATCACCAATCTGGGCAGAAACCAGTAAACCCCGTGCCTCGACCGAAGCCAAATTTCCAGCCAGAATCACAGAGGTTGTCTGCTCTTCCCAAGTCGCACCAAGCTGAATTCCAACGCGATAGGGGAGGACGTTGACACTTGCACCTGTATCCAGCAATGCTAAAACTTCTACCGATAAACCTCGATAGGTTAGGGATATCGGCAATTGAGGCAATGCATCAGGAACACCAAAGGTATCAAGCCCCTCTGTAAAATTAAATCGCTGGGCATTACGCATTTTGCGTCGCCTGATCCGATTCCAAGAGTTGGCTGAGTTTGTGAGCCGCTTCATGTGAATTGAGAGGCGACCAGAGTGAGTAAGTTGCTCCAGCTTGTAAGGTCGGCTCTTCTTCTTGCGCTAATTCGGCAATCAGAAATTGCATGACTCTCAACTTATCTGCGCGAGGTAAACTTTTTAACATCGGAAATAGGTCTACTGTAGACATGGCGCTAAGAAAATATGCGGTTTCTCTATTCTTTCATAGCCAGCCATAATGTCTACTTCATCTCCCATTGCCAACAAAATCGTAGACATTCACGAAGAACAACTACACCTATTTCGTGGCGCTTATCATTAGTTAAGCAGGATTACGTGAGGTGAAATCCTTTAGCCAATTTATAAACTGCGTGACTTGCTGAATTGAATAATCATTGTATTTACCATGGGCAGCACTATTGCGCAGATCTAGCCAAGCAGTTACCTGTTTTTGATCAAATAATGAGTACCCAGCTTTACCAAGATCCTGATTTAATTGCGAAGCGTTTTTTGGACGTACACTACCATCAGTTTTTGCGAAAAATACGTCAATATTATTTTTGTGGCTCAGTTGCTTCAGATGAGCTTCCAAAGTACTTCCAGCAATTACAGCGGCAGCATCCTTAAAACCCTCGTGGCATAAATATTCAGCCATATCAAGGAAGTTTTGAAATATTTCTCCACGTACAAGCTCAGAGAAAGAAATTAAGAAGCCGCTACGAATATCATCGCGAAGAGCTTCCACAATCCTAAGCAACTCTGCTTTGTATGTGAGGTGCAATTCCTCATTTAAAACTCCCTCACTTTGCTTCGTGTAGTGAGATTCTTTACCGCTGATCTTTTCAATCGCTGATCTTGAGCGCGTCAGCACATTGTAGGCAACTCGATCAGGAACTTTATTCAAATCCTGATAACGTGTGTCATACGTTTGAATAATTGAATCTAGATGGGCAATGTACTGACTGGTCAAATTACTATTCATTCATGCGAATGTCCTTAAATAGCAATATCTTTGGCTTTGAAGGATCATATCGCACTAATTTCGGAACTATTACCCTCTTATCTTTTCAACCGTTTGGCTTGAGGCAAATTTTGATAATTAACCTCAAGATAGTAGGAAGGCGTGCTTTTAAGATTCGTTGCGAGATTTAATTGGCATTCCTAGAAAAAAGCGCCATTTTGTAAGCCAGGATTGTCACATCTCCATAAAAAAGCGATCGCTGCTTGAGTTTCCTCTTGCAGCGATCGCTTTTTTAAACAGTTATGTCGTTAGAGATAGAAGGTTGAAGGAAACAGAGCGCTTAAATCTAAGCTTTGACCGCAGCACGACGACGGCGATAAGCCGCTAAACCTGCTCCAGCTAGCGCCAAACCTGCCATGGTGCTAGGTTCAGGAACCGCCTCAGAGCTTCCGCTCGTGGAACCCGTAGAACCGCCCTCGGCAAAGTAAACGCTGATGTGAGAGACATCTTTAGTATTGCGGACATCGAAGAGGAGCTTTTCAAACGGTGAAGTCCAAGTACCAGAGGTTACTCCTTTTTCCATCTGATAGCCAACTAATGATGTGCCTGCTCCACTCTTGAAGACTAGCATCGCGTTTTGCCAAGTTGGCTGAAAAACTTGAGCGATGTTCCAGATGCCCTGTTGTCCAGAGCCTTTACCTCCGTAACCAGCATTTTCACCAATCTTGCCGCCAAACTGCCAATTGGTGAGTCCAAAAAAGCGTTCTTGGGTAACGGTAAGCGGCTTGTTAGGAGTAACAGAGTCCTGAGTTGCGGTATTGCTGTACTGGCAACCAGAAGATCCAGACACATTATCAGCAATGCCAGCGGGGCAGCTAAACGTTGCTGCATTAACGGGAGCTACTGTAACAATGCTGGATGCGATCGCAGATCCAATAGCCACGAAAGCGGTTGCAGAAGAGATGAATGAGAAAGTGCGTTTCATAGTTAGCCTTGAGGTGTTAGTGAAAAGAAAAACTTTGGTTAGATGCAATCTTCCTTGTTGGTAGATTCAACCTTTCTTGTAACTTAAGCTACCAAACTTGTTTTCAAGGTGACTACAGAATCTCCACGAATTCAAGTAGTCTTTATCAATCTGGGTGGATTTTAAGGAGATGGAAAACCACTGACTTCAAAGATAATCTCATTGTTTTTCTACGTGTTTTCACTTAGAAGAAATCAGTGTGATTACTAGCGCTGTTTACGCGACGGCGACTCTAGCAAAAGCACAAAGAGTTAAAAGTCTAAATTTGTATCAAGGCTAATCTTCTTGTTTGAAGCAATAGGAAACCGCGCTTTTAAGATTCGTTGCGAATTTAATTGGCATTCCTAGAAAAATGCGCCGTTTTAGAAAGCATCGGCTACGCTAGTCTGCGTGAATCCATGCAACAGTTTGAGTCGCGAAAGCAATGCGGTATTCTGTGAATTATCTCTTCGATGTACATAATGAAAGTCGCTCAACGTTTAGCTCTGCCTGAGTTGAGGCTGGATTCAATTTCTTCATTAGTTTGCGTTTGCACATCGGGTTGTTGAGGCGAAATGGCATATTCAACGTATTCATCTACGGATTCACCAGGCAAGTCTTTACCAGATAACTATCAGCCGAGTCAGTATCAGCCTTCGGTTTTAGAGTTGGCTCAGCGGGGAAACGTTCGGGCGATCGCCCACTGGCTCAACAGCATTCTGGTGTCCCAAGGCATTCATATTCAGGCAGAAGCGCCTCGTGCCGGATGCCTCAAAATCATGGTCAATCTTCAGCAAACTAGCCGCTCAGCGCGATCGCCAAAAGCCCGTCAGCGTCTAGTGCGACATATTTGCTATCGGTTGTGGACGTTGAACTCTGCTGAAATTCGAGAAGTTCGCATTCTGGGACGAATGGCGGGACAGCGAGATATTTTGTGGCGGCAATCGGTGCGACTGAGCGCGATTACAACTCCCGGAATCAATCGGCTACGTAAACCTAGGCAAGCAAAAACTGCTGCCCAGAAACGATTTCAGCTTTTGCGATCGTTTTTGATGAATCGTTTCGCACTGGCAGGCTTTATCTTTTGCTATTGGCTGATGTATTTGGATGCAACTGGGCATCAGGTTGAACAACCGACGATCGCCGCAACTCCAACTCAACCGCAAACAGAAGAACCGCAGTCTGCTCAACCCGCGATCGCGGTGGCACCTGCAAAGCCCCAAAATCTCGACTTTGCAGTCCCGCGCCAATTTAGCGGACAAATTATTCACGAAGCTACTCCGCCAGCAGGTGCAGAAAAAGTGATTGCCCTGACCTTTGATGATGGGCCTTGGGAGACGACCACTGAACAAGTTTTGAGCATCCTGCAACAAAACAGCATCAAAGCCACGTTTTACATGGTCGGTCAAGCGGTGCAAGCCCATCCAGAGATTGCCAAAAAGGTTGCCGCAGCCGGACACGCGATCGGCAACCACACTTGGCGGCACCTAATGGACGACATGGATGAGTTGACCGCTGCCGAAGAAATGGGCAACACCGCCCGATTGATTTATCAGACAACCGGAGTGCGAACCGCGCTGATGCGTCCACCGGGCGGCAACCTCACCGGATCGCTCGTGCCTTATTCTCAGAAAAAAGGCTACTCAATTAATATGTGGTCTGCCGATTCTAGCGACTACTATGCATCGACACCCCTGATTATTGATAATGTGCTGTCGAATGCGAGATCGGGCGGCATTGTGTTGATGCATGATGGCGGTGGCGATCGCAGCCAAACCGTCGCCGCGCTACCCCAAATTATTTCTAGTCTGCAAAAGCAGGGCTATAAATTCGTCACCGTGCCAGAACTGATGCAGCTTCAGGCAAAATGGCAGGCGATGACAACCCCAACGCCGATTAAAGAAGTGCCTGTGACCCCAACGGTGCAGCCCGTGCCAGACTCATCGCCAACCACAACCCCTTCTCCTTAAAACATTTATTCCGTTTACAGTTCATTTGTACTATACTTGCAGAGCGTCTAGTTGCAGGCATTCTTTAAGCGTGTCAGGACTTACGCAAATCAATCGAAATTTGCCCCCCAACCCCCAATTCTGGAGAAGCTAGAGATCAAAGTCCCCTAGAATTGGGGGATTTAGGGGCGAGTGCGTCAGTCCTACATGTAACAGGCGTTGATGTCATGCTTACAAAACTGAGCCTATGAAGTTCAAGTATTTACTGCTGGGTATCGGTGCCCTGTTGATGATTACCATCGGGTCACATTGGAGTGTCAGTAGCCAACCTCAAAATTGGATGGGGCAACTGGCTCCCAAGATTGCCAACTACAAACCAGACCCTAGCGACACCAATTTTTACTATCCCTTGCCGGAAGTCGTGGAAGTCACCAGTCCCTTTGGTTGGCGCACCCATCCTATTTATGGCGATCGCCGCCTCCATTCCGGTGAAGACCTCGGCGCGCCCGAAGGAATGCCCGTTTTGTCTGCCCACTCTGGCTATGTCCGTTATGCCGATTGGGGCGATGGCTACGGCAACATGATCATCGTTGAATATGCAGACGGCAAATATCAAACCTTGTATGCCCACTTGTCGGAAATTTTGGTGAAAGAGGGCGAAGCAGTTCGAGCACGCCAGGTAATCGGCAAAGTTGGAGCCACAGGGGGCGTAACGGGTGCCCATCTTCACTTTGAGCTATTGAAGAAATCTGCCAGCGACTTTGAAGCTATTGATCCAGCAGCACAAATTAAAGCCGTGGAAGCTTACGTTGCCGTCAAACCTGCTGAGCCTGGACACACTTCCCAAGAGACTTCCCAAATCCAAGCAGCCCTGCCATCATCGCCAGAACAAAGCGCCGAGCCACCGATCGCCCTCCCTGAGAATCCCACAAATTTCACTCCAACACCTGCTGCATCTAGTGAAACTTCACCTATCTACGATGCTCCCGGTCTGCAATCCAACACCGCAGCCACTACCGTTCCTGAAGACATCAACCCAGTCGCCAGCACTAGCGGCGTTGTTAGCTTTGACCCAAATTCTTTCACTCAAAAATGAATTGCTCCAATCGTTGCACCAATTGATCCACTAATCGATCAGTGAAAGCATGTCTGATTCTGACAGCAGATCTGATTCTGACAGCAGAATCATTGTTTCATACCCTACTCTTCCACAGTCTGGTTCTGAACCCATCGCCATCTCGACGTGGTAAACCCAATTACCGGATTCATAATGATGATTTTTAATCTTTCCCCTACCCCCAATAAACTCTACGGCTTGATCTCTTTCAAATCTTGGATCTAAAGTAATGCTGTTTATACCTCTCATTCTTGATTAACTCCGCGCTCTTATTAGCGATCGCAGCACATTGTCTTTAATCATCATTTGGCGAACACTTTCTAATAGGTTTGTTCGTAACTGGTCTGGGGGAAGTTCTTCGATTTGCCGGGTCAGGCGTTCCAGCATAAAGTGCTGTTCCGTTGACAATTGAAAGTCTTCAGGGTTAATCGTGGAAAGCATGGGAGATCGTCCTTCTTTGAGAAAGGATTTTGTAAGGTTGCAAAAAAAGTTAGTATTTGCCTGGAAATGTCTGATGTGGCTTGTTTTCAAGTCTTAGCTTGCGACTGTTAGAACAGGTCTAAACCTGAGGTACTATTCAAGATTGGTTGAAAAAACTGACAAATGGACATTGGCGCGTTGGCATCGCCTCTGTCTGACAGAATCGCAATTGGGGACTGTCGGCAAATCGCTAAATAGGCAACTTCAGCAACGAATGCATCAAAATCCAAGGGTTTGGTAAACCACAGATAAAATCCGCTTGAGAGCGCACACTGATGCATCTTTTCAGTTACATAAGCTGTGACAGCGATCGCGGTTACTCTTTTGTTGCTCTCCCCACCGAGCATTCTCACCTGCCGAATCAGAGCTAAACCATCCTCGTCGGGGAGGGCAATTTCACTGACCAGGATATCCGGTTGCCATTGCCTAAATATTTTGAGTGCAGGCTGAACCAGCAATGCTGTCTGCACCCCCACACCATAGGATTGCAATATCAGCGCTATCAGATCGGAGGAATCGATATGATTGTCTACAATCAGGACTCGTAGCCCTTGAAAAAATGAAAAGTTGGTTGAGAATTCACGACTTCGGTGCATTACACCTCCAATGTGGATTTCACGATAGCAAGTGGAAAAAAAACCGGTTAACCCCGTCGGGGTTAACCGGGTACAAGATTCATCTTTTTCCTCTTGCTTTGCTTACACACTGACAGGGTGATGTATCATTTCTGGTTTGATTTGATTAACTTTGAAATAAAAAAATATAAATATTAAAAATATCTCCTGCGGATCGCGAATTGAATAACATCGGCAACTCCAATCGTAAGGGCTTAACATACCCTGCGGGAAGCAAGCTACGGGCGAAAACTTTTGGGCATTGCTGAATGCAAGTATGAATTTCCCTCATCCCCAACCCTTCTCCCCAAGGAGAAGGGAGCTAGAATTCTTGTCCCCTCGCCCGTTGGGAGAGGGCTAGGGTGAGGGCAAATTTAGCGATTCATCCCTAGATTCAGCAACGCCAACTTTTGCTATGACCGAAAGCATACCTGCCGAATGCTACGCCCCTACAGGTTATCGGTTTTATTTTGTTCTCGTTCCTACGGATCAGCCACCCGTTCAATCATTCAAAATACCTCCTGCGGAGACGCTGAGTGCAAGGCACACGCTACGCGAACGCGAACAAAACTCAAAACTCACTTAAGTTCGACTCATTCCCATCAAGTAAAGCAGCGCCATTCTAACCGCAACGCCGCTGGTTACCTGTTGAGAAATTAGGCTGAACTGAGGATCATCCATCAAGTCAGAGCTAATTTCCACGCCACGATTGACGGGACCCGGATGGAGGATTTTCACGTTGGGATGGCACAGTTTCAGGCGATCGCGCGTAATCCCAAACTGCTGATGATATTCCCGCAGACTTGGCAGTAAGTAGTGGGTCATTCGTTCTTTTTGCAGCCGCAGCGTCATCACAAAATCGGCATCTCGCAGGGCAGGCTCTAGCGACCAGTGCAGAAACAGCTTACGAGAAAGGGGAATTTTTTTGAGTGGGTCTTCGGTCTGTTTGACAAAGTCGGCAAATAGCTTGGGCAACAGCGTGGGTGGTCCTGCCAGATGCACCTCAGCACCGCTAGCAGTGAGACTCCAAATGTTAGAACGGGCGACGCGAGAATGTAGAATATCCCCGACGATCGCAATCTTTTTGCCTGCCAGCAAAGAGAGCAGGGGTTTTTCAGGATCAATCAGCGTACACATTGTGAATAGATCTAGCAATGCTTGGGATGGATGTTCATGTAAGCCATCTCCCGCATTCAGAACGCTGACTTTCACATCCAATCGATCCATTTCAGCCGCGATCGCCTGCGGCACACCCGCTTCCCTATGGCGAATCACCATCATATCGGTGCCCATTGCCAGATAGGTCTTTGCTGTATCCAAAATGGTTTCGCCTTTCGTCAGCGAAGAACTGCCCGACGCAAAGTTCAAAATATCCGCCGATAGCCGCTTTGCCGCCAGTTCAAAACTGCTGCGGGTGCGGGTAGATGGTTCAAAAAAAAGATTCGTGACCACCTGCCCTTGCAAAGTTGGCACTTTTTTGGTGCGCCGCGATAACACTTCCTGAAAACTGACTGCTGTTTGCAGCACCGTATCGTATTCCAACGGTGTGAAGTCAGCTAGGGAAAGGATATGACGACGATCCCAGGTACTACTAGCCATGCCAAAGGATGAAAAGGGAACGCCTTCAGCGTACATGAATTGGTTCGTCGCAGACGGATTTTCATCGAGCAGCATACACGCCCGTTCATTGAAACATAAAGGATATCTTTCATCCTTCGCGCTGATCAGCCCATTTCAGGAATATGTCAGAACCATTCAACCCATTGGGTTTGCAATGAATTTTGGACGTTTCAGTCAAGACGATAAGCTCCAACCTGATGTGCAACTAAGATCAGCCCTCATCCCCCAGCCCCTTCTCCCAAGGCAGGAGAAGGGGAGCAAGAGTCTTTCAAAGTCCCTCTCCCGCTCTGGGAGAGGGATTTAGGGCTTCGACGTGAGCGCTCAGCCGAACGGTGAGGGGAATCAGGAAAGTTGCACATCTCGTCTCAAGCTAATTTAGAACAAGCCTGCCTGCAAGAGTCTATTCATAGCACCGCTGCCACCAAGATTGTTTTAGGGTGGGAAACAGTTGGATAGCAGTGTTCAGCAAGTCATTGACAATCTCAGTGGGTGACAGCAGCCCATTGACAATAATGGCATTCTCTTCGGGCTGCATCGGTTCAAACACAGCAATCTGGCTGCGGAGCATTTCAAGCTTCATGTAATGATTGGCTCGTTGGCTGAGGCGGCGCTCCAATTCTGCTTCAGGCACGTTCAGCCACACGAGTTGAACTCGTTCGGGTGCAGTGAGTTGTTTGCGATAGGACAACTTGAGCGCAGAGCAAGTGAGAACAGTCTCTCGGTTGAGCGAGATCGCCCGTTGAATGTCATCCTGCATTGCTAAAAGCCACACTTGGCGATCGCGATCTTGCAGGGGAATATGTGCCGCCATTTTGAGGATATTTGGCAGCGGATGACGGCGATCGCCCTCCAGAAAATCGCACTCTAGCTGCTGAGAGAGCAGGCGACCGATCGCCGTCTTCCCCGATCCGGCGACCCCAATCACTAGCCATACCAATGGACATTGGCTCATCTATTTCCTCCTACGCGATCGCGCTTACTCTAGCTTGAGAAAAACGCCGCTGTGCTGGACCCCAGATTCCATGCCATAACTGCTGAGGCTGAGGGATTGTAGATGGTTGAATAAGGGTTTTCCAGCCAGTTCAATGATTTTCAGAATCGGAAATTGGCGCTTTAAAATTGCTTTTGCCTCAGTCCAATCGAGATAGACATAGCCATTGTTCGGTTGCAACAGAGGCGCGATCGCCTGTTCAAAGCGATCGCTGTTTTTCAAAGAATCGCCTCCCGCTTGGAGCGCCCGATCCATTGCTTCAATCGAAGTGGTGAATAGTTCGTAGTTGCCAACGGTTGCATGAACGCCCTGCACTTCTGCCTGCAAGGTTTTTGCCTGATTCTTGCCGCTAGTTGAGCTAAGGCGAGTCCAAGCAGACACCGTTTGATTACCCAAAGGCAACGAACCGACGCTTAAGCCTTGGGTTTTGGCGAGGTCATCTAAATGGGCGATCGCCTGATCTGCATCCCCAATCGAGCGCTGAGCAATGAAAATCCAATCATTCTGAAGAGCTTTCGGACTTCGGCGTTCGGCGGATTGTTTTTTATTTTTTGTTTTAGTGATAGGTTCGGCTGTGAAATTGGGCAGTAAGCCTAGGGCATACTCGCCTTTGACCCAGCTAAACACGTCTTTTTCGAGGTCAAGCTGCCAGCGCGATCGCACCGCATCTAAAGGTTGATTGAGCAGTTTAGAGAGTACTTGGTAGCCTGCTACATCAGCGCTAAGACGGCTCCAAGTAAGGTCTAAATGGGTGCCTGACAAGGAGAACGGGCTAGCGACAGGCAAATATTGCAGTGCTGCTACGGGTTGGGTCAAAGAAGGCGTATTAGAGGTGACCTTGCCATCCGCCGTTAATAAGGCAGTATCTGCCATTAAGCCGAGTGGGTGAAGTCCTAGGGCGATCGCCAGGGTCTGATACTTTTGTGCAATGGCTTCCTGTTTGACATTTAAAGCTTGAGACTTCCCTGTCGCGTTGACCGCTGATTCAGAAGCAGATCCTTCTAGCCAAGCGGTTAGTTGTGGCAAATCGACCACGGTTAACCCAATCCGAGGCTGGGTTAAGGTATCTAGCGCTTGAGCATAGGGTTTGGCATTGCTCAGGTTCAGATCCACAGCTTGCACGTTGGTAATGGCATCACGCAGCACTTTGGGATGGTTGGCAAATAGGACGAATTGGTCGCCGACGACGGCGCTGGAGAGAGAGGGAATAGGGAACAGGGAAGAGGGAACAGTATTGGAGTTTTTTCGTTTAGATTTTTTGGGTGGATCTTCTGCCTCTTTTTTTCCGGCT
>Ga0209490_10006273_pt1 | contig 10753 bp, 9 predicted proteins | sample MAT06_FD_187209 | JGI IMG/M metagenome (GOLD analysis project Ga0209490, IMG submission 187209) | Freshwater microbial communities from Lake Fryxell liftoff mats and glacier meltwater in Antarctica - MAT-06 (SPAdes) (version 2) | ecosystem: Environmental > Aquatic > Freshwater > Ice > Liftoff...
GTCATCGATGAAGACCAGCCGCGCTGGCTGGCGTTCTTGAACAACGAGCACGACTATCTGAACCCGGTACCGGAGGTTTACGCGGACATCGCGGTACCCGGCGGCAAGGTTGCGCCGAGTCTGGCCAAACTGGGCATCACCAAGACCCCGGACGAGCAGGCGTGGATCGTCTACACCCTGTTCAATACGCAGGATCCGGTCATTGGCGGCTTTACGCCGGAGCGTATCGCGCTACGTCGGGCAATGTCGATCGCCTATCCGGTGAACGATGAGATTGCCATTCTGGAAAAACGCCAGTCGCTGGAAACCACGTCACCGATCGCGCCCGGTATGGCGGGCTACACCAATGAGCGGGCCAGCTGGCATGACTACAACCCGGCCAAAGCCAAAGCACTGCTCGATACTTACGGCTATGTGGATCGAAATGGCGACGGCTGGCGCGAGACGCCTGAGGGCAAACCGCTGGTCGTTGATCTGGCGTCCTATCCAGTGCTGCGCGAACGCCAGCGCAACGAGCTTTGGAAAAGGGCGATGGACGCCATTGGCATTCGCATGACCTTCAACAAGGTTGAAAGACTGCCCGATCTGCGTAAGCAGGCGCAGGCCGGCAAGGTACAGATGTGGACCTACGGTTGGATTGCCGATTACCCCGACGGCGAAAATTTCTTGCAGTTGTTCTGGTCGAAATCCATCGGCGGCGCCAACTACTCGATGTATTCACGGCCGGAATATGACCGTTTATATGAGCAAATCAAGACCATGCCCGATAGCCCTGAGCGAACCGAGCGCTACCGACAGATGGTGCATATGCTATGGGTGGATAATCCGTGGCGTGTCCACTACCAACGCTTGCGGACCATACTGTTGCATCCTTGGGTGATCGGTTACCGCAAGCATCCGTTTGCCAATGAACCGTGGCGTTTCGTCGACATTGATACAACCAAGCTGCCTAAATAACGAACCCGCCGAATGACTCAAAAGCCCGCCAATCTATCGCGCATCGCCAATGCCGCCACGCTCATGGTGGTGGTCGCGTTGGCGTTCCAAGTGGCGTGGTGGGGTTGGCATTTTCTCGCACCGCAACCGACTGCCGCCTTGCTGCAAGCCGCGCCGCCGATTGATCGCAACCTCGCACGCGCCTTGTTTGGTGAGGTCGGCGGCGTTGAGACCGCGACGAGCTCAACAACATCGAACGCCTCAGGCATTCGACTCAAAGGCGTGTTCGCGGTCGATGGCAAGACGCTGTCCGCGGCGGTCGTCAACAGCGGCGGGCGCGACGCAAGTGTGCGCATTGGCGAGGCGATCGCCGACGCTATCACGCTGGTTGAAGTCGCCGCCAGCCACATCGTTATTTCACGCAACGGCGTGCGCGAGAAGATCGAACTCGAGCGGATGAGTGCCAGCAACACGGCGGCCAGCGCGTCGAGCACGGCGGCGGGCAAGGCCGCACCGCTTTCTGCGTTTCGCCTCAACGTCGCCTCAACGGTGAAAAATACCTACAGCCTGTCGCGAAGCGAACTGAACAACGTTCTGCAAGACCCAAACCAGATCAATTTTCTCGGCAACATCGCCGCCGCTGCCAACGGTGGCGTGCAGGTCAGGGATGCGCCGATTGGATCATTGGCGCAAAAACTCGGGCTGCAGCCGGGCGACATCATCAGCGCCATCAACGGGCAGCCGGTCACCGGGCCCGGCGATCTGGCACGGTTTTACGGTCAATTTGGCGCAACCACCAGCATTCGCGCTGAGATTCGCCGAGGCGGCGCGCCAATGCTGCTGACCTACGCGATTAATCCCTAGGGAAGCTCTGCAACACACTCGCCATGAGGCCAGTATTCGGTTGGTGGTAGCATTTGCAGTTCCATTCGCCGCTCCGTTCACTGTGATGCGGCTCCAGTCAGGTTTCAACCCGCACTAGATAGGATCGATCAACATGTTCAACGTGTACAAGGCAATCCGTTTCCCTACACTCCGCCAAGTTGGCGCGGGTTTTTTTGTCGGCTTGGCCGCATTGGCCGCATTGGCCATCTCCGGCTGCGGTAAGAACGAAACCAAGAACGAAAACGCGCAGGTACGCTTCATCAACCTCGCCCCTGAGTCGGGTGCCCTCAATGTTGTCATCAACACCGAGACCACCAACTGGCAGTCCAACGTCGCCTATCAGAGCACCACCGCGTTCAAGGACGTGGCAAACGGCACGCAGCGGGTGCGCATCAGCAACGCGGGCGGCACCATTCTCGACACCCCACAAAGCTTCACCGGGACGCGTAAGCAACTGATGATCGCCTTTGGCGGCGGCTCCAGCGTCGGCCTCAGCATTCTGAACAACGACATCCCTGCCTCCAGCGCGGGTAACTCCAAGCTGCGCATCGCCTCTTTGGCCGTCGGCATCGCTGCCTTCGACCTCTACGTGACTTCCGCGACGGAGGACTTCCGGACGGTGGAACCAAAGCTTCGCAACGTCTCGGGTGGCATTTACGAAACGCCGGTTGGCAGCTACACGGTCCGCCTCACCTCCACCGGCACCAAGGATCTGCTGTTCGAAATGCCGGCGCGTGCCTTTGAAGACCGCAAGTACTACAACCTCGGCTTGTTCAACGAAGGCTCCGGCGCGCTGCCAAACGGCTTTTTCCTGACGCAGGACGACGACGCCGCGCCGCAGATATTCACCAGCACCGTCAGCCGTGTGCGCGCCATCAACTCGCAAGCGACAAATGCCACCGTCAACGTCCGCGTTGGCACCACGCTCTCGTTCACAAATATTCCATTCGGCGGCATCAGCAGCTATGCACGCACGGCAGCAGGCACTGCTACCGTCACCTTCGCCGATACCATTGCCGGCGCCACCATTTCGGCATTCACGGGCACATTCGCCGGCGGTCGCGACTACTCCGTATTCCTGTCACCAGGCCTTACAGGCGGCCCGGTCACCGCTTTCCGTGTGCTCGACACAACGTTCCCGCCGAGCCTCGGCAAGGCGCGCGTGCGCTTGGTGAATGCGTCCAGCAGCGCTGATCTTTCGCTGGCCTTGTCGTTCACGCCGACCACACCGGTGGTGGCGACACGCGCAGCGTCAAACTACATTGAAGTCACCGCAGGTGCAGGAACCCCGGTCACCATTACCCAAGGCTTGACCGGCACACCGGTGCTGAGCTTGGCGGGTACTGATCTTTCCGCTGGCTTCACCTACACCTTCGTCGTCAGCGGCGTGCCGGGCGCGCTCGGCCTGACGGTGCGACAGGACAACTAAACATTTCCGATTGGTTTTATCGCGAAACGGGGTGGCCAACTGGCCGCCCCGTTTCATTTCCGGCGGCCGATTGCCTGCCATCCGCTGGCATGGCGACATTGCCGTGACCACGAAACACCAATATCGGCGCTCGCTTCCAAGCATTAGTGTCTGTAAACGCCCGTCATTGCTTGAGTTTGTCGAATTTCTCTTCCGCACTCGCTGGCGCTGACGCCCGACGCTGTCATGAAGCTACGGTGTGCATATCGTACAATTGGGCATCCCATTCGAGAGACTGCATGTGAAATCGTCCGTCATTGATCGTCGCCCTGCGACCGGCATGTTTCGCCGCACACCGCCAAGACTCAAATCTCTGGCCAGCGTCGTGGCAGTTTCGGCGGGCTTGGCACTCTCCGGCACCCTCGGCGCGTCGCTGGCCTACGCGCAAGACAGCATCACCATGAGTTTTGTCAACGCCGACATCCGCTCGGTGGTCGAGACCATCGGCAAGGCCACCGGCAAGAACTTCATCATCGATCCGCGTGTAACCGGCAACATGAATATCGTTTCGCAAACACCGGTCACCAAGGAACTCGCCTACGAAATACTGCTATCCGCGTTGCGGGTGCACGGCTATGCCGCGATTGAAGAGCGTGGTGCCATCAAAATCATCCCTGAAGCCGACGCCAAAACGGGCGGTGGGGTGATGGCCCCGAGCGCGACGATCAAGGGCGATCGGATCGTCACGCAGGTGTTCGCGTTACAAAACGAATCCGCCGCCCAGCTCGCCACGGTACTGCGCCCACTGGTCGCACAGAACAACTTTATCGGCGCCTACCCGGGAAACAACACGCTGGTCATCACCGACTATGCTTCCAACGTGGAGCGCATTCGCAAGATCGTCATGGCCATCGATGTACCGGCCAGCTCTGATCTGCAAACCATCCGGCTGCAACATGGCAGCGCGGTGGACGTCGCCAACATGATCGTACGGCTGATGCCTGAGGCGTCGGCCAACCCATCCAACCCGGGCGCACCGGCCAAGCTCTCGGTCGGTGTCGAGCCACGCACCAACGCGCTTGTCATCCGCGCCGATTCACCCGCGCTGATCAGCCGCATCCGCGCATTGGTGGCGCAGATCGACACTCCCACCGCCGTCAACGGCAATATCAATGTCGTGTACCTGAAGAACGCCGAGGCGACCAAAGTTGCCGAGACGTTGCGTGCACTGATGGGCGGATCATCGAGCGCCGCGGCCGTGGTCAATCCCGGTGCCGCCGCCCAGCAACCAACACCTGCCGCAGCAACGTCGCCGCCATCGAGCAATATTCAGGCCTACGCGGCGACCAATTCGCTCATCATCACCGCACCCGATCACGTTTATAACTCGCTGCGCAGCGTCATCGACAAGCTCGACCAACGTCGCGCACAGGTCTACGTTGAGGCGTTGATTGTCGAAGTGACCTCGTCCGTCGCCGCTGAGCTCGGCATTCAGTGGCAGGATCTCACCGGCATCAACCGCAGCGGAACGCAGTTGATCGGCGGCACCAACTTTGGTGGATCGGGAACCAACATCATCAGCGGCGCACAAAATATCGGCTCTGTCGGCCAAGGCCTCAACATTGGCGTGGTGCGGGGCACCGTCAACCTGCCCGGCATCGGTGCCGTGCTCAACCTTGGCGCTCTCGCCCGTGCGCTGGAGAACGACCAGCGCGCCAACGTGCTGTCGACACCCAATATCCTGACGCTGGACAACGAGGAAGCCAAGATTGTGGTCGGGCAGAACGTGCCGTTTGTGACCGGCAGTTTCACGCAAACCACCGGCTCATCGACCAATCCTTTTCAGACCATCGAACGCAAGGACATCGGCTTGACGTTGCGCGTTACGCCGCAGGTCGCTGAAGGTGGCGCGGTCAAACTAAAGGTCTTTCAGGAAGTCTCAAGCGTGGTACCGACTTCATCTTCTGTGCGTTCAGCCGACCTCATCACCAACAAGCGCTCCATCGAGAGCACGGTGCTGGTTGACGACGGTCAAACGGTTGTTATTGGCGGCTTGATCTCGGATGACACCAAGAACGGCGACAGCCGCGTGCCGCTGTTGGGCGACATTCCGGTGCTCGGCAATCTGTTCAAGTACCAGACGCGCAGCCGTGAAAAAACCAATCTAATGGTGTTCTTGCGCCCACTCGTCATTCGCGACAGCAAGAGTGCGGCACAGCTGACCGGCTCGCGCTACGACTACATTCGCGGCGAGCAAGCCACCTACCTGAAAGACGCCGATTCACTGTTGCCACCAACCGGCGGGCCGCAGCTGCCACCGCTCACAGCACCATCGACGCTGCCGCCGGCGTCGGCTTCGGACAAGAAATAGCATGGGTGCCAGCGACGCCAAGCAACGGGAGCTGGCCGATAGCGCCGATCGCGCCGCGGTGCGACTGCTGCCGTATCATTTCGCCAAGGCACGCGGGGTCATTACGGCACGCTTTCACGGCGCCAACGAAATCGAAGTTTGGCTGGCGCCCAATCCGGAGTCGGCGACGCTTGCCGAGGTGCGGCGCCTGACCGGCAAAACCGTCAAGCACGTGTTGCTGTCCGCCGAGCAATTTCAAACACGACTGGCGAGCGCTTACGCCTTCGGCAGCGATGTGACCGATGGCACCGACGACCATGTTGCCGAGATCGCATCCAATATCGAGTCCGAGGCCGACCTTGCCGCGCTGACCGAATCGTTGCCCGAAATCACCGACCTGCTTGAGACGGAAAACGACGCGCCCATCGTCAAGCTGATCAACGCCCTGCTCACCCAAGCGGTTCGCGAAAACGCCTCCGACATTCATCTGGAAATTTTTGAGCGGCGCTCCCTCGTCAGGTTTCGCGTTGACGGCGCGCTGCGCGACGTGGTTGAGCCCAAGCGCAGCTTGTACGCGGCGCTGGTGTCACGCGTCAAAGTGATGGCCGAACTCGACATCGCCGAGAAGCGGCTGCCGCAAGATGGCCGTATCACGCTCAAAATCGCCGGTCGCCCGGTCGATGTGCGGGTGTCGACGTTGCCGACCGGTCACGGCGAGCGTGTGGTGCTGCGCTTACTAGATAAACAGGCCGGCCGCCTTTCATTGGACGGTCTTGGCATGGCGCCGGAAACGTTGGGGTTTCTCGATAAATTGATCGGGCAGCCACACGGCATTATTCTGGTGACCGGCCCGACCGGTTCGGGCAAGACCACCACGCTCTACGCAGCGCTGTCACGGCTGGATGCCGCGACCCGCAACATGATGACTGTTGAGGACCCGATCGAATACGACCTCGACGGCGTCGGTCAGACGCAGGTCAACCCGCGCATCGGCATGTCGTTCGCGCGAGCCTTGCGCGCCATTCTCCGGCAGGACCCGGACGTCATCATGATCGGCGAGATTCGTGATCTCGAGACCGCCGAGATCGCCGTGCAGGCCTCGCTCACCGGTCACTTGGTGTTGGCGACGCTGCACACCAACTCGGCCGCCGGCGCGGTCACACGACTGGTCGATATGGGCATCGAGCCCTACCTGCTCGCCTCCACCCTGAGTGGCGTGTTAGCGCAGCGCTTGGTACGTAAGCTCAATCCCGACGACAACAGCAAATTTCGCGGTCGCACCGGCATCTATGAGTTGTTGACGGTCAATGAGTCGATCCGCACACTGATACACGACGGCAAGTCGGAAGCCGACATCGCGGCAGCGGCCGCCAAGGCCGGCATGAAGACGTTGCGTGAAGACGGCATGCGTTGGGTTGCATCCGGCGTGACATCGCTCGAAGAAGTCATGCGCGTCACGCGTGACTAGCCACAGCACGCTTCACGCCCCATGCCCGGATTCAAATACCTAGCTTACGATCTCGATGGCCGCGAGCAGCGCGGCGTCATCGAATCCGACAGCCCGCGTCTGGCGCGAGCAAGTCTGCGCGAGCAGGGTCTGTTTCCGATGGATGTCTCGGTCATCGAGGCGGCCAATGACAGCGCCATCGGCGCGCGCTTTACCAGCCTTTCCGGCAAGACCGGTTCACTCTCGACCGATCAACTGGCCGGCATCACCCGCCAACTCGCCACGCTGGTGGGTGCGGGTCTGACCATTGAAGGCGCGCTGGGGGCGCTGGTTGAACAAGCGGAGACAGAACGCGAACGTCAAGTCGTCGCACAAATGCGTGCCAGTATCCGCGAGGGTCAGTCATTGGCCCAAGCCATGGCAGCGTTTCCGCAGTCGTTCTCCGAGTTGTATCGCACACTGGTCGGTGCCGGTGAGACCTCCGGCAAACTGCCGGACGTGTTGTTAAAGCTCGCCGATTACGTCGAAGACCAACAAGCAATCAAGCAAAAGCTCATCACGGCGATGGTGTATCCGGTCATCGTCATGCTGATTTGTTTTCTGGTGGTAATCGGACTGATGCTCTACGTCGTGCCGCAGGTTGTCGGCGTGTTCGACGCGACCAAACAGACGCTGCCGTTCATGACGCGCGCGCTGCTGGGACTCTCGGCGTTACTCAAAATCACCTGGTGGCTGTGGCTGCTGGCCGGGGTCGCCGCGATCGCGGCGTTTCGATTTGCCATGCGCGCGCAGCACCAGCGGCGGCGTTTTCATGCACTGCTGCTGCGCATGCCAGTATTGGGCCGACTGATCCGTGTGCGCGAGTCGTCCCAGCTCGCGGCAACGCTGTCAATTCTGGTCGGCAGCGGTGTGCCGGTGTTGACCGCGATGAATGCGGCGGTCGGCGTGGTGAGCAATCTACCAATGCGCGAAGCGCTGGAACGCGCCGCCAATCAGGTCCGCGAAGGTGTGTCACTGTCGCGGGCGCTGCAAGCGCAGAACACCAGGCCGGCATTGTTCCCACCGGTCATGCTGCATCTGGTCGCCTCGGGGGAGGCCAGTGGTCGCCTGCCCGAAACCTTGGCAAGTGCTGCGCGCCAGCAGCAGCGCGAACTTGAAACACGCACCGCCCGCTTGGCTGCCTTGATCGAACCTGCCATGATTTTGGTGATGGGCGTCATCGTGTTGGCGATCGTGCTGGCGGTATTGCTACCTATCTTTGAACTCAACCAACTGGTCTCTCGCTAGCAACCCATGAACGCTATCACTACCGAATCATCCTCCTGTCATTCATCTGCGCGCACCACCGCCAAGCGTACATGTCCACACACAACCGCGCGTGGCTTCACGCTCATCGAGGTGATGATCGTGGTCGTCATCCTCGGCATTCTGGCGGCTGTCGTCATCCCGAGAATTCTGGATCGTCCCGACCAGGCTAAAGTGACCGCCGCTAAAGCCGACATCTCGATCGTCATGCAGGCGTTGAAACTCTACCGCCTCGACAACGGCATTTACCCATCGACCGATCAAGGCTTGCAAGCGCTGGTGCAAAAGCCGACATCCAACCCGCAACCCGCCAACTGGAAGCAAGGCGGCTACATCGAACGCCTGCCGACCGACCCGTGGAAAACGCCCTACCAGTACTTGAACCCCGGCGTGAAGGGCGAAATTGATGTCTTCAGTTTCGGCGCGGACATGCAAACAGGCGGAGAAGGTAACGATGCCGATATCGGCTCTTGGGCGCTGTAAGGATGCTGACGCCGCGGCACGCGGTGCGTGCCGCGGCTTCACACTGGTCGAGATTATGGTGGTGGTGGTCATCATTGGCATCGCGCTATCGATCGCCGTGTCCAACATGTTCGTCAGCAACGAGGAACGTGTACGGCAGGAAGCCGAACGTACGCTATCGCTGGTCGAGAAAACGCGCGACCAGGCGGTGTTCTCCGGCTATCCGATCGCCATGCGGCTGACGCCATCCGGCATCGAGTTCCTCGAACGCGATCCGAACAGCGTTGAACCAACCTGGCGTGCCGCCGGTGCCGAAACACTCCGCACTCGAAGTTGGCGTGACGGGGTACGTGTCGAACTCACCACCGGCATCGGTGGCAATACGCCACCGCGCACCGACCGTGCCGGTAGTCGCGAACAGGTTGTCACGTTTTTGCCGACCGGCGTCGGTGCGCCATTCTCATTGCGCGTTTTCTCGGATGACCATCAACGCATCATCGATGGTGATGCGCTTGGCAACGTCAGTTTCCGTCGCTAGGTCGGTATCCATATGCGTAAACGCGGACCCATCCCAGCCGGTTTCACACTCATCGAGGTGCTGATCGCGCTCGCAATCTTGTCCATCGCGCTGGCGGCCGCGATGCGCGCGGCGTCGATGGCGACGGTCAGCGCCGAAGAAGCCAAGCTGCGTACCTATGCGACATGGGTGGCACAAAACCGCGCCGCTGAACTCACGGCGCGCCGTGTGTTTCCTGCCGTCGGTATCGAGAACGGTGGGGTCGAGATGGGTGGTGTTGCGTTTCAATGGACGGCAACCTCGAGCGAGACGCCCAATACCGCGTTTCGCAAGACTGAGATCGCGGTGACTAGGCGGGACGCAGCCGCAGACCCCCGCAAGCTGGCCGTCCTCACCGTCTATCTCGCAAGCGGCTCGGACCTACCCTCGCTCAACGCCAAAGGCGGGGCGGCACCATGAGGCGTATTAATTTTCGTGGCGCGATCACCCACCGGCGCTCCCGGCAGCGCGCCTTCACGCTGGTGGAAGTGTTGGTCGCGCTGGTGGTGTTTGCCGTCCTCAGCGTCATCAGCTACCGCACGCTATCGAGCATTTTCGATACGCGCGAACGGCTCAGCCAACAGTCAGCCACCCTGCGCGATCAGGCGCTGTTGTTTACCCGTCTGGAGGCGGATCTGGGGGCGATTTTGCCGCGCGCGGTACGCAACGCCGATGGCGTCAACGAGCCGGCACTCAAGGTGCTGTCCGCCGCCGTCTCGGCGATTGATCCGGTGCTGGTGTTTAGTCGTACCGGCTTTGCCGGTGGTGCGGGTGCCGGTGCAGCACCGCAACGAATCGGCTATCGTCTCAATGAAGGCAAACTCGAACTACTGATTTGGGATGGCCTCGATGCCGCGCCAAGGTCGCAGCCGGTCGCCTACACGGCGCTACGCAACGTTCGTGAGTGGCGCTGGCGGGTGCTTGACCAGCGCGGCAACTGGCGCGCCGACTGGCCCTCCCGCGACGACGCCACACCAACGGCCGCCTCAACCGCACTGCCTGCGGCGCTCGAATTGACGCTCACCAGCGATAGCGGCGCAGCGATGGTGCGCCTGTTTGCCCTGCGGGATCTACGTAATGCGAGTCTCCCCAATGGCTAGGTGTTTGTCCGCGATCCCACCGCACCGCCAGCGCGGCGTCGCCATCATTACCGCACTGTTGGTGGTGATGCTCGCGGCCACCATCGCCAGTTACCTGCTCGCACAGCAATCCGACGCCCTGACGCGGGTCGAGCGCGCCTCGGAGCGTGCGCAGCTCGGTCTGCACGCCACCACCACCCTTGAATGGGCGCGCAGCGCATTGCTGGTGCAGCAAAAGAACAGCATTTACGTCGCTCTGTCGCAGCCGTGGGCACAGGGCCTCGTCGCCCGTCCGATCGACACGGCGGTCGCCACCGGCCTGTTG
>Ga0209490_10006275_pt1 | contig 10752 bp, 11 predicted proteins | sample MAT06_FD_187209 | JGI IMG/M metagenome (GOLD analysis project Ga0209490, IMG submission 187209) | Freshwater microbial communities from Lake Fryxell liftoff mats and glacier meltwater in Antarctica - MAT-06 (SPAdes) (version 2) | ecosystem: Environmental > Aquatic > Freshwater > Ice > Liftoff...
TCCACTTTTTTAAATTCACTATCTACTAGTTTTTTTAAGTTGAGGAATTTTAATTTTGCTGATGACTTTTTCATTAAGATACTTCCCCATTCCACAAGATTGGTGAGTAGGTTTAATGTATAGTCCATTTGCTTCCCTATTGTTATTATAAATTCATCCATTTCCTCTGGTGAGATATCTCCACTCTTTTTTAAATCGAGCATGCTCTTTAAAGATGCAACGGGGCTTCTTACATCGTGCGCAACGATAGAAATTATTTTGTTTTGAATTTCGCTAAGTTCTAGCAGATGTTTTTTTTGACTTTCTACAATTTTATTTTTTGCTTCAATTTCTATATTACTTAAGCGGAGTTCAAACAATTTAATTACCTGCTTAGATAATATATTCAAAGCAAAAATTTGATCGTCGGTTAATGATCTTGGAACAGTATCAATTACGCATAGAGAACCAAGGTTATATCCTTTGCTTGTTACTAATGGGATACCTGCATAGAATCGGATATGTGGATTTTCTACTACAAAAGGATTGCTAGCAAATCGTTCATCTAATTCTGCATCTTTAACTTGCATTATGCCATCACCTAAAATAGTATGTGAACAAAATGCACTGTTTCTGTCGGTTTCATCAACATCCAATCCTTTTTTTGCTTTAAACCATTGGCGGTTATTATCTACCAAAGTAATCAACGAAATAGGTACTTTACAAATTCGGGATGCAACCTCAACAATTTCATTAAAATCTTCATCAGGCTGTGTATCTAAAACAGACATTCTGTAAAGTTCCTGTAATCTTTCTGATTCGAATAAGGGGATGGACGCCGGGATCATAGAACTTAATATTCTTGCTTAAAAAATATAAAGCTAGATCTATTTACGTAAAATATGTTGCATTATTACTTCATTAATTTGCATAATCTGCGGTATTAATAATTCTTGATCATTGTTATTAATTACCCAATCACAAAGTTTCATTTTTAAAGTTTGATCGATTTGTTGATCCATTCTTTGTATTACTGCTTCTCTTGAAATACCATCTCTATCCATTACCCTTTTAATTCTTAATGCATTGGGTGCACTCACTCCTATTATTCCGTCTAAACCCTCTGCTGAACCAGATTCAAAAAATAGTGCAGCTTCTTTTATAACAAAAGGAGTGCTTTGTTTTGCAGCCCAAAGTTTACTTTCTCTAATTGTTACAGGATGAACTATTGCATTTAAAACAGCTAACTGAAATGGATCTTTAAAAACGATATTGGCTATATAAGCTCTGTTCAACTGATTGTTTTCATAAGCATTTTCTCCGAATGCATTTGTTATTTCATTTCGGATAGTTTCATCGGTATTCATTATTGATTTAGCCAAAAGATCTGCATTCAAAATTGGAATTCCCAGTTGAGCAAAAACTTTTGCAACGGTTGATTTGCCACTGCCTATTCCACCTGTTAATCCAATTATTAGCATAACCAAATAAAAAAGCCGGTAATGCATGATTACCGGCAATAAATTTAAACCTTTAATTGATACTGATTATTTTTTTTCAATAACTGGTTTATTAATATTTAAAGTCCACTCCATACTAATTGAAGATTTTTCGATTTTTAAGTAGCTACCCGGGTTCACTTCCATTTGAATGGTATTGTCTTCATTCACTTTATTAATAGCTCCATGTATACCAGCAATGGTTACAATTTTATCGCCCTTCTGCATATTGTCGATAAACTTTTTTTGTTCTTTTGCTTTTTTAGCTTGGGGGCGAATCATGAAAAACCAAAATACTAGTACGATGGCTCCCATCAATACTAACTGAACTGTACCACCCTGTTTAGGATCGGCAGATAAAATAATTGAAACTAATGAGTACATGTTATTGTGTTTTTAATTGTTGAATTTCTCCCATAAAGGTAAGTGTATGAGTAATACCATTATTGGAATTTGATGTTACCAAAATATTTTTTGTTACTGAACCAGGATGAGATTTATTACTATCGAACGATGCTATTACATTTCCTTTCCCCCCTGGGGGTATAGCATTTTTAGTGTAATCAGCAACTGTGCATCCACAACTTGGTTTTACTTCAGTTAAAAACAAAGGATGATTACCAGTATTGGAAAACTCAAATAAAATACTTGTTTTTTCTCCCATATTAATTGTTCCGAAATTAATACTTGTATCCTTAAAACTAATAGTTGTATACGACGTAGTATCAATAGTAGCATTTTTACATGAAAACAATGTTGAAAATAAAAAAATAAATAAATAGCAAACAGTTCTCATGCTATACCGATTTATTATTAAAACTTATCTTATTTATCTTGCCATCAGTTGTCATTTCTTTATGAATATTATCTAATAATCCATTTACAAATTGACCGCTTTGTGCAGTACTGTATTCCTTTGCTAGGTCTATATATTCATTGATGGTAACTTTTGTAGGAATTGTTTCGAAATACAATAATTCGCATATGCCCATTCTCATAAGTATCATATCTAATTGTGCAATTCTATCGGCGTCCCAATTTTTTAATTTTGGTTTTATAAGTTCCGTGCAATATTCTTTTTTGTCAATAGCTGTTTTTAATAACCCTCTTGCAAAATCCCATTTATCTCCACTCATTAATTGATCTAATTGAGTAGTAGCAGGTTTCTGAATAAAAGTCAACATCATTTGATCCATCATTTCTGCATCATCATCCCAGTTATTAAAATGCTCTTCTATATGGTTGATGAAATCTTCATTAGGCAACATTAATTGAGTAAAAATTAGTTTAATAATTTCTCTTTCTTTAGCCTTATCTCTATTTTGTTCGTTAATGTATTGGATGTATTCTACAGACTCTATCAAGTTATTGTACACCTTTTTTACTAGATCCATATCAATCCTTTTTTCTGGATGATCGGTGTCCACTGCTTTTTGGTATGATTTGTTTTCGAGTAAAGCCCAAATAAACTCGTTTCCGGCAATTTTGATATTTACATTCATATCACTTTTAGAAGGCAAATTTTTGGATGCTCTTTTTACAGCATTAGTTTCAGCATATCTAGCAACTTCAGACAAAAAGTAAATCAAGTAAACAAATAGCTCTCTACTTTTATCTAACTGCTTTTCTAAGGTTTGAATAGGCTGCTTGAAAGCATTTGCAGAATCTGCAGACTCAATCATATAGAGCAACTGCATTACTTTAACACGAATATTTCTTCTACTGATCATTAAACAAGAACTTTTTTGAGCAGCGCGAAGGTAGGGGTTTATAGCTACTTAAAAGATTGAAATGAAAATTTGGCACTTGAATTTAGATATACTTAGCCTTATCTGTCAGCCTGAACAATCCAAAACGGTGCTTTTAGTCTTTTACTGAAAAATTGGCTTAATAATCATTTTGGCATAATTATCGACCTTGATAGTAAAATAAACCTAATAACACAAAATCAATAACGTATGGCTAAGAAAATCAATGTTACTCCTCTACATGACAGAGTAATAGTAAAGCCTGCTGCTGCCGAAGAAAAAACGGCCGGTGGAATCATTATCCCAGATACTGCTAAAGAAAAACCACAACGTGGAGTAATAGTAGCTGCTGGAAAAGGCAAAATAGATGAACCTATGACAGTAAAAGTAGGCGACACAGTATTGTATGGCAAATATGCTGGTACAGAAGTACAAATCGAAGGTCAAGATCTTTTGATCATGAGAGAAAGCGATCTTTTAGCAATTATTTAGTTGAAAGTATCAATCTAAAATCATAAATCTCACATTTAAAAATTGAATCATATGGCTAAGCAAATATTTTTTGATATTGAAGCTAGGAATAGAATGAAAAAAGGCGTTGACACATTAGCCAACGCTGTTAAAGTAACATTAGGACCAAAAGGTCGCAATGTTGTAATTGAAAAGAAATTCGGCGCTCCTCAGGTAACTAAGGATGGTGTTACAGTTGCAAAAGAAATTGAATTAGAAGATGCAATCGAAAACATGGGTGCTCAAATGGTTAAAGAAGTAGCATCAAAAACGGCAGATATTGCTGGTGATGGTACTACAACTGCAACTGTATTGGCTCAAGCCATTATTAGCGAAGGTTTAAAGAACGTAGCTGCTGGTGCAAACCCAATGGATTTAAAGCGTGGTATAGATAAAGCTGTTGCTAAAGTAATTGAAAGCTTAAGAGCACAATCTCAAACAATCGGTAACGATTCTAAGAAGATCGAGCAGGTAGCTACAATTTCTGCTAATAGCGATAATGAAATAGGAAAGTTAATTGCTACCGCAATGGCTAAAGTTGGTAAAGAAGGTGTTATTACTGTTGAAGAAGCAAAAGGAACTGATACTACAGTTGATGTAGTTGAAGGAATGCAATTCGATCGTGGATACATTTCTCCATACTTTGTTACTAATAGCGAGAAAATGGAAGTTGAATTACAAAATCCATATATATTAATATACGACAAGAAAATCAGTGCAATGAAAGACATTCTTCATATTTTGGAGAAAGTTGCTCAAACTGGTCGCCCATTAGCAATTATTGCCGAAGATTTAGAAGGCGAAGCTTTAGCTACACTGGTGGTGAATAAATTACGTGGTACGCTTAAAGTAGCTGCTGTTAAAGCTCCTGGATTTGGCGATCGTAGAAAAGAAATGTTAACTGATATCGCTATTCTAACTGCAGGAACTGTTGTTAGTGAAGAGCAAGGATTTAAATTAGAAAATGCTGACTTAACTTATTTAGGTCAAGCTGCTTCAATAACTATCGACAAAGACAATACAATTGTTGTTGGTGGAAAAGGTAAGAAAACTGATATCGTTTCAAGAGTAAATCAGATCAAAGCACAAGTAGAAAACACTACTTCTGATTACGATCGTGAGAAACTTCAAGAGCGTTTAGCTAAATTAAGTGGTGGTGTTGCTGTACTTTATGTTGGTGCTGCTACAGAAGTAGAAATGAAAGAAAAGAAAGACAGAGTAGACGACGCATTACACGCTACAAGAGCTGCAGTTGAAGAAGGAATTGTACCTGGTGGTGGAGTTGCTTATATCCGTGCTGTTGAAAGCTTAGAGAAATTGAAAGGTATAAATCAGGACGAAACAACTGGTATTCAAATTATTAAAAGAGCAATAGAAGAACCACTTCGTCAGATCGTAATCAATAGTGGTATAGAAGGATCTATTGTTGTACAAAAAATTAAAGAAGGAAAAGGAGATTTTGGTTTCAATGCTCGTACAGAAGTTTATGAGAACTTGTTTAAAGCAGGTGTAATTGATCCTACAAAAGTTACTCGTGTTGCTTTAGAAAATGCTGCATCTATTGCTGCTATGTTGCTCACTACCGAGTGTGTAGTTGCTGATAAGCCAAAGCCTGAAGCTGCTCATTCTCATGCAGGTGCGCCTGATATGGGTGGAATGGGTTACTAAGAATATCTTTCTTAAGAATAAAAAAAGGCTCCAATTTTTTGGGGCCTTTTTTTATGTTTGTACTAGACAGAATTATGAATTTATGCTTTTAAATACTTAGCAAAACCTTGTACAATAAGGCATTGAGCGTATCCATAGCTAAGCATAACAACAACGTTTAAGATTGTGTCTTTATATAAAAACATATTAATAGCTAGAACTGAATCAGAAAGAACAAACAAAAGCGCACCAGGTAAAAAATAAGTTAGTCCTAAATTTTTTAATTTTTTATCTCCTATTAAATTAGCAGCTGTTGCAGTCATAACACAAATAGCAGCCATATAAATTTTAACTGGCAATGCTAAATCTCCTAGATAAGGTTTTAAAAAATTTAATAATTTTACTGCAACAATTGTAATTACTACCGAAGCAATTACAAATTCTGTGGCCTTAGTAAATTTTAGATTATTAGCTTTAAGGAAAAATATTATGTAGCAAATATGTGTAATTAAAAAAGCCGCCATTCCAGCAATAAAAAAACCATTACCTGGATATATTAAAAAAAGATCTCCTAAAAATGATGCAAATAGTCCAATATATATAATCGTTTTACTAGTTTGGTATGCCCCCTTTCTTACATTTAGTATTAGATAAATAAACAAAAGTGGAATTAGTAATAGCTTTGTAATATGCTGGTATTCAATTTTTTCTAAATAAATAAATAGACAATGAGCGAATAGAATTATCCAGAAAAAAATTATTCCATTTTTTTTAATCAAATTCATATATGAAGTAATTAATTGTAGTAATAACGTAAAATAATGAGTTTTTATTTATAAAACTTAGGCTAATTTTGCCAAATGCTATTGGATGATGAACAATTTTTTGAGTATTGGACTAAAAATAGCTTGAAACAAAAAAGTAGTGCTAGAGCCTTTATGATTGGCTTATCATCTGGTTTTGCTATTGGAGTAGGTGTTATAGTGGCTACTTTTTCTGGATGGTTTCCTAGGGCAACAATGGTAGCTAATAGTAAAATGAGCTCAATTGTGTTATTTGTTGCCATCTTATTGATCTCAGTATTTATTGCAATTATGTACCGGAAATTCAAATGGGAAATGCAAGAACAACGTTTTTTGGAAATAACAGCTAAAAAAAATAAACAAAAAGGAAGCAGCCAAATTTAAAGGGATTGCGTCTATAAAAACAAAAACTAGGAATGAGAAAATCGATTTTTGCCTTTATTGGAATGGTGTTATTGTCTTTGTCTTGCGGTAAAACAGCAGATACTGGTTGTACTCCTGCTACTCCTGCGTCTGAAAAAACAGCTATGATAGCCTATTGTACTGCTAATAACATAACTTATATAGAACATCCTAGTGGTATATTATATGAGATAGTTAGTCCGGGTACAGGTATAAATCCAAGCATTTCTTCAACAGTTTCATGTTTATATACTGGTAAACTAATGAATGGTACAACTTTCGACGCCGCTACTAGCAATCCTGCTACTTTTCCATTGGCAAATGTTATTGAAGGCTGGAAAATTGCAATTCCATTAGTTAAAGCTGGTGGTAGAATTAAAATGGTGATACCTTCGGCATTGGCTTATAGCTGTGTTGGGTCACAAAGTGCTATTCCACCAAATTCACCCTTATTTTTCGACGTAACTTTAGTACAAGTTAGATAAGTATATATATTATTATTAATATGTTGATAACTGGGGCTTAAAAGAGCTGTCCAAATTATACCTCATTCCCCTATCTTTGCCAACCTGAAAAAAATCAGGATTTAACTACGTAAACCGTTACTAATATGCAACTTAAAGGTTTAGTGCGTTTTTTTGCAATAGCACTTACATTGATCTGTCTTTACCAATTGTCTTTTACATGGTTTGTAAAAAACCATGAATCCGAAATGGATACAAAAGCCACGGCCTGGCTTAAATCCTTTCCTAGCCCAGAAACAAAGTATCCGGGTAATAAAGAATTACAATCTGCTTATACCGATTCACTCGGAGATATTAGGAAAGATCGTTTACAACGTTTATTAGATAGCACCAAAGATGTGAAACTAGCATTTGGCTTAACTACCTACCGCAGTGCAAAAGAGAAAGAGCTTATGCTTGGTCTTGACTTGCAAGGTGGTATGAGTGTAACTATGGAAGTTGGTCTAGATGGTTTAATTAAATCGTTAGCTAATTATTCTAAAGATGCAGTTTTTAATAAGGCAATAGATAATGCAGTTGCAAGAAAAGCAAACAGTGGTGCCGATTTAATTACTTTATTTATTGAAGAATATAAAAAGACTACACCTGATGTAAAGCTTGCTCCATTCTTTGCCTCTCGTAGCAATGGAAAAATTAAAATTGATGAAAACAATTCAGTAGTAGAAAATTATTTACGTGCTCAAGCTGAAGCTGCATTTAACAATACCTACCGTATTTTAAGAACAAGAATTGACCGCTTTGGAGTTTCTTCAAACAATATTAATCCAGATCCTGCTAAAGGAAGAATTAATATTGAATTAGCTGGTGTAACAGATAAAGAAAGAGTTCGTTCTTATTTACAATCTACTGCCAATTTACAATTCTTTGAAGTGTATACTTTAGAAAGTAAAGATTTGCAAACTGGAATTGTGGCTGCAGATAAATCTGTAGAAGATTATTTAAATGGAAATAAAGCTACAGCCATTGTTGCGGACTCTACCAAAAAAGTAATAGCTCCAACTTCTATAACTGCTAAAGTGGATACTACTAAAACTGCTACAATTTCTTCTTTATCAAACGATAGCAATAGATCAGCAACTGCTAAAGCTGATACAGCTAAAGCAAAACAAAATGTAAATCCAATTTTGCGTTTGTTGCAAGTTTCTCAGCCTTATCAAGCTGAAAATGGAAAAACTAGCTACCCTTCATCTATTGGATATATTCAATCTAAAGATACTGGTACGCTAAACGACTATTTAAGAATGGAATCTGTTAAATCTAAATTCCCTTCTAATCTTCAGTTTGTTTATGGTAAAGCTGAATTGAATGATCCTAAGTTGGCTAATGTCCTCACACTTTATGCAATTAAGACTTTAGATAATGGTCAAGCTGAATTAGAAGGTGATCATATATCTAGCGCTTCTCAAGATTATGATGAAAGAGGCCGTATTGCTATTAAAATGAATATGGATAAAATTGGTACTAATATATGGGCTAAGATGACTACCCGTAATGTTGGAAAACCAATTGCTATTATCTTAGATAACTTTGTTTACTCTGCTCCTAATGTTAATGATCCTATAACCACTGGTAACTCTCAAATAAGCGGAAACTATACTATTAAAGAAGCACAAGATCTTTCTGAAATTTTAGAAAGTGGTAAACTTCCCGCTCCTGCAAAAATAGTTCAGAGTCAAACCGTAGGACCTACACTTGGTAAAGAATCAATTAAAGGCGGTGCAATGTCTTTCTTAATTGCATTCATTGTTATCTTCTCATTAATGTTATTGTACTTTAATACAGCTGGTTGGGTTGCCAACATAGCATTAATATTAAACTTACTATTTACTATTGGTGTATTAAGTGCATTAGGATTTACTTTAACTGCTCCTGGTATTGCTGGTTTGGTATTAACAATCGGAATGGCTGTAGATACCAACGTAATTATTTTTGAGCGTATTAAAGAAGAATTAACCAAAGGAAAAAATTATGCTACAGCAGTAAATGATGGTTATAAAAGATCATTGTCTCCTGTATTAGATGCGCACGTTACTACGTTGTTAACTGCTATCATTTTGGCTTACTTTGGTTTAGGTCCTGTTTTAGGATTTGCAACTACACAAATCATTGGTATTTTATTATCATTGTTCTGTGGAATACTTGTATCTCGTTTAATTACTGATTGGTACACTAATAAGAACAGACACTTCGAATACTTTACTGCTATTTCAAAAACTGTATTTAAGCACGCTTCCTATAAATTTATTGAATACAGAAAGTATGCGTATGTATTATCTGGAATTATTTTGATAATGGGTATCGCCTCATTCTTCAATGGTTTTGATGAAGGTGTTGAATTTGCAGGTGGACGTAGTTACACCGTTAAGTTTGATAAGCCAGTTAGTCCTGATGAAATTAGAGACGATTTAAAAGCAGTATTTGGTGAGTCACCAATTACAAAAACCGTAGATTCTAAAAATCAAGTTAATATCACCACTTCTTATAAAATCAAAGAGACAGGTAGTAATATTGATTCGTTAGTTGAGAAAATGTTGTACACTGGTTTGCAAAAATATTTGCCTACAGGTACAAGCTTTAATACTTTTGAAACTGTTTATAAGCAAAGTTCTCAAACAGTATTGCCAACAATTTCTGATGATTTAAAAGCTGGTGCAACCAAAGCTACTGTGTTTGCAATCTTCGCAATTTGTTTGTATATCTTTATACGTTTCCGCGATTGGAGATATTCTTTGGGAACCATCTTCTCATTAATGCATGACGTGTTAGTAACATTAATTGTATTTAGTTTCTGTAGGAAAATTGTACCATTCCCTCTTGAGATTGATCAGCACTTTATTGCTGCCATCTTAACGGTTATTGGTTTCTCTATGAACGATACGATAATTGTTTATGATAGAATTAGAGAGGACAGTAAATTAATGATTGGATCAGATAATGCTACTGTTATTAACCGTGCCATTAATCAAACACTTAGTAGAACAGTAATGACATCGCTTACAGTATTCCTTACCATCTTGATCTTATTTATTTTTGGTGGTGAAGTAACACGTGGATTTGCATTCGCAATGTTAGTAGGTGTATTAACAGGTACTTACTCTTCTATTTTTGTAGCAGCTCCTATCCTAGTAGATTTTGCAAAACATCGTCCTCTTGGAAAAGCAGAAGTAAAGAAATAATTTATTTATTTTATAGATACTAAAAACCCGTTCAATTTGAGCGGGTTTTTTTATTGAACCATACCATTCTTACAACATTACTACATTGCTTTCATTTGGCATTTTAATTCCGTATATTCTAATGAATGTTACAAAACCTATTTATGAATGAGATTGGATACATCTTATTGTCGGTTATCATTGGTATATTTATAGGCAGTGAGAGAGAATATAAAAACAAATCAGCACGATTAAGAACCCTTATATTGGTTACTACAGGTTCTTGTATTTTTACGATACTGTCTATTAAAATTGGAGGGGCTAATCCAGACAAATTGCGGCTAATATTATTACAGGTTTAGGATTCTTGGGTGCAGGAGCTATTTTTAAAGAGGATAACCGAGTAAGTGGATTAACTACTGCAACTACTATTTGGATTTGTGCAGCATTAGGAATGGCTGCAGGAGCCGGACAATTAGAAATAG
>Ga0209490_10006283_pt1 | contig 10744 bp, 9 predicted proteins | sample MAT06_FD_187209 | JGI IMG/M metagenome (GOLD analysis project Ga0209490, IMG submission 187209) | Freshwater microbial communities from Lake Fryxell liftoff mats and glacier meltwater in Antarctica - MAT-06 (SPAdes) (version 2) | ecosystem: Environmental > Aquatic > Freshwater > Ice > Liftoff...
CTCTTCGAATTGCTTGACGGCACCCTTGGTCAGAATGACTTTGGCGAAGCGCACCAGGTTGACCGGGTCCGCGTGCTTGGCTTCAAGCACCATCACGTTTGGCAGATTGCGCGAGGACAGGTAAAGATTGTCATCGAGCGTGTCGGTGATGATCAAAACCTGCTCAAGACCCATGCTTTTCAGTTTGACAGCCAAAAGCTTCGTCTTGGGTGATTCGAGCGTCATGTTGTCGATAACAGAAAGACGATCTTCTCGCACCAGTTGCGAAAGAATCGCAGCGATACCGGCACGGTGCATCTTCTTGTTGACCTTCTGAGAAAAATTCTCATCAGGCAGGTTTGGGAAAATACGTCCGCCGCCACGCCACAGTGGCGAAGAAGCCATACCGGCACGCGCGCGACCGGTACCTTTTTGACGCCAAGGTTTCTTGGTCGACTTTTGTACGTCGCTGCGACCTTTTTGCGCACGGTTACCAGAGCGTGCGTTGGCTTGGTACGCCGTTACGACCTGGTGAACCAGGGCTTCGGAGTAATCACGGCCAAACAGTTCAGCGGAAGCGGGCATCGTGCCTGCGTCTGCGCCTTGGTCGTTAATCAGTTTGAGTTCCATTATTTGGCCCCGCTTTTAACGAGCTTCGTCTTGGCCGCAGGACGAACCACAATGGTGCCGTTCTTGTGACCCGGTACCGCACCTTTCACCAGAATCAACTGGCGTTCGGTGTCGATACGGGCGACTTCAAGCAGTTGCGCGGTGCGGCTGACGTTACCGAGCTGACCAGCCATACGCTTGCCTGGAAATACCCGGCCCGGATCCTGCGCCATGCCGATAGAGCCCGGCACATTGTGCGACTTGGAGTTACCGTGCGAAGCTCGGTTCGAAGAAAAGTGGTGGCGCTTGATAACACCGGAGAAACCTTTACCCAGTGAAGTGCCCGACACGTCAACCTTTTGGCCAACGGCAAACATTTCTACTGACAGGATGGCGCCAACTTTAATGTCGGCAAGCTTTTCCGGTGTCGCTGTGAATTCACTCAGGACCGAACCCGCTTCTACACCCGCTTTGGCGTAGTGCCCAGCTTGTGCTTTTGCAACGCGCGACGCGCGACGCGTGCCGTATGCGACCTGGACGGCCGAATAGCCGTCAGTGTCGAGGGTCTTGATTTGGGTGACACGGTTGTTCGACACGTCGAGCACAGTTACGGGAATGGCAGTGCCATCATCCATAAAAATGCGAGTCATGCCAACCTTCCGGCCGACGAGACCTAGACTCATCATTACTTCCTTTTTTAGTTAGCCCCGCCGCTTCCGAGTTACCTCGTTTGCTTGCAGGGTGTTGGCTACAATTGGCCAACGAATCAAATGTACCTTATTGGTACTTTAGGTGCTGCGACTACTAGCTACTTGCCACCCGCAGGTTAAACGGGCGTCAAAGAGGCGCGATTATAGCCGCCTGTTTAATAAAATTCAACTACTTACAGCTTGATTTCGACATCCACGCCTGCTGGCAAGTCGAGTTTCATCAGCGCGTCTACGGTTTTGTCCGTTGGATCGATGATGTCCATCAAACGCAAGTGGGTGCGGATTTCGAACTGATCACGAGATGTTTTGTTCACGTGCGGTGAACGAAGAACGTCGAAGCGCTCGATTTTCGTCGGCAGCGGAACCGGGCCTTTGACGACCGCCCCGGTGCGCTTGGCTGTCTCGACAATTTCGGCTGCCGATTGATCGATCAAACGATAATCGAATGCCTTGAGACGAATGCGGATTTTTTGTTTGGCTTGTGGTGCAGTTGCCATGCTTTTTCCTTTGAGAGATGGCGGCAGATTGCCGCCTCTCAGCCAATTAAATTACTGGCCTAACTTATTACTTCAGAATTTTAGATACGACGCCTGCGCCGACGGTACGACCGCCCTCGCGGATGGCGAAGCGCAAGCCGTCTTCCATCGCAATCGGTGCAATCAACTGCACCACGATCTTGACGTTGTCACCAGGCATTACCATTTCGGTGCCGGCCGGCAACTGCAACGCACCCGTCACGTCCGTGGTACGGAAGTAAAACTGTGGGCGGTAGCCGTTGAAGAACGGGGTGTGGCGTCCACCTTCGTCTTTGCTCAAGACGTAGATTTCAGCTTCAAAGTCGGTGTGCGGGGTGATGGAGCCTGGCTTGGCCAATACTTGGCCACGCTCAACTTCTTCACGCTTGGTGCCGCGCAACAGGATGCCCACGTTGTCGCCCGCCTGACCTTGGTCGAGGAGCTTACGGAACATCTCTACACCGGTGCAGATGGTCTTGAGGGTGGGCTTCAAACCGATGATTTCGATTTCTTCACCGACCTTGACGATGCCGCGCTCGATACGACCGGTGACGACCGTGCCGCGACCGGAGATGGAGAATACGTCTTCAACGGGCATCAGGAAGGCGCCATCAAGTGCGCGCTTGGGCTGAGGAATGTAGTTGTCGAGGGCGTCGGCAAGCTTCATGATGGCGCCTTCGCCCATCTCGCCGGTGTCGCCTTCCATGGCTTTCAACGCACTTCCCTTGATGAAGGGAATGTCGTCGCCGGGGAATTCGTATTTGGAAAGTAGCTCGCGCAGTTCCATTTCGACCAACTCAAGCAACTCTGCGTCGTCGACCATGTCGCATTTGTTCAGAAATACGACGATGTAGGGCACACCAACCTGACGGGCGAGCAGGATGTGTTCGCGGGTCTGGGGCATGGGGCCGTCAGCAGCGGAACAAACCAGGATAGCGCCGTCCATCTGGGCGGCACCGGTGATCATGTTCTTCACGTAGTCGGCGTGGCCGGGACAATCTACGTGGGCGTAGTGGCGGTTGGCGGTTTCGTATTCTACGTGGGCGGTGTTGATCGTAATGCCGCGTGCTTTTTCTTCCGGTGCCGCGTCAATCTGGTCGTAGGCCTTGGCTTCGCCGCCAAACTTCTTGGCCAATACCGTCGTGATCGCCGCCGTCAGCGTCGTCTTGCCGTGATCTACGTGTCCAATCGTGCCCACGTTCACGTGTGGCTTGGTACGCTCAAACTTGCCTTTTGCCATTTCTTGTCCTCGACGAATCTAAAATGAGTTCTGAAAATAAACGTTGGGGTGTTACGGATCATTTGCAACTGAAACTGGTGCCCTTGACGCGGATTGAACGCGTGGCCTCTCCCTTACCAAGGGAGTGCTCTGCCACTGAGCTACAAGGGCTGCAGCGGGGGCGCTTTGACGGAAACCTGCGGCTCTGCACTCACCCTTGCTTACAAATACGTAAGCGGCGGGTTCGTCCATCTTGCATGCTCCTCGTCAAAGCGCCTCCGAACTACGTCGGCGATATTTCAATCGCCGAAAATCTGGAGCGGGTGAACGGGATCGAACCGTCGTCGTAAGCTTGGAAGGCTTCTGCTCTACCATTGAGCTACACCCGCGATGCAATGACTTCACCTGCTCCGTGAACCTGTGGTGGAGAGGGCTGGATTCGAACCAGCGTACTCGTAAGAGGGCAGATTTACAGTCTGCTGCCATTAACCACTCGGCCACCTCTCCACGGAACCCAGCATTATCCGGGTTTTGCGGCTAAAGGTCAAACCAGTTGTACGAATAACTTCGTAGGTTAAGGGCCAAGCAGCGAAATTTGAACGATTTTTGACTTATGGCGCCAGTGAGGCGAATGGACGGAAGACGCTGAAATACAATGTAATTTCTCTCAGCCCAATTCAGCAATTCAATTTCCCCAGTTGCCATAAAAACCCATGGAAAAATTATCTGCTCGGAATCGATGTGTAAGCTTGGCGCTAAACGCGCTGGCCATTTGGAGCCTGCTAGCCACTTTCGTGTCTTCAACGCATGCACAGACAGTGAGCGCAAGCTCACAAACCGCGCGAGCCACCGGGACGGTCGGCGTTGCATTGCCGCTGGTCGTCGAAGATGCACCATTTGCCCTAGCCGACGGCTTGGTCAGGGAATTACGAAGCGGTGGGTACGCGCTCTTCATTCGACATGGCGCTTTGCAGCCGGATACCGTTGATCGGGCTGGGCCCGGTGCGTGGTGGAAGGATTGTACGAACACCCGTCGCATCGCGCCTGAAGTCCAGGCGCAAATGCGCGCCATGGGCGATGCGCTTACGCGTCAGCGGATATCGGTGCACGAAGTGCTGACCAGTGAATATTGCCGAGCGTCCGATACCGCTGTATTGCTTGGGGTTGCACCGCCACAAAATAACACTCTGCTAAATGAATATACCTTGGCGGATACATCATCGCCAGCGAGACTGGCTGCGTACGCGGTCGGAATTCAGCAATTGCTCACCAAGCCGGTCCCGGCTAAGACCAATCGGGTGCTGGTCGGCCATCTGCTACCACCGGCGATAGTCCACCCCGCATTATCGATACTGGCCGAGGGCCACACCGCAGTTTTCAAAATTGAGCCCGGCAACCGCTTCCATTACATAACCACGCTTTCGCCTTCTCAATGGCAATTTACAGGCAGGCAGATTGTCAACGATGCCGCTATCGTCATTCAATCGCAAGCGCCGCAGGTCGTCGCGCCGATACAAGCTCAAACAAGCATCCCGCTGATCGATGTAAACAAGGAACTAAAGGGCGCCGCGCTTTTGCAGGCCTTGAGAAAAGGTGGATTCAATTTGTATATGCGGCACGGTTCGGCAACCATCGGCCAGGACGGCAATCTCGCCCAAGTGCCGATGTGGTGGGAAAACTGTGCGATCCAGAGGAATATTTCAGACACGGGGCGCGAGCAGGCACGCTCGGTCGGCGCTTCGATTCGCGACCTGAAGATTCCGGTGAGCCAAGTGTTAACTTCGCAATTTTGTCGCAACCGCGAAACCGGTTATGGTCTTGGCCTGGGTCCGGTCGAGGTGACTGAAGATCTCAATCACCAAATTGGGCAGCGAATCGGTTTTGACGTAAACGCAGCACGTTTCAAACAACTTGCCGAAACGCCGCTGAAGGGAACCAATCGAGTGCTGGTCTCGCACACTCACGGCAGCCCAAGAGCCGAGGAGCGCATCATGGGCGGCATGCAGGAGGCCGAGATCGTGGTCTTCAAGCCTGATGGCAAAGGCGGCAGCGAACCTGTCGCCCGCATTCCCGTCCCCGACTGGGAAAATCTGCTCAAGGGAGACGGACCTGCCAAGCTGTAGGCACCGACTGATTACGTCATTTGCGGCGGGGCAACCTGACCACTTTCACCATCTTGTCGTGTACCTGCATGATCTCGATGGCGACATCGGCGATCATTACGGCTACGCCTGGCTCGGGAATATCTTCCAGCTGTTCCAGTAACAGACCATTTATCGTCTTTGGCCCGTCCAGAGGGAAGTGATAGCCGAGCTTTCGATTTAACACGCGAAGCGGACACGACCCTTCGACCATCACGCTGCCATCATCCTGTTTGCGGTAAAGGCCCGTGTTCATTGGTGACTGGCTGGTGAATTCGCCAACGATTTCTTCAAGAATATCCTGCAGCGTCACCAGCCCCTGGATTTCGCCATACTCGTCAACGACCAGCGCCATGTGTCGCTGATTCTCCTGAAACTGTGTCAGTTGCGCCAACAGCCCGGTACCTTCAGGTACGAAGTAGGGTTCTCGGCAGATCTCCTTCAACGTCTCCAGCGACAATGGTTCTTTGCGCGAGGCATTGAGCACCTTGCGAACGTGCACGACGCCCACGACATTGGAGAGATCGTCGTCAAAAACGATCAGCCGCGTGTGATGTGCGGTCGCGAGCGTGTTGCGAATGTCTTCAATGTTCTCCTGCAAGTCCACTCCCTCGATGAGCGCGCGCGGCGTCATGGTGTCGTCGACCGTCATATTTTCCAGGTCGAAAAGGTTTGCCATGATGTGTTGATGTTTCTTGGGGATGAACTGTCCGCCCTCCAGCACCAGCGTGCGCATTTCCTCCATTGACAGCTGGGGCGCGCCTTCCATCACCGGCTTGATGCTAAGAACTTTGAGGATGCCACGCACCATCGCGTTGATGATCCACATCACGATCTTGGTGACGACGAAGTTAACGAGCGGATAGAGCACGTAACTGGCACCTAGCGCAATGCGTTCGGAGAATCGCGCACCAAACACTTTGGGCAAGATTTCAGCAAAAATCAGGATGCAAAGCGATGCGGACGTCGTTGCAATAGCGAGCACGTACTCGCCATCGCCAAACAGCCGCCGGCAAATCTCCAACACAAGCACCGTCGTGGCGGCGTTAATTACCGTATTGCCGGCCAGAATAAATGCCAGCAGCTCCTCCGTTTTTGCCAGTAGCGCCCCGGCCAGACGCGCGCCGCGCGATCCCTGCTTGATCAGGTACCGTAACCGGTAGCGGTTGAGCGACATCATGCAGGTTTCAGACATCGAGAAGAAGCCGGAACCCAGCAGCATGGCGGCTAGCGTCGCGAACAGCCAGCTAACTGGAATGTCGTCTGTCACTTTGCGCTAACGAGTTGCTGGCGGATACGATCAATCGCCGTGCCAAATAGGCGACCTCGGTGTCTCAAAGCAGCCGCATCCCAGATGCTTGGCTGCAAATTGGCAATTCTCCGCCGACGCGATGTTTGTGGGGCATAACACAAGCAACGGCGGGGCTGCTGGCGCATTTTTGCCTCAAGCGCCGCGCCCTGCCTCGTTCTTCCGTTTGCAGATTCGCATAGTGTCATACGCGTTGCAAAATGATTTCTGAAACAAACTTGCTGCCGACGTAGGAAAGAAGCAACAGTACGAAACCGATCAGCGTCCATCGCACCGCCAGTTTGCCGCGCCATCCAAATCTACGATTGCCGAACAACAAACCGCCAAATATCACCCATGAAAATGCGGCAAAAACGGTCTTATAAGTAACTTGGAACGGCTTGCCAAAAAGGTTCTCGGAAAAGAATATCCCCGTCACCAAAGTCGCCGTCAGCAGCAGAAAAGCTACACCCAATAACTGAAACAGCAGTGCTTCCAGCCTCAGCAAGGATGGTAGGCCCTGCAACAAAGGTGGCAGGTTGCCCTCATGCAAGCGGGTTTCAAGGGACAACATCAGCAATGCATGCAGCGTGGCGACGGTGTAGAGCGCATAAGCGAGTATCGCCACAACAAAGTGCATTTTGAACGCCCAGTCGGCGTAATTTACGATCCGATGTGCCGGCAAAACCATCGGTAATATCGCTGCAACGGTCGCAATTGGCGCAAGGTATAGCGCAACGAGGCGCAATAACTGGTTGTCAAAGCCGACCAATGTGTATGCGAGCATGACCAGCCAAACAATGAGCGACACGGCGTGCGAAAAACCGATGTTCAGGCCTTCTCCGCTGAAAAGCGCATAGCCTAATGCTGCACCATGACAAATCAGGCCGACGATCAATGCTGCTCGCATCAAGGCCATTCGGCTCAAGCGCGTGGCGCCAGCGTTAACATTTGCCGTCGATGCCGCTGGCAACCAGGCCGCCAGTGCAGTCACGGCGTATAGAACCGCGGTGGTAAAATGAAGGTCAAAACTCGGCATCAAAGAAGCTCAAATCCGCAAAAAGGCAACATTGTTTTGAGTCGCCGAGTTTACACCATCCCAATTTTTCGTCGTCTCGCTGCAGAGCGAGCAATCACGCGGGAACACCATGCTTGATAACCTTACAAACCGTTTGGCGGGAATCGTCAAAACGTTGCGCGGCCAGTCGCGCTTCACGGAAGACAACATTGCTGACGCATTGCGCGATGTGCGCATGGCCCTGCTGGAAGCGGACGTCGGTGTTCCGGTCGTAAAGGACTTCATCGCGCGCGTCAGAGAAAAAGCGCTGGGCGCGGATGTGATGCAAAGTCTCACGCCAGGTCAGGCATTCGTTGGAATTGTCCACGCCGAGCTCATCTCGCTCATGTCAGGCGGCGATCGCGCTCCAGAAAGCGTGCCGCAGCGGCTGGCGCTTAATAGTCTGCCGCTCAATTTCGCCACGACACCGCCGGCGATCATCCTGATGGCAGGCTTACAGGGTGCTGGTAAAACGACCAGTGCAGGCAAACTGGCCAAGCTGCTCAAGGAGCAGCACAAGAAAAAGGTGTTGCTGGTCAGCGTCGACGTCTACCGTCCCGCCGCTATCGAACAATTGAAAACGCTGGCCGCGCAGATCGGTGTTGATTTCTTTCCAAGCGACCCCAGCCAGAGACCGATCGATATCGCCGTTTCGGCAAAACAATGGGCGAAGACGCATTTTCACGATGTCTTGATTATTGACACTGCCGGGCGCCTGGCGATCGACGACGTGATGATGGCGGAGATCAAAGCGGTCCACGCTGCGGTCAATCCGATCGAAACCCTCTTCACGGTCGACGCCATGCAGGGCCAGGATGCGGTCAACGTCGCCAAGGCGTTCTCCGAGGCGCTGCCGCTCACCGGGGTGGTGCTCACCAAGCTGGACGGCGATTCGCGAGGCGGTGCAGCGCTTTCGGTTCAGCATGTCACGGGGCAGCCGATCAAGTTCGCCGGCGTATCGGAAAAAATGGATGGCCTGGAGGTCTTCCACGCGGAGCGCATGGCGTCTCGCATCCTGGGCATGGGTGACGTGCTTTCGCTGATTGAAGACGTTCAAAAGAACGTCGATGTCGTCGAGGCCAAGAAACTTGCCGACAAGTTCAAATCTGGAAAGGCATTTGATTTCGACGATTTCAAAATGCAGTTGCAGCAGATGCGCAAAATGGGCGGTGTGTCTGCGCTCATGGACAAGCTGCCCGCGCAGTTGTCTCAAGCCGCACAGGGCTCGCCAGACTTGCAGGAAAAGCAGATGCGCCGCACCGAGGGCATCATCAATTCGATGACGCCGCTGGAGCGCCGCAAACCCGACTTGATGAAAGCGTCGCGCAAACGTCGTATCGCTGCCGGTGCCGGGGTGACAGTACAGGAAGTAAATCGCCTGATTGCCCAGTTTGAGCAAATGCAGAAAATGATGAAAATGATGAAGGGCGGCGGCATGGCCAAGATGATGCGGGGCATGAAAGGCATGATGCCGGGGATGCGCTAGGCGATGAGCGGCAATTTGGGCGAATGTGAGTTCGTCATAGAGGATGGGCTGGGCCAGATCGAAATGCTAGACGCCGAAATCGGCGCATGGACATATGTTGATCACGCGGGCGCCCGCGGGCGAGCACGGCAGCTGGACCAGTCTGCCGAGCGTGGCCCACTCTACGGCATGTCCGTTGGCGTCAAGGACATTATCGACGTCGCGGGGATGCCAACGACTTATGGTTCCGACATCTACGCCGGCAACATTGCGACGCAGGATGCTGCGTGTGTGGCTTTGGCGCGCGCGGCAGGCGCGGTCATCATCGGCAAGACTTCGACAACCGAATTAGCGGGGCCCCACCCGGCGAAGACCCGTAACCCGCAGAATCCCGAGCACACGCCGGGTGGTTCATCTTCCGGTTCAGCAGCGGCGGTTGCCGCCGGCATGGTCAGAATCGCGATGGGGACGCAGACCGCAGGCTCCGTTATCCGACCGGCTGCCTATTGCGGCGTGGTCGGCTTCAAGCCAACTTTTGGCCTGGTTCCGCGCAACGGCGTCAAGCTGCAGTCCGACACGCTGGATACCGTCGGCGTTTTTGCACGCACCGTCGACGACGCGGCCCACTGGTATACAGCAATGATCGGTGCTCGCGCCTCGCCCCTGCCGCTCATCGGCAAAGGCGCGCTGCGAATACTGCTGGTCTCGAACCTCATGGAGCGCGCAGAAGTGGATATGTCGGTGGCGATTGCGGAAGGCGCTGAGGCGCTTACGGCCGCTGGTCTTCGTGTACGCGAGGTTCGACTGCCCGAAGCGTTCGATGTTGCTCAACTTGATCAACGCATCATCCAGCTTGCCGAAATGTCGCGGCTTTACGCTTCAGAACACCGACACTTCCGCGACCAATTGAGCGACGAACTGGTTGCGTTGCTCGACGAAGGTGCCGCCATTCCAGCCGACAAGTATCAAGCCGCTCTGGCGCGCACCGATGCAGCCAGGAAACAGGTGGCATTACTGTTTGCCGATTGCGATGCCATGCTCATGCCATCTGCCACGGGCGCGGCGCCCAAGGGACTCTCATCTACCGGTGATCCGGTTTTTAACCGCCTCGCCAGCACGCTTCACCTTCCTGCCGTCAACATACCGGTATACCGGAGCAAGAAACGTATGCCCCTTGGGCTACAGCTGGTCGGCGCGCGCCTGCAAGACGAGAAACTGCTGGCGATCGCCAAGCGGGTCATCGAACTCCTGCGCAACAACACACATGACTGAAACCTGCAGTGTGCATCTGCTGGCCGACGTACCGGATTGCATTCCGACGATCGCCAATTGGTATAAAGGCGAATGGCCCGCATGGTTTGGTGACACCCCGGTTGAAGAGATCGAGGCGGATTTTCGTACGGTTGCAAATCGTGACTGTCTGCCGCTTGCTCTGGCGGCCTGTGATAGTGACGGACGGCCGCTGGGCGCCTGTTCGGTGCGCAATGATGTATTCGAGCCGTATTCGCATGCGGGCCCGTGGCTGCGCGGCTTGTATGTGCACACCCCATTTCGCGGCCAAGGCATCGCACAGCAGTTGATTCGCGCGGCCAGCGACCATGCCGCGCGGCTGCAACTGCCGAGGCTCTATGCGGCCACGCATTCGGCGATCGCGACGTTCGAACGCGCCGGTTGGCTGGGCTTTGATCAGGTTAGGCACGAGGGGCAATTGCTGACCATATTTGCTAAGCGTATTGGCTGAAAAAAGCTCGAGCTGCGCGT
>Ga0209490_10006291_pt1 | contig 10731 bp, 4 predicted proteins | sample MAT06_FD_187209 | JGI IMG/M metagenome (GOLD analysis project Ga0209490, IMG submission 187209) | Freshwater microbial communities from Lake Fryxell liftoff mats and glacier meltwater in Antarctica - MAT-06 (SPAdes) (version 2) | ecosystem: Environmental > Aquatic > Freshwater > Ice > Liftoff...
GATCAACTCGCGCCCAGTCATGGACGGTGCGCGTCAGATTACGGTTGTCCCCGTCACCAACGAACAGGGACTTCGCACGCGTGCGTGGGTCGAGCGGAATCGTCGTATCGTCGATTCACTCTCGGGCAGCAAGCTCGCCTACGTCTACCTGCCGAACACCGGTCAGCCCGGCTACACGAGCTTCAACCGCTATTACTTCGCGCAGCAGGATCGCGTTGGTGTCGTCGTCGACGAACGCTACAATGGGGGTGGCTCTGCCGCCGACTACATCGTCGATCTGCTCGGCCGCGACTACGACGGCTACTTCAACAATCCCGTCGGCGATCGCTATCCGTACACGAGCCCCGCGAACGGCATCTGGGGCCCGAAGGTGATGATCATCAACGAAATGGCCGGCAGCGGTGGCGACCTCATGCCGTTCATGTTCAAGCGACGTAAACTCGGCACCCTCGTCGGCAAGCGCACCTGGGGCGGACTCGTTGCGACGACAGACACGCCACCGTTCGTGGACGGCGGTTCCATGATTGCACCCCGCTTCGGCTTCTTTGACCGTGATGACAAGTTCGCTGTGGAGAACGAAGGCGTGGCGCCGGACATCGATGTCGAAAACTGGCCAAAGGACGTGATTGCCGGCCATGACATGCAGCTGGAGCGCGCGGTGCAGGAAGGGTTGCGCTTGCTGCAGGCCAAGCCGAGCGACCGTGCGAGCAAGGAGCCGGTATTGCCGACGTGGGGTAAGCGGAAAAAGTAGAGAGGTATCACACAGAGTATTTACGCTTACGAGACTGGGCCATAGCTTCGGCAACACCGCTGTTGTTCATTGGCTCGCCTTGGCCCAGTCATCATGTCTCTCGCAGCAGAAGCACTCGAAGACTTTTGCGCCGCGTATCGCGCGTTCGTTATCGACCTGATCCGTGTCGCGCATTTAGGCGATGGTGCGCCGACCCCATCGTGGGTGGGGGACTTGCACGATCGCCCGTTCGATTTCCCGTCAAAGTTTGTCTACGACGAGGCGTTCGCCGGTCCGTTGCAGACGTTGCGGGATCTGTCAGACAAATGGGGCGACGACGCCGAGTGCGTCCCGGCCGCACAGGAGATCATCCGCAGCCTGCTCGAGAATTCGGCTGCGCCGCGCACGACGCGCGGTAAGCCGCGTGGCGGTTCGCGAATGGAGTCGAGTGGCTCGCGTGAAGCGGTGCCCACTCGTGGCAGGGCGCCGGAGCAACAGCAACAACAGCAACAACAGCAACAACAGCAACAACAGCAACAACAGCAGCAGCAGCTGGAGCAAGCGGCACCACCACCCGAACAACAGCAGCAACACCAGTCTGCTGCACCGCCACCGGCTGTACCGCCCCCCGCTGCTGCCCCGCCGGAAAAACGCTACCTCAACGCCGGCATCGATGGGCGCGATCGTGACGAGCCGCTGGTGAAAGGGGCGTCGTACGTCCTGCACTTCGGCGTCGACACACTCAAGGGTGGCGAGAGCGGGCGGGAGTTCACCGCACGCATCGGCGATACGAACGCGATCTTCAGCGCAGACGAAGAGACGATCAATCTCACGATCCAGTTGGACAGCACCCAGTTTGAGATCACACCACACACCGCCGTGCTCACGCTGCCGCGACAGGGGCCATCGCTGAGCAAGGTGCACTTCAGTGTGAGGCCGACCACGGAACCGCGCGGCGTCATCACGGCCTCGGTGCTCAAGGACGGGAACTGCATCATGGAGATGGAGTTGACGTTTTCCATCGGAGCAACAGACCCGAAGCCGGCCACCACGGCGGTGTTCGGACGGCCGCTCGACTCCGCGCAGGACCTGAGTCGCCGCGACCTCGGCATGCGCTTCAAACGCGCCCCCGGCGGATTCTACGAGTGCACGATGTGGGGCGCAGTCTCGAACCAGGTCGTCCTCGAAATCACCGATGTCCAACTCAACGACATCATCAAGCAAGCGCGCGATGCCATGATGACCGTCGTCGGGCAGAAAGACGCGGCGAGAACGCTGATCTTCCAGACGTCCATCGACATCGACGAAGCCTCGTCGAAGATTGCGCTCAAGACACTGGCGGTTGCCGGTCGCGAGTTGTTCGACGGGATCTTCGGCAACGCGTCGGCGAGTGCCGCTGTGCGGGACATGGGCGCGTACCTCCGCAAACGCGTCACCGAGTCCGCCGAAACACTCACGATCCAGATTGTGGCCGACGACTTTCCCGTGCCATGGGGGCTGCTCTACTTTGGCGAGGTGCGTTCAGGTTCCACGCTCGACTGGAACAACTTCCTCGGCATGCGGCACATCATCGAGCAGATTCCGAGGCAGGCGACGATGATTGTGAGCGACTCGAAGATTCCGAGCAACAGCCCAGCGCTCGCGGTGAGTGTGAACGTCGACACTGGTATCGACGAGCAGTTCACCGTGGATGATGTGTCGCGGCAGGTGGAATACTGGAAAGCGCGGGCGGTGCCGAACGTGCTCACGGTCGTGCAACGCGAGACGAAAGCCGAACTGCTCGCGGCGCTCAGCACAGGGAGCAACGATCAGTTCATGTACTTCTACTGCCACGCAGTGACACGCTCACCGAAGGATCCCGGGGGGATCAAGTCGTCGAATCTCACCCTCTCCAATGATGAGTCAGTGGACGTGAGGGAGCTGGAGCGCGAAGCGCCGATCGACGAGCCGTTCCCGGGAAGCCCGCTCGTGTTCCTGAACGCATGTGAATCTGCCGAACTCACCGCTGAGTTCTACGACGGCTTCGTTCCGTACTTCATGGCGAAGGGAGCGCGCGGCGTCATCGGCACCGAGTGCAAAACGCCGGTGTTGTTCGGCACGGAATGGGCGCTCCGATTTTTTCCTGAGTTCCTCAGCGGCAAGCCGATCGGGAAGATCTTTTTCGAACTGCGTCGCGAATTTCTCAACAAGCATCGCAATCCATTGGGATTGGTGTACGCCGTGTACTGCAATGGCGATACCCGAATCCAACCCGGTCTCAACTGAGGAGCACGACCATGCCATTGCGAACCATCCCCGGCACCTCGACGCAATACTATCTCATCTGTGTAGACGAGAACGGCGTTGAGCGTCCGGAAAACGGCGGCACGATGCTGAGCGACTCCATTCGTGCGCGTCTCGCCGACACGACGGCGCCGGTCACGGATGTCTTTCTCTGCAGCCATGGTTGGCAGGGAGACGTGCCGGGCGCGATCAAACAATACGACAAGTGGGTTGGCGCGATGGCGAGTGCGGACAACGCGGCCGATGCCGCAACCCACCGGCCGGGGTTCAATCCGGTGGTGGTGGGTGTACACTGGCCGAGTCTTCCGTATGGCGATGAGGTGATGCCGGGGCAGGGTGGGGTGTTGTCTGCCGACGACGGGACCGACATCGAAGCGCAGATCGAGCAGTTCGCGTCATCGATCGCGGACACGCCGAAAGCCCGTAAAGCAATCCGCGTGATCCTCGAAAGCTCGGCCGAAGACAATGGCGAAGGTGAAGAGCTGCCCGACCACGTTCGTACCGCGTACGAGATCCTGACCCGGGAAGCCAAGCTGGTGATTGGCGAGAACAATCCAGGCGGCGCGCCGGGCGAAGAGCAGGGTGACTTCGATGCCGACGCCGTCTATGCCGACGCGCGATCGGAGGCGATCGCCGAAGGCAGTGCGGACGGCGCTACCTCGGGGCCGGCGCTGCTCGGACCCTCTGATTTCATTCGCGGATTGTGGACCAAGCCATTGCAACTGCTCTCCTTCTTCAAGATGAAGGACCGCGCGCGAGCAATCGGTGAGGGTGAGGGGCATGAACTGCTTGTCGGCTTTCAAAAGGCTGCGCCGCTGATCACACGCTTTCACCTAATGGGACACAGCTTCGGTTGCATCGTGATGTCGGGGACGGTTGCCGGAACACCGGCCGGGCCTCCGCTCGTGCGTCCGGTCGACACGCTCTTTCTTGTGCAGGGTGCACTGTCGCTCTGGTCGTACTCGCCAAACCTGCCGGTCGCGCCGGGAAAGGTCGGGTACTTCAACCGAATTCTCGCCGAGAAGCTGGTGCGCGGCCCGATCATCACGACGCAGTCGCTTCATGACACGTGCGTCAAGTCGCTCTATCCGGCCGCGGCCGGCGTCAAGAGACAGGTTGTCTTGGGCGATGACTTCCCGACGTATGGCGGCGTCGGACGCTTCGGCATTCAGGGCATCGGCAACCTCGGCGTGGAGACGACGATGGAGTCGTCGACGCACGATTACGGTTTCAAACCCGGCCACGTCTACAATCTCGAGTCGAGCAATATCATCAAGGCGAAGGAGAGCCTGGCCGTTGGTGCGCACAACGACTTCGCACACCCTGAAGTTGCTCACGTCTTTTGGCAAGCCGTATTGTGCGTTGCTTAGGTCGCGCGCAGGCATGAACGTTGAACCGCACGTTGAACCGGAGCAGCAATGAGCCATACTGGAGTAACTCTCGCGCCGCTGCGAGTCACCGTGACCAACGCGAACCTGAAGTTCGTGCGCCATCCCATTATGGTCGGTCACTACCGGTCGATGGCGCTCACCGGTACCGAACTGGCGATGGACACGCTGATCGGTGGTGCGATGAGCACCTCGCTGCGGATGGGGCTCTACCCCGATCAACCCGGATCGCATCAGGTCTTCATCAACACCACGGCCAATCACGACAATCCAATGCAACCGCCGCGGCCGGACGCGGTGATTGTCGTTGGACTGGGCGAAGAAGGCAAGTTGCGCGCGCCGGAACTGGCGACCGCGGTGCGGCAGGCTGTGATGGCGTGGGCACAGCAGGTTGTCGGCCACAGCTCAGCGAAGGTCAAGTCGTTTGAACTTGCGGCGACACTGATCGGCAGCAGTGGCACCGGCAATCCGGCCGGGCAGGCGGCGCGACTGGTGGCGCAAGGGGTGCGCGACGCGAACGTCCGTCTTGTTGAAGCAAAGTGGCCCACGGCAAAGCATCTGCACCTCGTTGAGCTGTTTCTCGACCGGGCGACTGAAGCGTGGCGTTCGCTGCAGATCCTCGCGAAAGCATCGCCGGGTGACTTTGTGATCACGCCATTTCTGCAATCGGGACTTGGTGCGCTGCAGCGGCCACTGGAGCCAAGCTATCGCGGCTCAGAGTATGATCTGATCAGCGCCGTGACGCAAAAAGACAACTATGGCGAGTCGCTCATTTCGTACACTGTCGATACGAGACGCGCGCGTACCGAGGTGCGAGCGCAGGCCACGCAGATCAAGTTGTTGCGCGAGCTCACAACCAATGCCGCAGCTGAAGACTGCACCGACCGACAGATCGGGCGCTCACTCTTTCGATTGCTCGTGCCACTCGAGATGCAGCCGTTTCTCGCAGGCTCGGATGCTGTACTGCTCGAACTCGACCGCGGCACCGCCGGTATTCCATGGGAGCTGCTCGATTCGTCGACGGGAATGGAACGTGGCACACCGACGGCACCGTGGGCGATTCGCACGAAGCTGCTGCGCAAACTGCGCACGGTCGATTTCAGGCAACACGTGCAGGACGCGAATGCAGATCCGCATGTGTTGATCATCGGTGAACCCAAGTGCGACGATCCCGACCTGCCGCGACTTCCAGCGGCACGGCAGGAAGCGCGCGAAGTTGCCGCGCTATTCACTGCGGAGAAGAGCAGGCCGTCGGGGATTGTCAAACAGCTGATCTGCGGTCCTGGTCCGCGCGATGTGGGGCCCGACGCGCGCACCGTCGTCAACTCGCTGCTCGAACGCGATTGGCGAATCATTCACATCGCCGGTCACGGCGAGCCGCCTGAAGCGCCAAGTGAGGCGTCGCAAGCATCTGGCGTGGTGCAGGTCTCGCTCGATCCGCGCGGTGTCGTACTGTCGAGCGGCACCTACCTCGGCCCGCGCGAAATCGCAACGATGCCGGTCGTTCCGGAACTCGTTTTCGTGAATTGCTGCTTCACCGCAGTTGGTAATGCCGAGCGAGTGCTCGAGTCGCCGGAAAGCGCGCGACAGGATCACGCGCGTTTCGCCGCTGGCGTAGCGCATGAACTGATTCGCATCGGGGTCCGCTGCGTTGTCGCTGCGGGTTGGGCCGTTGAGGACGAACCTGCGATGACGTTTGCGAAGACGTTTTATCAGCAGCTGCTTCAGGGCGCCCGGTTTATGGACGCGGTTGCCGCTGCTCGTGAAGCGGCCTGGCGCATGAACGGAAACACGTGGGCCGCGTATCAGTGCTATGGCGATCCAGACTGGCGATTCCGCACAACTGCATCCGGTGCGCAACCCACGTCGCAGCCACCGGAACAGAAGTACGCGGGAGTTGCATCCTGGCGAGTCCTCTTGCTCGCACTCGAAGCGATTTCCGTCGACAGCCGGTATCGCGGCTACGACAAGGTGCAGGGACGCGAGGCGCTCCTGCATCTCGAATCGCGCTTCCGGACGGAATGGGGCACAAAGGGTGCGGTCGCTGAAGCGTTTGGCGTTGCTTGGGCGCAGCTTGGTGATCGTGGCAAGGCGATTGAGTGGTACAAGGTTGCGGTGTCGGCCAACGATGGGAGTTCGTCGATCAAGGCGGTACAGGAACTCGGCAATCTGCGCGCGCGTGCCGCGCTCGAAGGTGCGGAGCAGGCTAGGCGCGACACGGACAAAAGCGGCGACCCGTCCACGCTCCCTGATGCGATTGCTACTGCGCGGACCGAGATTCTCAGCGCGATCAATGTGATTGAACAGATCACCGATCTGCAGCCGACCATCGAGGGCGAGAGTCTCTGCGGTTCGGCGTGGAAACGCATGTCAATGCTGGAGTCGCTCGCGGGGAACAGCGCTGCCGAAACGGACGCGATCACAAAGATGAAGCGCCGGTACGGCAACGCCGAGACCAAGGCGCGCGAGACCAAGCATCCGGAGCTGTTCTACCCGGCGCTGAATCGCATGGCCGCCGAGTTGATTGTCGAGGCGAACGCGCCGGACTGGCCAGGCTTTGACGCCGGTGGCGTACAGGAAGTGCGTGACAGTCTGATCGCCAAGACGCGCGACGATCCCGATTTCTGGAGCGTCGTGGGTGTCACCGATCTCCGGCTGTACGAAGCGCTGGCCAAGCGTCAGCTGGCGCTGGAGCTTGAAAGCATCATGGCCGAGTACGTGGGGCTCTTCGAGCGGATGAGCGCGCCTTGGATGTGGGCGTCGGTGTACGATCAGGCGCGATGGGTGGTGCCGCGCTACATGTCGCGTGTTGGCGACGATGAAGACACGGCCGCGCAGTCCTTGCTGGATCGCCTTTCACAATTGGCGAGTCCGTCGGCCGGATCGTGATGCACTTCGACGTACGTACGATGCTGTACATGATCGTCCTCGTGAGCATCGCGTACATCGCATCCCTCTTCATCGGCTGGCGCACTTATTTGCGCGAGCGCCAGATGCAGTGGTGGCTCGCCTCCACTGCGGTGCTCGCGGCTGGCGGTGCCCTGCTCGCGATGCGCGGGTACGTACCCGACTTGGTCACTGGGCTTGTCGGCAACCAACTCGTGGTCGTCAGCACGTGGATGTTGCTTGTCGGCTGCGAGTACGCCATCGATCGCCGCCCGGCATGGCGCGTGCACGTGACGTTGTTGGTGGCAAGTACACTCCTCTATGTGTACTTCTACACGGTGGTCGATTCGTTTCCCGCCCGCGCGGTCACCTTCTCATCGTCCGTCTGCGCATTTTCCGTCGTTGCGGCGCTCGTCCTCCGCCGCGGACCGCCGCAGGCTTCACGCTCGCGTGACACGGCCGTCGCGTTGCTCCTACTCATCGCACTAACGCAACTCGGACGGCTCAGCGTGAGCCTGCGCGCGGACACCCCCAGTGATCTGCTGAGCAACAGTCCCGGCATTGTGATGGTACTGTCGTTCGCCGTCGTGGTCCGATTGATGCTCGCGTTCGTCTGGGTCGTGATGACGGGTGAGCGTCTGCAGGAAGAAAATCGTGCCGTGCGTCGCGCCTTCGACGACATGACGACGACCGGGATGCACGCGCTCCAGCAGAGCGACGAGCGATTCACGCTGGCGGTTCAGGGGTCGCGCATCGGTGTCTGGGACTGGGATGTACGCACCAACAGCTTCTTCGTCTCCGAACCCGGTAAGGCGCTGCTCGGCTATGGAGAGCATGAAGGCGAGAGAAGCTTCTACGAGTGGGGCGAGCGCGTGCATCCGACGGATCAGGCGCGCGCGCAGGCTACCATCGGCCGTTATCTGCGAAGCGGCGAATCGCTGTTCGAACTCGAGCAGCGGTGGCAGCACAAGGATGGATCGTATCGCTGGCTGCTTGCCCGCGGTGCGTCACGTCGCGATGCGCAGCAGCGCGTGTATCGCATCTCCGGATCCGTCGAAGACATAACCGAACGCAAGCAGATAGAACACGCGCAGCACTTTCTATCGCGCCATAGTCATGTCGGTGCTGGCGAGGATTTCTTTGTCTCGTTGTCGCGCTACCTCGCCGACACGCTCTGCGCTGATGCGGTGCTTATCGATCGGTTGTCGATCGACGGACTGGTTGCAAACGGTGAAGCGATGTACGTCGATGGAAGGCCGGCTGTGGCCGACGTGCATCTCGTGCGGGACACCGCGCTCAGCACCCTACTCACGGAAGACACTTGGTGTGTCGCGCATGCCGCACGCGACGAGTATCCGTTGGATGCGCGACTTCAATTGCTCAAGGCCGAAGCGTACCTGGGCGTGACGCTGCGCAATGCAGATGGACAAGCGGTCGGTGTGATTTCCGTCGTCAGTCGCCGGCCGATGCTCGATTTGCGTCTGCCGCTCTCGCTGCTGACATTCGTTTCGCTGCCCGCCGCGGGTGAACTGATTCGCAAGCAGGCCGACGAAGCGCTCCGTGCACGCGAGGAGTACTCGCGAACGCTGCTGGGCAGCCTCCCTGTCGGTGTAGTCGTCCATGGACCCGATACCTCCATTGTCGATTGCAACACGATGGCGTGTTCGCTGCTCGGGCTCACGCCTGACCAGATGCGCGGCAAGGTTGCGATCGATCCGGCGTGGGCCTTCCTCGGCGAAGGCAAGGCGCCGATGCCCCTCGAACAGTTCCCGGTAAACCGCGTTGCCGCCACGGGACGGCCGGTGAACGGACTCGTGGTTGGCCTGCAGGTGCCAGGACGCCCGGAACTCACGTGGGCTGTCTGCAACGCGTATCCAGTGCGCAACGTCGATGGTCGTATTCTTCAGATCGTCGTCACGTTCGTCGATGTATCCGAACGTATTCGCTCGGAAGAGTTGCGTGGTCAGTTGGAATCGCAGCTGCGGCAGTCACAGAAAATGGAAGCAGTCGGGCAACTCGCTGGCGGTATTGCCCATGACTTCAACAATCTGTTAACCGTCATCACGGGCATTGCCGATGTCGCAATCCGCGGCGTTGCCGAAGACGATCCGATCCGCCGCGATCTGGTGGATATCCAGCGCGCGGGGCAACGCGCCGCGGCGCTCACACGTCAACTGCTCGCGTTCGGTCGCAAGCAGACGATCGTGCCCGAGGTACTGAGCGTGCGGGCACTCATCGAAGGCATGCAGCCGCTCCTGACACGCGTGATACGTGAAGACGTGACACTGTTCATCGATCCGGGCACGGTCGACGGTGAAGTGGTGGCCGATCCCGGGCATATCGAGCAAGTGTTGCTGAATCTTGCGCTCAATGCGCGCGACGCGATGCCACACGGTGGAACCCTCACGTTCATGCTCGTCGAGGTCGAGATCGGTGCAGCGTTTGTGCGCGCGCATCCGGGCATGCACATGGGACCGCACGTCCGCATTGATGTTCGCGACACCGGGACTGGTATGAATGAGGCGACGCGTGCCCGTATTTTCGAACCGTTCTACACAACCAAAGAGCCGGGGCAGGGTACCGGACTCGGACTGGCGACGGTCTACGGGATCGTGTCACAGAACGGCGGTGCGATTGAGGTGGAGAGCGCTGCCGGCGCTGGTACGACCTTCTCCGTCTATCTGCCGCTTGAGCGCGGACTGGAGACGGATGCGCACGGCACGCCGAAGTTCGTGCGGACGATCAGCGGCTCGAATCCACCAGGGGCGGGCAGCGATGCAGAAGCCGTCAACGGAACGGGAACAATTCTCGTTGTCGAAGACGAAGCCGCGATTCGCCGACTCGCGAAACGCGTACTCGAATCGGCCGGGTACACGGTGCTCACGGCCAACGACGGTGTCGATGCACTGCGCGTGCTCGCCGAGCATGGCTCGGCGGTTGATCTGTTGCTGACCGATGTCATCATGCCAAACATGAACGGCCCAGAGCTCGCGGCGCGTGTCGTCGAACTGCACCCTTCGACACGGGTACTCTATACATCCGGATATGCCGGTGACGCCGATCTGGGTGTGGCTGCAATCGGTGCGTCCAGCAACTTTCTCGGCAAACCGTATCAGGTCGTCGAGCTGACGCGCAAAGTCCGCGAAATCATGACCCAACTCCGAACATGATCGATCGTCGTAGTTTTCTTCAGCGCTTGAGTCTTGCGGCAGGCGGCCTCGCTGGCGCACCGCTCATCACGCCGCTGATTGCTCAGCCGCAGCAATTGCCCGTGCAACCGCCACGGGGCAAGCCAACTCGGGCGCAGTCGAAGCCGTCACAAACCACAGCGCCGCGCGGATACGAGTTCGTCTTTGCACGCCTGCGGTATGAATCGGGCGATTGGGACTATAACCCGAAAGTGTGCGGCAACGTGCTCGACTCGGTACTGCAGTACACGGACAT
>Ga0209490_10006296_pt1 | contig 10727 bp, 7 predicted proteins | sample MAT06_FD_187209 | JGI IMG/M metagenome (GOLD analysis project Ga0209490, IMG submission 187209) | Freshwater microbial communities from Lake Fryxell liftoff mats and glacier meltwater in Antarctica - MAT-06 (SPAdes) (version 2) | ecosystem: Environmental > Aquatic > Freshwater > Ice > Liftoff...
TTAGCATCGCGCTATTATTACTCCTCGCGCCGACGCTGGCGCAGGAGACCACGCCCGAACCTATCCCGCCGACACCCATCCCGACGTTTACGGAAACACCAACACCGCTCCCCCTCCCAACCGAAACGCCGACCCTCACGCCAACCTTAACCGAAACGCCAACATTACTACCGACTTTCACCGAAACGCCGACGGCACTCCCCACCTTCACGCCCGAATCCACCGCCGAAATCACTGAAACATCCAGTGGCGGACTTCCCGCCTTAAGTAGTGAAAGTATCCTCGGCGGCGGCATTGACCTCAATGCAAATGCGCGTTCAGCCGCCTTTGACCCGCCGCAATATCTCTCGTTTGTCCAACGCTTTGATAATAATCCTCCTGGCACTAACGAAATTATCGCGCCCTATACAGCTTCTGGCGTGCCTACAAACACCCTGATTACTTTTCCGTATTTGGGCGTTTCTACCAATCAAACGGGGGGATATCAAAATCTGTCGGTACAACTTGACTTAGTGTTAGGTGCCGATCCAAATACAACCTACAACGTGACAAGGTACGATTTTGTCTCCTTTTTTAACCGTGTAGGTTATGGAGGACAAACACATCAAATTTCTGTGACATTTAAAGACGTGAACGGCGAATCGTTGTTTTACACCGCGTGTGAGTTCTCGTCATCGTCATCCAACCAAGATTGTGATCTTGACTCCTTTCCAGAACCCATTAGCGGTGTGCGGACGGTCACCATCATCCACAACTTGAAATTTGGGATTACGACTTCCGCCAATCCTGCTTACCAATATAGGCTGGGTCTTGATACCGTCCGTATCACCACCGATCAAATTGTAACCCCACCGCCGACAGCCACACCTACGCCAACTGCGACACCAGAGCCAGGTTATGTGAGTGTAGCTCCTGAAGCCGAATTATTTCATTCCTATGCAAGCGCTTTCGGTTTGCCTTTGCCTTTCAACACTTGGCCTATTAGCAATTACGCAACTATAAATTACAAACAAGGATATGGGCCAACCAGTTTTGCTCGAGAATTTAACGACATATTTTATCGAGGTAGTCATCAAATACATACAGGTATTGATTTCAATGACGGAAGCTCCAACGAGGAAGCAGTTGCAATATGCGACGGTGTGATTGTTGGTGGGCGTACCACAGGGCTGTATACAGGTTATGGTCTCGCTTTGCGCTGTTTTGCCGATGCTCCTTCTGATCCTGATGGCGACGGCAATCGCAATTTATCAAATGTTGTAGTGGTCTACAATCATTTGGATGGCAACAGAACGTATCCACCAGATCTAGGCCCAATTGTTTACAAAGGGGAATTTTTAGGAACGACTCACGTATTCTATGGGACGAGTAGTGCAAGGTATTGTAGTAATGAGGACTCAAATGAAACAGACTGTAGTTTGACAAATCCTGTTGATACAACGGCACTTAATTCAAGAAACGTACAAATCACTATCAAGGCAGGAACAGACTGTAATGACTCTTTCAAAACCGAAGGGGGCATAGACGAATGTAAGTTTGTTCAAGAATTCCGCTATTGCGCTAATATTGGTGCGGATACAGAAAATGGAGACTGCATCATCCCCAGATATACAGAAGATGGGAATGGTGAAGGCCTGACTTGTCAAGATTCTTTTGGTGTTAATGAGTGTGGTGATCCTACATCGAGTCACTTACATTTGGAGATGTTTATAGCACGTGGCATTTATAGTGGGGATAATAAGATACGTTTCAACCCCCTTCTAATGTTCACTCGTCCTCTAGTAGATGAGTTTACATTCACCTCATCTTATACATCCCCAGATAGGCCAGATATTATATATGAAACATACTATCCAATTGAGTATCTATATAAGTTCGTAGATGGACGGACGTATAGCGATAGTAATACGCTTGGGTTAGTACCCGGTAATCTCAATTCTTTTACCCCACTAGGTAATCTACCAGATACCTACTCCCCGATCCTTAATGGCTTTTTTCAAATCCAAACGCCTACTCCGCCAGAAATACCAGAATGGTGGTTAGATGGTTTAGGGCCGCTAGCCTATCCCGATGTTCCTCGCATGATTATTGAGTTAGTTCCATTCCTACAGTCTTACGGTTATCCTGCAAGTTATCAGTATATTGGCCCTAACTGCGTTGGTCTACCTTATGACCTTGATATAACAGAAGCAAGCCCTGGTCTTACTTGTATATTCGATGAACGTAACGATGCTGGTAACGGTGGAACACTTGTTAATGATCCAAATCAAATCGATATTTGGGAACCTTTGCGACCAGATGTATGGCCTACTCAAATACCCTGATAAAAACAAATTCAAGAAAGAATGATCTAATGAAACTGCTAATGACCCGATCTGGATTAATTAAATATCTTGGCTACATTGCCCTTTTCCTAATATTGGTGCTACAAATCCAAAGTGTTCTAATGGGACAAGAAGACGAGCCAGATGAAGGCGAAGGAACACCGGCAAATGATCCACATATGCCAGAATATGTGAGTAGCATAGCCTACAGCCCAGATGGTTCTCTAATTGCCGTAGGTATGGGACCTGAAATATGTTATCAATCTAATAACGACTACTCCATTCGCATTATTGACACAGCTACGCACCAAATTGTTCAGAATTTAACCTATCATTTCTGTACTGTACAATCAATTGATTGGAGTTCGGATAGTAGCCAATTGGTTAGCACGGCTGATGGAGCTATCGTTTGGGATATTGATACAGGGCAACCCAGCGCATTTTTCCCATCAACAATGGCAGGACTTATTGATAATAAGTGGAGCACGACAAATAACCACATAGCGAGCATCTCAAACGCAGATGCTAATATAAATATATGGAACAGCGCTGACGGAGAGGTCTTATCGCGCTTCAATGTAGATGGACCAAGTTCTATCTCTTGGAACTCAACTGGTGATAGGCTAGTTATGGGGGGGGGCAACATAACAATTTTCGATCCTAACGATATACGATTGATAGCAACACTTTTTACTGGTCCAGCAGGTCTAGTTACTTGGAGCCCTGACAATAATAGACTCGCAGGAATAGGCGTAGACAATATTATACATATTTGGGATCCTATAACTGGTGCTACTCTCTCAACTTTACAAGGTCATTTTGAGACCATAAGTCAAGTTACTTGGAGCCCAGACGGCCAATATATCGCCAGTGCAAGTTTGGATGGAACCGTGCGAGTTTGGGATACGCAAATAGGTGAGCAAGTGGGTGTATTGGAATTTCAAGGGCAAGTATATGCCCTTGATTGGAGTCCCGATGGCAGTCAACTTGCGTATGGAGGTTATCGAAGTGACGGACAAGACGCTCAAGTCGAAATCGTGACTCCGCCAGGCATCATACTTTCTGCAACAGCTACCCCAATATCAACAGATGTAGAAACGCCCACAACTACACCTACCGAAACGGCGACAGTCACTGCAACGTTTACATCCACGCCCACCTTTACCGAAACGGCGACGTTGACACCAACTCCTACCTCAACAGTCACGCCCACATCAACATCTACTTTAACGCCGACGGCAACTGCAACCGAAACGGCGACATCCACGCCAACCATCACACCCACGCCGCAGCCGAACAACCTCATCAGCAATATTGTCGCGGCGAATGGCAAGGCATACACCCGCGATATTGTAGCGGCGGGGAACACGCTCTATATTGACCGGACGTACAGCTTCGTCACCGTGCCGAGCGGTCTGGCTGGGCAGGATTATATCCGCACCGCCAACGCCGATAAGCAGCTCACCACGCCGGACTTTTTGACCTTTTCGCTCTCGCAGGCGGCGGCGGTCTATGTCATGTACGACACGCGCTACGCCATCCCGCCTTGGCTGCGCGGCTGGACGGACACGGGTCAGACCGTCGTCGCCACCGAGCAGAATAATACCGAACTTTCGCGGCGGCTGTATCGGCGCGATTATCCGGCGGGGACAGTCGTTTTGGGCGCGAATCAGTCGGTTAACACGAGCGTGATGTACAACGTTATCGCCGCGCCGATTACGGAAAATGTCGTCTATCGGATGGATGTCGGCAGCACGACGGGCTACACGTCGGCGGCGGGGGTCGTGTGGGGGGCGGATAATTATTTCACGGGCGGGAGTCTCAGCAATCTGCCCAATCCGATCATCAACACGGCTGACGACGCGCTTTACACTTTCCAGCGCACGACCACCAGCGATACTGCTGGCTTCAGTTATGCCCTTCCGCTGACGAATGGGACGTATACCGTCCGACTGCATTTCGCCGAGACGTATTGGGTCGGCGGCACGAATCGTGGTATCCCCGGCGTGAACAAGCGCGTCTTTAATGTGCAGCTTGAAGGCACAACGGTACTGACGAATTATGACATCACAGCACAGGTGGGTGCGTTGGCGGCGGATATTCGCACATTCACGGTCATGGTAACGGACGGGACGCTGAATATCAATTTCCCGGCAGCGAGTGTCAATCGTCCGACTTTGGCGGCGCTGGAAGTCATCGGGCAGTAAATTTTGCTGGGGCGATGTCGTGTCGCCCCTTTATTTTTCGCCTTCTTCGGCGGAAAGGGCGGTAAAGCGCATAAAGGCGCGTTCTTGCGGGGTCATATCCACTGGATATTCGGTTTCGTCATAGGCTTCGAGGATGCGATAGCCTTCTTTGATGTAGCCGCGAATCGTATGCAGACTGATTCCCATTTCGTCAGCGGCAAGATGCGCGGGCATTCCTTCCACAACGCACAATTTAATCGCCTGCCGGATGCGCTCGGTCAGTTCGGGATAGTCACGCTGTTCCGGCAAAATCGAGGCGCGGAAGATGCGGCTGTTGAACAAATGCTGGCAGGCGCGATGCACCCCTTGCGTCACGACAAAATCATGATCGAGGGTATAAACGATGCTCCAGGCGATTTGGAAGCGCACTTCCTGTTTAAGCAAATAGGCGCTGGCTTGTGCTGCTGCCGCCGCTTGTACGAGGTCGGGTTCAATAAATTGCGCCAAACAGATCACTTTAACATCCGGCATTTTTTGCCGAAGTTTGGAAATCGTCTTAGAAAGCCCTTCGGGGCCATCAATATGATCGGCATCTAACACGACGACATCGGGCAGTTCTGCGGCAGGTGCTTTGCGGAGATATTCCCACATCTGCTCCGGGCTTTCCGCCAGAAAATTCACCCGTGTACGCCGATCCCACGCCAAATAACCATTAATGGCTTGCAGCGCGTAAAAATCACTATCCAAAAGAAGGACTTTAAGATTGATATTTGTGATGTTGGACATTGGATAGCGTCCTTTTATCCGTCGTGGCTATCGACTCTTCAACAGTTTAAGCGCAATTCGATAGTTTAGCAACGCGCTCACGCTGCATCCGCGTCATTGACGGGTTTGGATATGCCCCTGTACACTTATCGACCATCATTTCTGCAAATGACAAAGAGTTAAATGCCAACTATGCCCAAACCGCACATCCTTATGTTGACCCCGTATCTGCCCTATCCCCCTGTGAGTGGCGGCAGGATGCGAACCTATAATCTCCTTAAGAATCTTTGCGTGGATTACGACATTTCGTTGGTGTGTTTTGGTCGCCCGGAGGAACGTGCTTTCGACATCACCCCTTTGGCTGAATTTTGTGAATATACAGTGATTGATCGCGCTCCCAGCCCCGACACGTTGCAGGCCGCACTGCTCAGTTTGACGACTCCGCGCCCGATCACGATGCGGCTGTATCACTCGGAAGCGATGAAACAAGCGATTCGTGATCTGCTAAAAAAACGACCTGCAAGCGCCATTCATGTCGAGTCGTTTTACATGCTGCAAAATGTGCCGGATGAGGTAGATGTTCCTGTTTTGCTTTCCGAACCCGCGATTGAATATCTTGCCTGGCAGCGACATGCGCGTGTCGCGCAGCCTTGGTATACCCGCCCCGGCATCGCGCTCGAAGCGATCAAAATGCGTTTTTGGGAGCCGCGCATTTGGGCGCAAGCACAAGCCGTCGGTGCGATGTCGTCCATAGATGAAGCCATCATCCACAAAGCTGCACCAAAAGCGAAGATCGGCCTGACTCCCAACGGCGTTGATGTGGATTTTTTTCAGCCTAATCCATTAATTGACCGTGATTCGTCCACTGCCGTCTATATGGGCGATTACAAATATTTCCCGAATACCGATGCAGTGCTGTATTTTGCCGCCGAAATTTTGCCGTTAGTACGTGTTAAAAAACCGGATTTTCGCCTCGTACTGCTCGGTAAAGACCCATCATCAGAAATTTTAGCGCTTAAGTCCGAGCATGTGATCGTGACAGGGCTAGTCGATGATACACGGCCGTATTTGCAAAGCAGCGCTCTATTTATTTGTCCGCTTCGGAGCGGAAGTGGCACACGCTTTAAACTGATGGAAGCGTTAGCGTGTGGCTGTCCGGTAGTGAGTACGACGCTTGGCTGCGAGGGACTTGGCGCGGTGGACGGCGAACACATGCTCATCCGTGATGACCCACAGGCCTTCGCTGATGCGATTGTTTACCTCCTCGATCATCCAGCCAAAGGCGCGGCGATTGGCTTGGCTGGACGCAAATGGGTGGCGGAAAAACACGCTTGGTCGCATAGCGCAGCGCTGGTTAAAGCGGCTTATGAAAAAATACGCCAGTCATAATTTTATAATCGGGTTTTGTAGCTAAAAAATAGACCTAAAACCGCACGACCACTTTGCCGCTGTTCGCGCCGCTTTGCAGATATTCCACCGCATCAACACAGCCAGCGACTCCACGAAACACGGTTGAGTCGATGATCGGGTTAATTTTGCCTTCGTTCAATAAACCGACTAATTTCATCAAATGCTGCGATGTTTCGGGACGGTTAAACCATAAATTCAGGTTAAAGCCCTTAATTGACGCATTTTTGCCGAGAATTTTATAATAAATCCGGGGCGACGTAATCATATCCGGCTGGTCTTTATACTCGGAGATAAACCCAATCGTTACCAATCGCCCGAACCGCGCTAATGAATCCACCGCCGCGTCGAACTGCGCCGTTCCGACTCCTTCAAAAATAATGTTGATGCCGCGTGGATATTCTGCCTTCAACACATCACGCAGATTTTCGGTTTTGTAATTAATCACGCGGTCACAACCGAGCGAGCGCAGCAAATCGGCCTTGTTGTCGCTGCTGCATGTGCCGATCACATGATTGCCTGCCAGCTTTGCCAACTGTACGGCGAATTGTCCTGTCCCGCCTGCCGCTGCTGTCACCAATACGGTTTCGCCGGATTTCATCTCGCCGGCTGTTTCTAATCCGAGCGAAGCCGTTAAGCCGCCAATCGACAGACTCATGATCTCTGGGCTGGCTTCGGGGATTTGTACCGCCCGCTGTGCTTTGGTCGTGTAGTATTCTCGATAGCCTGCGCCGATAAAATTGGTCAGGACGTTATCGCCAACTTTAAGCAACTCCACATTTTCGCCGATTGCGACCACTTCGCCCACCGCTTCGCCGCCCATATCGCATGGTATCGGAGTCGGCAGCAAATATTGTCCCGCCGCCATCATCACGTCCGAGGCATTCACCCCCGCATACAAATTGCGGATAATGACTTCATCGGCTGCCGGAGGGAGAAGCGCTGTTTCTAGGATTTCAACCGCTTCACGGAAATTTTTGCTGTGGCGGGTCGCGGTCAATTTTTGGTAGATCGTGGGTAACATGGACTATCCTTAAAATGATTTTTATGAAAAATTGAGTGGTAAGTTGAGAGTGACAAGTTTTAAAATACACTGAGCTTTTCACTTGTCACTATTTTGTGCTTCGATCTTAAAATGAGTGCCTATCGTTTTGGCGAGTTTATCATAATCCGTGTGGGCGCGGTTGGTCAGGGCAATAATTGGGGCGGCACGTTCTCCAGCGAAAAATCCAGCAATGCGATACTGTACAGGCAGTGAAGGAATCACTAGCATAATTCCTTCAGCCGGACGATAATTTTTGCGCCCAACTCCGGTCTTGCGATTGGTTTCTGATTCGGGCGAAGGCAACAGCGGAAACGGTTTTATCGCTTGAACATCCGACCAGTTTATAAAACGTGCTTTCCAAATGGTGGGTTTGAGGGTGATTCCCTCGTCGCTGACCGTCACCGCAGGCGCAATCGCGGTCAGCATCAAGACAGGCAACGCTAACACCAGCGTAAAAAATGCGCTCAGGATAAACAAGCCACCCGGTGCGCCGAGAAGCGTTAACAGCACTTGCAGTGGGGCAGCAACCACCAACAGCACGACGGTGATAATTGCGCCGTATTGGATTGCCCGGTTTAAGGTGGGCTTCGGATGAATATGGGTTGATGGTTGCATAGTGTGGCCTAATCAAACGGCCCAATCCAATAATTGCCGCGTCCACCTTCAGCAATCCAGCCTACGACTGGGAAGTTGGAAAGGACTCGCACCTGCCAATAATTCATGCCGCGAGAGCAAATCGGCCCGCCGATAATTTCAAACGGGACATTTTCGACAAGGGTATACAAAACTTCGGAGTCTTGGCTTGGGGCGGCACGTAAATTTTTGGGTGTTCCGTCACGATAGCGCACCCGCCCGCGCTCGCCAATTGTTAATCGCAGTGGCGGCAAACACACTTCAAGCGGGTCTTGCGTCGGCTGGACGATATAAGCGGTGCTTGGAATACCCCGACTGCCTTCCGCCAGCCAGCCTTGATATAAGATTCCCACTACAACAACCTGCACCAACCGCCAGTTATAGCCTTCCGCGCAAACAGGATCAGCACCTAAAAAGCGCACCGTAGATTGATACGGCGCAACGGTTAACACCCGTCCGCCTAAACTTGGGTCGGTACGCACCCGCACCGCGTAGCCTAATTCGACAAGCTGTCCGGGTGGGATCGGCAGGGCTTGTGGGCAGGGTAGCCCCGGCGCACGGATAAACGTAATGAATGGGATTGAATTATTGGCCTGTGCCACCCATCCAATTAACCCATGCCCCTGCACCTGCCACCAAAAATAATTTTCGTTGCAGATGGGGCCATCCAACACAATAAAATTGCGTGGTTCTTGGAACACATTCAGCAGCGGCGCGGAAGCACTTGCTTGGGAACGAAAGCTCACGCCGGAACGGATTGTTACTGTGCCACCGATTTCTACCGGAAACGGCTCGGAGCAGCCCGGCGCGGCGGATGTGGGCGCAGGGGTCAGCGGCGGCGTTGCGGTAGGCGGGATCGTCGGCGTAATAAACGGGTCAATTGTCGGAACGAAAGGAAACCCTGTACCGATACCGCCGGGGGGCGTGCCAACGGGCGGGAACTGCGCCATCGACTGGCGCGGCGCAATTAAAATAATGCCCATAATGACAATAACGATCAGGATAAAGGCAATAAATATTTTTTTAGGCATAGGCCTGCCTCCTTAAAAATCGTTATAAGCATAACACAACCTACCAAAGTTAACCTGTTGTTTCATAGAGGTAAAAAAGCCATTTATGAAAAATATCGGGCAAATATGAATTTTTGTTGACGGTGTTACAGGCATCTTGTATCCTAAAAACAATCCTATTCTTAACTTATCCATTTCATAGTTACTTTTACAAACACAAGATTAATCTTAATTCTCATGAGGGGTTTTCAGTGGCTCTTAAACGCATTCTCATTGTTGATGACGATGTTGCACTTTTAAAACTTTTTACGCGCTTATTGCAAGATCAAGGTCATCTGGTACATACCGCCACCTCTGTTGAATCGGCATATCAAATACTCAATAAGCATCAGTTTGATGTCTGTATTTGCGATATGACGCTTGGCCTCCATTCAGGTGTGGAACTGCTCAATTATTCGCCCGTGTTACAAGCCAATGGCACACGCTTCGCTGTGATTTCTGGCAAGAAGCGTTACGAAGAGTTATGCCATTCGATTGGTGTAGAGTTTCGGCTCAAGCCGATTGCAAATGCCGATTTATTGGCGCTGGTAGATGGGGATAGTAGCAAAGTCAATCATTCTGTATGATCGAATATCAAAAAACGTACCCAAAATGGTGATTCACTGCTCATGCCCAACGAAACTTTTGATATTGAACTTACCGCGATGGCGAATGGCGGCAGTGCTTTAGGCCGTCATGGAAAAAAGACCATCTTTATTCCCTATACGATTCCGGGTGAGCATGTCACGGCTCGTATTACCGAAGATAAAGGGCGCATTGCCTTCGCAGAAGGCATTACGCTTGTCGAGGCCTCGGCGGATCGGGTCTATCCGCGCTGCCCTCATTTTGGGCCGAATCGGTGTGGGCGCTGTCAGTGGCAGCATATCGACTATACCGCCCAAGTTTTGCTGAAGCAGGATGTACTGGTCGATCAATTGTCGCGCATCGGCGGCTTAGATGATTCAACCCTTAGCAGCGCCATGCGTGAAATTATTCCTTCGCCAGTAGAATGGCATTACAACCATCACATGACGTTTGAGACCTCACCGGAAGGACAGATCGGCTTGCCTTCTTCGGATGGGCGGTCTTTAGCGCTGATCGAAGAATGTCATATCCTCCATCCGGCTTTGTTCGCGCTTTACAGCAGCTTGGATATGAATTTTTCTGGCTTAACGCATCTGAAACTGCAAATCGGCAGCGATGGCGAAATGATGCTCATCCTTTCGGTCAATAAAGAGGAAGACGCACCCGAAATTCATATTGATCTGCCCATCAGTGTAAATTTGCTTTTGGAAGACGATGAACCCATCAATCTGAT
>Ga0209490_10006297_pt1 | contig 10726 bp, 7 predicted proteins | sample MAT06_FD_187209 | JGI IMG/M metagenome (GOLD analysis project Ga0209490, IMG submission 187209) | Freshwater microbial communities from Lake Fryxell liftoff mats and glacier meltwater in Antarctica - MAT-06 (SPAdes) (version 2) | ecosystem: Environmental > Aquatic > Freshwater > Ice > Liftoff...
GCGTAAGCCCTAGGGCTAGGCGGTGGGGATTGAGGCAAAACAAGAGAATAAACCCTTAACTTGACGCCCAAGACCCAATGGGGTCGCCCGCCGATTCAAACCCTTTTGCAACAGACTCTAGGGGTTTATCCCTAACCCCAAACATTAAGAAACGCCCCACCTTCGTTATCCCCAACAGGCTCATTCCTTAGCCCAAATTTGATGTTCGTGTGCTACCCTCGTCCATGATCCCGCGCTGAATTCGCCGCCGTCTTGAACCGCCCATCGCCCTGTACGCTTTGTAGGAGTCGTGGATGCACCTAGAACAGTTGACCGGACGTGCGGACATGCACATCCATACCAATGTCAGTGACGGTATCGCCCCCGTTCACCAAGTATTGGATCACATCGCCCGACACACCCACCTCAACGTGATCGCCATCACCGACCATGACCGGCTGGACGCCAGCTTGTGGGCATACGAACACCGCGCCCGCTACCCGTTTGAGATCGTGCCGGGGCTGGAAGTGACCACCCGTGAAGGGCATGTCTTGGCGTTGTGGGTCACACAGCCGATCCCGCGCGCGCTCTCGCTGAAAGAAACGGTCGCCGCCATCCACGCGCAAGGCGGGATCGCGATTATCGCCCATCCCATCGAACCGACGATTGACTTTGCCGCCGCCCGCCGTCACCTTTTTGATCCGGCGGGGTTAATTAATTCTGAAATAGATGCAATCGAAGTGTTTAATGCTGGGGCATTCACGCCGGGGTGTAATTGGCTGGCGCAACGGGTCTATCAAGATCGCGGTATCACGCTCGTCGGGAACAGCGACGCCCACATGCCTAGCAGCATCGGCAGCGGCATCACCCGTTTTCGGGGCAGCACCGCCGCCGACCTGCGCGACTCCCTAGCGAATGGATGGACAGCGGTTGAAGGGAAACGATGGCACATAACCACTTACTTGAAGCTCTTGCGCACCGGGATCCAATGGACGCTGAGCGCGTCTTCGCGCGCGAAGCTGCCCTCCACCCACCCGACGCCTCTATAGAACGGGCGAAAGTCAAGCGCGTCGCTCTGTTTGCCGAGGCGTTTCTGCCCAAGGTGGATGGCGTCTCTAAAACAGCGTATCTCACGCTCCGTTATTTACAAGAAACCGGACGCGAAGTGTTGGTGTTCGCGCCCGATATTGCCCCAACCCAAGTGCATGGTGCCGAAGTCGTGCCCATCCCTTCGTTTGGGTTTCCACAGGTGCCCGAAACCCGCGCGGCGGTGCCGCACCCGTTGATCGCCCAAAAACTCGCCGAGTTTCAGCCGGACATGATCCACATGTTCAGCCCGGCGCTGATGTCGTTCAGCGGCATGTTCGTCGGGCGGCAAATGCGCATCCCCGTGATCGCCAATTATCAAACCGACTTGCCCGGTTACTTTGAAGCCTATGGCTATCCCCTGCTCAGCCCGATCATCAACGATTGGCTACGCTTTGTGCATAATGGCTGCCATCTCACCCTCGTGCCCTCCAATTTCACACTGGGCACCTTGCGCTCGCATGGCTATCGGCGCTTACGGCGGTGGGGGCGCGGGGTCAATAATCAACAATTCAACCCCAGTAACTTTCACCCCGAATGGCGCGCCCGCCTCTTGAATGGACGCCCCGCCGACTCGCTGGTGTGCATCTATGTGGGGCGGCTGGCGAACGAAAAGCGCGTCGATCTGCTGCTGGAAGTGGCGCGCACCCCCGGCGTCGCGTTGACGATCATCGGCGATGGTGCCAAGCGCGACGACCTCGAAACCTTGTTCGCGGGCACCGACACCCACTTCACGGGCTATCTGTTTGGGGATGAACTCTCGAATGCCTATGCCGCCGCCGATGTCTTCATGTTCACCGGCTCCAAAGAGACGTTTGGGCAGGTGGTGCAAGAGGCGCAAGCATCGGGCTTGCCCGCCGTCGTGATCGATCAGGGCGGGATCGTGGATTTGGTGCAAGAGGGGGTAACGGGGTATATTTGCCCCGACGACCCGTTCGCCTTCGCCGCCGTCGCCCGTCGTTTGCGGGATGACCGCGCGCTCTTGCGGCGGCTGTCGGTGCAAGCGCGGGCAGCGGTCGAACGCAATTCGTGGGATGCCATCATGAGCCAGCTTGAAGGGCATTACCGCGAAGCCATCAGCTTAAACAACCGTCTCAATGGCTTTGCGCCGCCGCCCCGTTGGCAATTTTGGCTGCGTCGGCAACCCAATTATTTCGTCCGCAACTAACCCAACGCGAAAGAAGATCAGCGCATGACCGAAGTGACTCGTACCGTCGCCCTCATCGCCCACGACAACAAGAAAGACGACATGATCGCTTTCGTCAGTGCGCATCGGGATGTTTTGGTGCAATACAACCTGATCGCGACGGGCACGACCGGACAGATGATCATCGATCATTGCCAGCTTTCGGTGACGCGGATGCTGTCCGGTCCGCTGGGCGGCGATGCGCAGATCGCCGCATTGGTGGCAGAGGGCAAAATCGCGGCGGTGTTCTTCTTCATCGATCCGTTGGGCAAGCATCCCCACGACCCGGACATCAACTCGTTGCTACGCATCTGCAATGTGCATGATGTGCCGTTGGCGACCAACGCCGCCACAGCGGAATATGTGATCTCGATGAAAACGTTGTAGGACGGGGATTGGGAGTCGGCGTGCTATGGATAGGATTCGACCACTGCGTTACTAATCCCCAACCCCTAACCCCTGCTCTTTACCCCCCAAACAGCGTGATCCCCTCCAGCAGCAACGGCAATGCCAAAAATGCCCCCCACCCGCTCTCGTTCGCTGCCAAGCGCCCAAAGCACCACACCCGCAATTTACTGACGAGCGCGTCCTGCGCCAACATGACCAGCGGGCTATCGTCCAGCAAAATCCACGTCGTGTGGGTTTCGTCGAGGCTGTCGTCGATGCCCTCGTAATAATCGGGGCGGGCATAGGGCGAACGGCGGCGCTGGCGGGCGTCGGGATAGGGTGCCGCCGTCGGTTTGAGCGGCTGCCCGCCCACATGCAGCACCACCAATGCCGAGTCCTTTAAGGCGTCGATCTCGGTGATGTGCATCGAGTCAATGAAGCCGCCCACGCGCACCGCCCCATCCCACCCCAACGAATCGGCGCGCCATGACAACCGCGCCAAGACCGCGCCGCCTTCGCCCCCCCAACGGATCGTCACCACGTCGGCGGGCGCGGGCAAGGTGAACAGCCCCGTTTTGCCCTCGGTGCGCACACAACCGGAGTCGGTTTCGACCCACAAAAGCTCACGGGCATAGGTGGGGATCACCCAACTGTCGGTGAGTTGTCCATTCAATTGATCGTTCATGTGTTTTGCTTTCTTAATTGGCTGCGACGGATACCCCCCTATGACGGAGCCTTGCACACTGGACGCAGCCCCGTTGCATCTTCCTCAAAACCGGGGGGCATCGTCACCACCCGCGCGTTGGGCGGGTTGAAAAAGGTGTAAAAGTGATACTTCTCTAAAATTTGTTGCCCCTGCACGCTACGCGCATAGGTTAAAAACTCGGCAGCGAGCGTTTGGGTTTGCGGGTTGGTGCTGCCACCCGCCAAAACATAAAAATACAAGGGGCGGATCAGCGGGGAGTAATATTCGTTCAGATTGACATCTTCCGTCAAGGGGTTGACCGGGCTTTCGTCGCCGCGCAACACCGGCAATACGCGGATATATTCGGCGGGTTGGGTGCGCATCCATGCCGAACTGACCCAATAGAGCGAGCCGGGGGTACTTAATGTGCGGTCAAGGCAGTCGCCGTTGGAGCTGCACGCGCTGTAGTTGCTATTGGGCGGGAAGTATTCATCATCAAAAATATTGGGATCGACATAGCGCGCCACGCCTTGCAGCACGAACTCGGTGGTGCCGCTGCCGGGGCGGGCAAGCACCCGTACCGGTTCATCCGCGCCGTTGATCTCATCCCAATTACGGGTGCTGCCCACCAGCAGCCCACGCAAATCACGCGACAAGACGGCGGGCAAGCGATTGGTATTGTGGGTGACGAAGGCGATCACGTCATAGCCGATCTCGGCAGCGCATTGCAGCCCGACTCCAGCGTTGGTCAATCCGAGGTACTGCGAATCGGTCATCGGTTCGGACATCGCCAGCACATTGACACAATCGCCCGCGATGGCATTTTGCACCCCGCGCACCGACCCCACCCCATCGATGCGCACGCGCACATCATGGGTCTCCTCAAAATTTCGTGCCCATTCATGCGCCATGGCGATGCCGTCACCGAGGATGGTGTTGCTGCCCGCAATGCACAGTTCGGGAAAGGTGAGACGGCGCAACCGTTCAAAGGTATCGGCGGCATCGCCAAAATCCGCCGCGACACCGAGCAAGGTGCCCAGCAAGGAGCCGAGAAACACGATCACGCCGACGCTTAGGGTGCTGCGTTGGCGGGGTGGTGCTGCTCTTTGGGCAGGTGAGGCGGGTTTTGGGGCGGGGCGGGCTTGAGAGGCTGTGGGTTTGGGTGCTGATGTACTCATGGCAGACACATCCTTCACGCTAAAACGCCGGACACAGCACCCTGATCATACCGCGTCTTATGCACATGGGGACGTTAAATTTGTGTGATCTGATGCTGCGGAATAAGCGTAACTGCTCCGGCTGGAAACCAGCCCGTCACACGAGAAGAATTGTGGCGAAAATGAAACGGGCGGATTAGGCGCTAGGGGAGCGTTCCTTAACAAGAGAGTCCCCGCGCCGTATGTCCGCCCGTTTACCGCCGCCGATCATTTTCGCTTTTATTATTCCCCATTTTCCAACCTGAGCAGTACCCTTTTTTCCTATGGTGACTCAGTAGGCGTGGTAGCGGGTGTAGGCGGGTTGCCGAGCAATGCCTCCATTTCGCGCCTCGCATCCTGAATAGCTGGAGGCAAGGTCAAGCCGAGGCGTTCCGCTGCCTCCCAGTCAGCGAGTGCTTGGGCACTGTCAGCCTCAGGAGTGTCCGAAGATTGAGCACTTAAATAATACGCGACCCCACGACCGATGTAGGCGACCGCATCCTGCGGGTCGAGGTCGATGGCACGATTGAAATCGGGGATGGCGGCTTGGTACTCGCCCAGATTGGCGTAGGCATTCCCGCGATTGAAGTACACCACCGCAATCTGTGGGTCAAGGGCGATGGCGCTGTCGTAATCGGCGATGGCGGCTTGATAGTCGCCCAGACTGAAGTAGGCATTCGCGCGATTGGTGTACGCCGCCGCATCTTGGGGGGCGAGGGCGAGGGCGCGGTCGTGATCGGCGATGGCGGCTTGGTACTCGCCCAGACCGGCGTAGGCAAGCCCGCGATTGGTGTACGCCTGCGCAAGCTGCGGGTCAAGGGCGATGGCACCGTCGTAATCGGCGATGGCGGCTTGGTAGTCACCCAGACCGGCGTAGGCAAGCCCGCGATTGTTGTACGCCTGCGCAAGCTGAGGGGCGAGGGCGATGGCACGGTCGTGATCGGCGATGGCGGCTTGGTAGTCACCCAGACCGGCGTAGGCAAGCCCGCGATTGTTGTACGCCTGCGCAAGCTGAGGGGCGAGGGCGATGGCACGGTCGTGATCGGCGATGGCGGCTCGATAGTCGCCCAGATTGAAGTAGGCAAACCCGCGATTGGTGTACGCCGCCGCATATTGCGGGTCGAGGTCGAGGGCGCGGTCGAAGTCGGCAATGGCGGCTTGGTACTCGCTCATCTCGGAGTAGGTATTCCCCCGATTATAGTAAACCGCCACATATTGCGGGTCAAGGTCAAGGGCGCGGTCGTAATCGGCGATGGCTTGCTCAAGTAGTCCCTGTTCTGCAAGCACTAACCCACTCACCTGATATACGAGTGCCTGACGCGGATAGCGCTCGATCAGCGCAGCCATTGCCGCACGCTGACCCGCAGGATCATCTCGATCTTGGAGCATCGTGTTTGCAAAGCTCTCTACGATGTTTTGGATTAATGCCGCCTGAGTCAGCGTGGGCGGAATCTGCGCCGCGGTGCCCTGTGCAAAACCGACCGCCTGCTCCGCCGTCGCGACCTGTTGGATCGCTGTAGCGGCTTGTGCTAAGGCATTGGACTGCTCGATTGCTGCCTGTGTCAGCGTGGGCGGGATTTGCGTCGCCGTGCCCTGTGCAAAGCCGACCGCCTGCTCTGCTGTGGCGACCTGTTGGATCGCTGTGGCGGCTTGTGCTAAAGCGGTGGACTGCTCGATTGCTGCCTGCGTCAGCGTGGGCGGGATTTGCGTCGCCGTGCCTTGTGCAAAGCCGACCGCCTGCTCCGCTGTCGCTAACTGCCGGGTGGCTGTGGCGGCTTCGCCCACCGCGATCACCGCTTGCGCGTTTGCCGTCGCTGCGGTATTCGTTGCGCTCACCCCGACGAACGATGCTGCTCCCGCCGCGCCGATTGCCACCACTACGGCGAGTACCGCGCCTAGTGTCACCCGTTGCAGGCGACGGGTGCGCGTTTCCTGTTCCACTTTTAGGCGGTCGTCGGCGTCCTGCGCTGTGCGGCTGGCGGTGATGTAATCGCGATGTAACGGGGTGGGGGCGGGTTGTTTGCCGGCGTCGCGCCACGCTTCCGCAGCCGACAGCCCCGCACCACGAAGCAAATAGGTGGCGTTGCCGTCATTATCAGCCCATTCGTGCGCTCGGCTGAGCAGTAAATTGCTCTGGCGAATGTAGTTGAGGTCTTTGTCGAAGGCGGCAACAAGCGAACCGACCTTCTCCAAAACGTCCTCTTTGCTGGCAATGCTGATGTTCTGCTCAGCATCCAGCACCGCCCAGTTGACGCCAGCCACGCCGAACATATCGCGCCCGCTGGTTAGCACCTGAAGGTAGTTCTGCGTCAGGATGCGTTCGACCATCGCCCGTGTACTGGTCTCGCGGTCCGCCGATTCGTGGCGCACAGCGATGATGCGCTTGTTGAGCGAGCGCGCATATTCCATTTCCAGATGGCAGATGGGCGAGGCGAGCGAGCGTGGGCTGATGACGAACAGGAAATTGTCGGACACACGAATGCCGAGCTTAATTTGTTCCCACCATTCGGCGGTCAGTTCCAGTTCTTTGACATCCTGCCACACGCGCTTGCCCGTCAGCTCGATGGCAAGGCGCAGGGCGGTGACGAACTCGGCATCGCGGGTGGAATACGAGATGAAGGCATCGTAAAAAACGGACGGCGGCTGCGTCATAGAGTTTATTCCATCCCTTTATTTGTAAGTTACTGTACTCAAAAAACAGCATACTACACACCCCTCACCCCCCAGGGTCAACGCACGAGAGGGTACTCGATATTCACAAAGGGTCACAAAAACACACAATGGGTTTATCCTCGGTAGGGGCATGATATATCATGCCCCTACATACCCATCCTGACCCGTTATCATCCGTCTGGCAGGTTTCATGTTTCATGCGTCCGCCCTTCCCTCACCCCCCGACCCCCTCTCCCACAAACAGGAGAGGGGGAGAAAAGCGGTAGAAAGTCCCTCTCCCCGCCGCTTCGCTTATGGAGAGGGATTTAGGGTGAGGGCTGAGCAGTTACAAAACAGCATACTATTTATAGCGATTAATGGCAAGAAGGCAAGATACACGGATACACGGGCTGAAAAAAATGAGGCAATAACCATACAAATAGTTGTAGAAATTAAAGGGGGGATCGGCGCGCGCCGATCCCCCCTTTAATTTTCCTTAACCTTGCTGCCTATGGGAAAGCGCCGTTATGCCTTCAATCCCACGCGCCGCATGACCTCGCCAAAGAGCAGCACGGGCGAAGTGATCGCCAGCAGGATGCCCCATTCGACGATGCTGAGCGGTACCGTGCGGAAGACCTCGCCGCCAAATTGGACGATCAAGAAGGTGCCCACCAAGATCAGCCCGGCGATGCTCAAGAAGGCTTGATTCTCGTTGATGCCGTCGAAGATCGACACATCGCGGAACAGCACGCGGGCGTTAAACAGGTTCCAGAATTGCAGCAAGACGAACCCCGCATAGAACATGGATAATTCCGTCGCGGTCACGTCCCCATCGCTGTTCATGACCAGCAACGCGCCGACGAGCAGCACGATGAAAGAACCGCCCAACAACCCGATCCGCTGGACAATGGCGGGGGTGATGATGAAATCGGTCGAACGGCGCGGCTTGTCTTGCAACACATCGGCGCGGGCGGGTTCGGTCGCCAGTGCCAACGACGCGAAGGTGTCCATGATCAAATTGACCCACAACATTTGAATCACCGTGAGCGGGAACTCGATGCCGATGAACGGACCGAGCAAAGCGATGCCCAATGCCGCTACGTTGATCGTCAGTTGGAACAAGATGAAGCGTTGGATATTACGATAGAGCGAGCGCCCCCACATCACCGCGTTGACGATGCTGCCGAATGAATCATCCAGCAGCACGATGTCGCTCGCTTCTTTAGCGATATCCGTGCCCGACCCCATCGCCAAGCCGACATTAGCGAAATTGAGCGCTGGGGCGTCGTTGGTGCCGTCCCCCGTCACCGCCACGACTTCGCCGCTTTCGCGCAAGGTCATCACCAGCAACAGTTTATCTTTGGGGCGGGCGCGGTAGACCACCTGCACCTTTTGGGCGGCAGTCACCAGTTGCGCGCCTGTGAGCGCCGCAAACTCGGTACCGCTCATCATGGCATAGGGGTTGTTTTGATCGCCGCCATCGTCCCACAGCCCAACTTGCCGGGCGATCTCGTAAGCCGTCGCCGAGGTATCCCCCGTGACGATTTTGACATCAATGCCCGCACTTCGGCACGCGCGGATCGCGTCTGGCACTTCGGCGCGGATGGGGTCAGCAATTGCCGTGAAGCCCATCCAGACGAGATCGTGGGCGCTGTCTTCGATCACGGTTTCGCTGGTGATGGGCGTCATCTTGTAGGCAAAGGCGAGCGTGCGCATCCCACGTTGTTGATAGCCGAGCAATTGCGAATTGAGGACAACGCGATCATTTTCCGTCAAGGGCACACTCGTTTCGGTGCCGTCGGCAATCATGGTACAGCGCGCCAGGAGGATCTCCGGCGCGCCCTTGAAATAGAGGATCGACTGGGCATTCAACACGCGCGATATGCCCAGCGTGCCCATATACTTGCGTTCGGACGAAAACGTGAGCTGGGTATCGATGTCAAAACAACCGCGCGCGGACAGATAATCGCTGCCCTGTTCTTCCAACCACAACAAGAGCGCGCCTTCGGTGCTATCGCCGATGGCTTCGACGGGTTTGCCGGGCGACCGGCTGAGGTTGGCGGTGGTGTTGGCGGCGATGGCTTCGCTCAAAAATGCCATAGCTGGGGCGGGCGGGTCGGTGGCGAGAAACGGGAAGCGCGCCTCGAACACGCGCATCCGGTTGAGCGTGAGCGTGCCGGTTTTGTCGGAGCAGATCACGGTTGCCGCGCCGACCGTCTCGGTGGCGTGCATTTGGCGCACGAGGTTGTTGGCGGCGGTCATGCGGCGCATACTGTAGGCGAGGCTGAGCGTGACGCTCATCGGCAAGCCTTCGGGCACTGCCACCACAATGATCGTGACCGCCACCATAAAGTAGCGCAGCAAGGCGGTGCCGATGCCGTTGGGCAACCATTGATCAATCGCCGTCGGCAGCAGTCCCAGCGAGATCAACAGCACCACGCCGACCATGAAGAACAAGCTGCCCACGATGAAGGACAAGAGCCATGCGCGGGCGCTGGAATCACTCAACAGGGGCGGCATTTTCAGTTCCCGCCCTGTCAACTCAAAGGCATCGCTGACGATGGGCAGCCATACACGGCTGACGGCGATCAAGACGGCAATGGTGGTGAACAGAACAAAAATCCAATTCCCCGCCGACAATACGATATCGCCGACGACCGCGCCGCGCAAAATGAGCGCGCCATAGGTGAGCATCGCCACACTAAAGCCGACCACGCCGATCAACTTGCTGAGCCGATCCAGTTGGGCATTGAGCGGGGTAATCGCGCCGGTATCACTGGTGGCGGCGCGGGCGATCTCACCGATTTTGGTGCGATCCCCAACCGCGCTAATTTCGATGGTGGCGTGTCCATCAACCACGAGCGTGCTGCGATAGACGCGCTCGTCGCTAAAGGCATCTTCTTCGCCTTCGGCGCTCAAGTCGCCCACATGGATCGCTTTGCGCACGGGCAGGGATTCGCCCGTCAAGACCGACTCGTTGATCTCGAAGGCGACGGCTTCGCGCACGACACCATCGGCGGGCACCTCATCGCCCGCTTCTAAAAGCAACACATCGCCGACGACCAAATCACGACGAGGCACGGTGATGTAGGTACCGCCCCGGATGACTTTGGTGGCGTTGTCGTCGCTGACTTGGTTGAGGACATCAAATTCGCGACTGGCGCGCAGTTCGTTGACAAAGCCGAGCGAAGTCGCCAGCAAAATGGCAAGGACGATCCCGATCCCCTCGGTATAGTGACCATTGACCGCGCCCACAAGGATGGTAATGGCGGCGGCGATCATCAAGATGCGGATCACGGGGTCTTCAAATTTGGCGATGAACAGCACCCACCATGGGTCACGTTTGGGTGGGGTAAGCAGGTTGGCGCCGTGCGCGGCACGGCTGGCTTCGACTTGTTCGGGGCTTAAACCACGCAAGAGCGCAGTCTCGTTAGCGGTTGAGTTGAGCGCCGTCGGCGCGGGAGGTGGTACAAAAACAGTGGTCAAGTGGTACTCCTTGGTTCGGTTGTACTTTGGATCAACGCGCTGTCATCATCCGATGTCTGTCAACGACAC
>Ga0209490_10006301_pt1 | contig 10722 bp, 12 predicted proteins | sample MAT06_FD_187209 | JGI IMG/M metagenome (GOLD analysis project Ga0209490, IMG submission 187209) | Freshwater microbial communities from Lake Fryxell liftoff mats and glacier meltwater in Antarctica - MAT-06 (SPAdes) (version 2) | ecosystem: Environmental > Aquatic > Freshwater > Ice > Liftoff...
ACACTGAGAAAAGCATACGGCTATCGGACGTTCAGGATCGCCGAACTCTCTCTGTATCACGTGCTCGGCAGACTCCCAGAGCCAAAACTCGCCCACAGATTCTTCTGACGAAGCGAAATTTCTATCGGCAAAGCGGGAGTTGAAGCGCGAGAGAAGGAAGGGGCCTACAACGTCGTTCTGGAAGAGACCGACATCGAGCTGCCAGACTTGCTGACCGACCTGCAGGACCGCACCCAGCTTACGCGCCGCAGCATCATCACCATCCTGACCGAGAGCGGCCGGCTGGACGACTTCAAACGCAACCCTCAGCAGTTCATCGAGCAGACGGCCGAAATCATCAACCGTTGCAAGCGCTTGGCGCTGGTGGACGGCATCAAGTACCAGAAGATCGGCGACGAGCATTTCTACGCCCAGGAGCTGTTCGCCAAGGACGAGCTGGAGGGCTACCTGCGCACCATGTTGCTGGACACCAAGCGGTCGATCTACGAGCACGTCATCTGGCAATCTACGACCGAGCGTGACTTCGCTGACGCTCTGGAGAAGAACGAAGGTGTGGTGCTCTACGCCAAGCTGCCGAGCTGGTTCAAGGTGCCGACACCGCTGGGGCCATACAACCCGGACTGGGCCATCTTGTTCGATCAGGACGGCACGCAGCGGCTGTACTTTGTGGTGGAGACGAAGAGCAGCCTGTTCACCGACGATCTGCGCAGCAAAGAAGACGCCAAGATCGAGTGCGGCAAGGCGCACTTTGCGGCGCTGGGCGTGGGCGAGAGCCCGGCGCGCTACATGGTGGCCACGTCGTTCAGCGATGTGCTGAAGGCGATCATTTGATCGAAGGGTTTTGCGGGCGGGCGCAAGCTGCCACGCGAGGCCGTGTACGGGTTCGGGTTCCTTCTGCGAAGGCGCAGCGCACCCATGGCCCTACAGTTTTTTGGTCTGAGCTAGAGTTCGGCAGCACTCAAAAGGATGACCATGGGCGACATTGCCTCCAGGCGGCGCGAGACTTCACCGCGCACCGTGGATGGCACGGTGCTTGAGGTCCTTCAAGGTTACGGCCTTGCACATGTGCGTGCTGGTGACGGGAACACCTACGGACTGAATCACCAAACCCCCGGGGTGCCATTTTCTGAGCTCGTAGAGGGCCGCAGAATCCGCCTGCAGGTGGTTTCTAAGTTCAACCGTGTTGTCCACGGCCAGCTGCTGGACTAAACCGGTGGACTGGCGGACGTTTGGACTGAGGCGAGGCCGGGGGAAGGCTCACTGCGGGTTGCTCCAGTTCCGGGGTCTTCAGCCCCTTCAACCACGCTGCTTGGGCGAGACACGCTGCCGAATATAAAAAGTGGTAGCTACACCAGTCAGGCTGCGGCGTAGCCGCAGCCTTGGTAGCCACTCGCGTTACCGGGCTAGCTTAGACGCGGGCGCCAACAGCTCGAGTTGGGACGGCGTCAGGAGCTTGTACATCACCCTAGATTTCTCGAAGGCGTGACAGCTCTCCATGAGCGCAATTACAGCGTCGAGGTCCTCGTAGTCGAAGTCCGCGGTCCACGCGTGAATCTTCTGCATCGCGTCGAGGAAGGGCTTTGGGTCGCCATTACGCGTTAGCACACGCAGGCAGTCAAGGTACTCCTCCCGGAACAGCGTGGGCACGATGATGCGGCAACTGTTGACCACCGAGAGCTCTGCGTTCATCGTCAGGCGGGCAAGGCGACCATTGCCGTCCGTGAACGGGTGAACTTCCGAGACCAGGAACATGGCGAGAAGCGCCCTTGCCGTTCCCGCCGTTACCGAGGGCAAGAGCCTTGACCCTTCAAGCAGAGTTCCCCGAACAAGCCGCGGCGTCACGAACTCAGTGTTTCCAGCGCGATTGGCGAGTGTCTTGAACTCGCCTGGGCCAACTTCCGGGCGCTTCTCCATCTGGTCGGCGTGACGTGCTCTCAGCTGGTTCAGTACTGCCTCCCCGGGAGTTAGGGTCTGATTAGCCCAGCCAGGGTTGAGGGCCTGTCGAAACACTCCGATGATGTCGTGCGAGTCTTTGGGGCGCTCGGTGATGGGTTTGCCATCCAGCACGAAGCCCTTGGCCTCTCGGATGTCGAACTCAGTCCCTTCGATGAAATTGCTGAAGTACGACTCGAGGAACGCGAAGTTGACGCGAGCCCGTTCCGTCTTGACGACGGATTCCGGTTGCTTCAGTGGGGTCGCACGTAGCCCTGCTGCCAGTTTCTCGAACAAGGCTAGCCGGTTGGCGTCGTAAGGGATGTCGGCCACCATGGCCTTGCCCGCGACGGTCGACATCGGAGCCTTGCGGGTGCAGAGCACTCCGCCGACCAGCCCATCCAGCACCAGAAATTCCCGGTCGAGCTTCAGCGTTGGCGCCAATGCCCGCGCCTCTTCACGCAGGCTGACCAAGGCCTCTTCTCCACGGGCTTCACAGATTGCGATGAGGCGCTCCTCGACTTTTGCTGTTCCCACCGACTTGTGCACCTTGCCTCGGCTGACAGTCAGGTTCTCAAGCAGCATCCGAGCGTTTGACGGGTAGTAGAGTTCGCGGCCCATCATCGGGGCATCGCCAGGGCACTGGCTCGGCCCCAGCAGCAAGTTGACCTCCAGCCCCGGTAACGACACCTTTCGAGGGTAGGAGTAGGAGAGGTATATGACGCCCTCAGGCGAGGGCTGCCCGCCATCAAACGCACTCCGGTAGCTCATGACCGCGCCAGGGAACATGGCGGCGAGAACGCGGATGCGCTCGCGCGCAACCAAGCCGGGCCACTCTTCCATGGGCCGACTTGTGACAACCCCAGGCGCAATCCGCTTGAGCTCGCCGGCTTTCAAGCGTCGCTGGATGGAGCGCACTTCCCCGTCGTCAAGCTCGGGGTACAAGAGCAGGGTGTCGTCTGTTGTCGTTTTTCTCATAGGTTTGTAGATTTGCGGAGGGCCGTTTGTCGCAAAAGCTATGGCTTAGAAGTCAATTGTGTCGCTGTTTTCAAGTTAGGCTTCCAGAGCCTCTTGGCTGCAGGCACGCAAGTTTGTCGGAAATCTCAGGGCTTAGGGGTACGGCAAGACCAGCTTTGTCGTCAAAGCTATAGCTTAGACGGCTAAGTTTGCGCTTTTGCCTAGTTTAAGTGTAACAAAAATCGGTTAACAACTCAAGGAAGCACGGTCAAGACACTGCGCTGGGACGCCGACGACCAGTTCTTCGTCGAGACCGCCAACAGCACCGGTGGCAACGCGCGGACTGAGCTCCACCAAGCGGCGCAGACGCGCCGTGTGAACAACGCGGCCATGCGCTGGCCGATGCAGGCCACCAATACGCCGGCACGCAGCCAGCGCGCGAGTTCCGTCATCGCTGCCCTGCCAGTCATCGCCACCACGTTCGCCATGCACGCGATGGTCGGGCGTCGGTCCCGTCAGCTCAAGATGCCACGACCAGACGCTTACGTCGCTTGTGCTCATTACGCTTGTGACGGCGCTGCTGAACACAATCCGCCGCGCGGAGCCGGTTCACGTACCCATGGGTCATGGACGAGGTTGGCAAGTTCGACCCGACTAACTTCCGGGCGCTCATGCGGCGCCTGCGCGACGACCGCATCAACGTGGTCACGGCGTCGCCCGAACTCGGCCCCACCGAACAGGCTATGTTTGCCCAGCGGTACCTCTTCGAGGGCAGGGGCAGGATTCGCGAATACCGCCCCCTGGACACGGCCATCGCAGGGGAAGCCGATACCGCCGTCTCGGAGGCTACGCAATTAGCTCCCGCGTGCTGAAGCTGCTCCTTGCGGGTGCCCTAGAAACAGCAGTTCTCCCACCATCACAGAAGGGCACTGCAGCGCAGGGCACGTACTACTTCGTCTAGCGCCTGCGGATGTGGCTCGAGCAGGCTCTGCAGCGAGGGTAGCCGTTGACGGGCTGCGCCGAGTACTTTTTCGGGCACTGCTCTTGACGACATTGAAAGGTTGAGGTTGTCGCGCTCCACCAGCACAGCCAATAAGGTTGCGGCTTGCCGCAGGTCCTTTTCAGCTTTGGGTGTGTCGCTCCCGCGCCGGGTGCTCGAATACAGCTTGCGCCATGCCATGCGCTCTGGCGCCGGCGCATTTACGGGGACGCAGTGCCCCCCAGCCAAAAGCGCTACCTGTCGCGGCGAAGTCAGGAGATAGTCGAAGTAAGGGACGGCCTGGGCGTGCCAGTCAAGCTGTGGAAGATGAACCCCGCCCAGCTCCATGCCGGAGGTCAAGATGTCCGTTTGCAGACCTTCCCTGCCGGGCCGCTTGACCGCGTTCGACAGCGCGGAGGGAGACAGGCCTCCCGGTATCACAGAGGAGCCCCGATTAGCAGCTTGCACAGTCGCCAGCGAAGAGAAGGGCGTCGCCAGCCTGAGGGCGTGCCGCCGGGCTAGGTCGATGTCCTGGCTTCGTGAGCTGACTGCACGCACACCGAGCTCGTTGAGCCATGCCATGTATGCCAGTGTCCCGACCAAGACCAAACCCGCAGCGAACAGCCCGCGGTTGTGCATCTCGACCAACACCACAGCAGCGTTCTTGTCGGCTACCTGCATGCCCAGGGTGCGCAACATGCGCACTTGCTCCTGGCCCCAGGCGGCCGATTCGATGCGGCTGCTCATCTCATCGTGGGCTGCATGGTCTTCCTGCGCGCACACGAACTTTTCGACCTGCGGCAACTTCGGCAACGGATAGTAGCGCCGGTACCAATACGAGCCCGAACCAGGACGTTCGCGAAGGGCCAGCGACCCCGGCGTACCAGGCAGCAACTGCCCCTGGGACCGAGCGCGCTCGACCAGTTCTGCATACAGTGTGCTGACCGGGCCCTCGAAAGAGGCGTAGAGCGGGCTGGCAGTCTTGGCACGATGCATAACTCGTTGTACCTTAGAAATCAGATTTGAGGTACAAAGCTAGAAGGAACGTGCGGAGCGGTCTGGCTTACCTCAGCACGGCTAGAAGCTGATCGCTCACACTTCCAGGTCTTTTTGATCTTGGATGGGCGAAAGGCGAAGCCCAGATCGAATTCACCCCAGGTCCCCAGGCGGCGCCGCGTCCGATTTCGTCTTGGGCGAAATTGGTTTGGTGCCCTTGTGCGAGTGCTCATTGGCCTTGATGCGAATTTCCGCATCGGGCTTGCTGTACGGGTAGCGCTGCGAGTTGTTCCCCTTGCCTAGGATGCAGGGATGGTTGGTGCGTCGGTGAGGCAGTTGCGCGCCCACTGTCATCCCGCTGCGCTTCCGTCGCATGTGACTTAGAACGATAGTCACAGCGCAGGACGACTAACGTTCCAATTCCCCAGGAGCACAAGCGTCCGCCTCAAACTTATTTGCGGACTATGGGACAGCCAGTGTTTGTGGCAGAGTTTGCGAAAAATTCGCGAGAGGCTAATGTTTCGAACCTTCAGGTTTGGACTTAGCCAAATTGCGGAATTTAGTGCCTATACGGAGTGTGAGATATTTAATTGATTAAGTTTCCACGCCCCTCAAGATAGACCATAGCGGAATATTTCAATGAACGTTCATACGGCAAAGCAAATCGGTGGAAAGGTCTGGCAATATGAACAGCTGCATCGTGTCTACTTCAGCAATCTCGACTCATGGTACGGTTTCGAGCTCACTCATTACAAAACCGGAAATTTGCAGACAGCGAGGCTCGATGGCGAGCTGATAAGTAACTGCAAAGCAAAGAAGGTGCTGGCGACTCTTGCCAAGATCAAGATCTGGCTAGATGTGCCAACAGGCAAGCTCTGGGTAGATTTTCAATATGACTCTGTAGAGTCAGAGATGGCTGCCAGTAAAACACTCACAGCCATCAAAGCTGCCGCCGCGAAAGTGAGGGATGCCGCTAGCCCGGAGGTCACTGCTGTTCCTGAGAAGCCTAAGTTCAAGCTGGCAGGTTTGCGGGTCCGTGATGGACAGGTCGTTGGCCGCGACGGTGCACCCGTTTTTTTCACACGCTAAGAAGATCATGGATTCGACCTCCTACATCCGCCCGAACGGCAAGCTCAACAACAGCAACTTCATCCACTGGATTGCCTATGACCATTACCAAGACCGCGTCATTGGCACAGGAAAGACGCGAAAGCAGGCTCTCGATGAAGCTGCAAAGTGCTGCCGTCCAGAGACTTGGTTCGACCTGTATCGCTCGACTCCCATTGCTGCAGCCATCCTAAAAGCTGTTGATTTGCCTGACCGCGAGATGCTGATCGTTGACACCTTCAACAAACAGATCTCTCTGACATCGGATGGTGTCAACTTCGCTAGGCCGTTTGTTGTCTGATGAGCGGGTCGGCTAGTCCGTAACCGCAGGCCCTCACCAAGCTCGGGGATGCCCGAAGCCCGAAGTCCCCGATTCAAAAGGAATGGCCGTAAAAAATTCGATTTCGTGTTTGATACGGCCGTTGTCTAAGGCGTGATGGGGTCGCACTGGCTCGGTGGCTGGCACCGCGGGCGAAAGATCTTCCTCTGCCTACACAGCGCGCAGTTGCGGATGATGGTGCTGGTGAAGTGTGCGGCACCTTGGGGCGACGGTAGAGAAGGTGGTGATGTCGCGCGAGTTGAATGCTGGCCATACCCGCCGCAAGCGGCGAGTTGCTGCGGCGCGGCGGTGGCAGTCGGTGCGGTGGCATGCGCGCCGAGACCGGGTGTGAAGGTGGGCCCGACTGACCCGCAATGCGGGCACCCTGGCGGACGTTTGCGCGGCTTGACCGGGGGCTCGGCGCGCCCAGCAGAATCCGTGTGCAAATCGCTTGCACACGCAGGCTGTGTGCAACGACATGTGCAAGTTTCAGGTGTGCTAAGATGTTGATTCATATGATAAATACCCCGTCAAAATGACGAGATAGAGGACTCATAATCCTTTGGTCGTTGGTTCGAGCCCAACACGGCCTACCATTTTTACTGGTTTTTGTCGATAGCGTTCACTGACTTTCAGGGGCTCTATTTCGCTGGTACCAGTCTGGTGCCAGTTTTGCGGCGATTGCCATCGATTCGAAATGGGACGTGAGTGCCACGCCGTCCAAGAAGCGCCCATCTCGCCTGGTCAGACGGTCTCGGGCGCGGCCGGTCAGGGCCACTGCTGCGCCGTGTGCAGCACCCGCAGGACCTCGACCAAGTCCCCGTTGATGCGGTAGACCATCACGTAGTTTGGGTTCACCACGATCTCGCGTGTGGCCTTCATACGACCGGGCTTGTACAGCTTGGGCCGTTGCCTGGCGTTCTCCGCCTTGGTCTCGAACTCGAGGTCCAGGTCGATCGCCGCTGAGGGGTTGTCCTGGGCGATGTGCTCCATGATCGCGTCGCGATCGGCAAGGGAGAGCGGCCGCCATTGGAGTCGGTTCAACGCGCTAATGCTTTCTTGGGTGCTGAGCGCTTGGCCAGGGCGGCTCGTTTGGCAGCGAACTGCTTGCGCGCCTGGTCGTCATCGATGCTGGGGCGCGGGTCATCGATCGATGCCTTTATCTGTTCGCGGAACCACGAGTCGTAGGCCGCGGCCTGGTGGGCGCGCTTCATCCGATCCGACGCGGTGGTGCTGCGCTTGTCCTGCTTGCCGGTGCTGGGCCCGGGCTCGAACTCGGCGGTGTTGACGCGGACCTCGGTGATGCCAAGGTCCTTGAGGTAGCCGGCCAGCGTCTCGAACTGGCGCCAGGTGCGCGGCTGCCCGCGCGTCGCCGACAGCGTCTGGCTGGCGCGCGCGTAGTTGATGACTACGCCCCAGCCGCCCGCGGCGCCGATCACCTCGGCGCCCACGTGCATGCCAGCGTCGACCAGGCGGCGCAGCGTGCCGTGGTCGATGGTCTTGTCAGGGGTTTGCATGTCAGAGCGCCTCGCGAAACGATATCTAGGAAGACGATTTGGCATTTTATAAGAAAGTGAGTCGCATCATCTTTCCAGTTGCGCCTGAATCAGGGGGATAGGGCCGAGTGCTGTCCTTTCCACTTGGCCAAGTCGCCCTGGAGCACCAGGCCGCTGGTGCATAGGCGCCGGTCGGTTGAAGTCGCAGCTTGTCCTTGCCGGTGAGCGCCACCACGGCATCGACCGACGGCCACAAGGTTCCGAGCAGTGGGTCCTGTCGAGGCTTGTCGCAGAGCCCTCGCGACAAACGACGCAATCCGTCGCGAGCGACCGATCGCTGCAGGCCCTTGTTGACCGCAGCGCGGCTACCCAGGCCTGCAAACAGCGCCGGTGTGAACGCGGCACCGGGGTCTTGACACCGATCGACCTGGCGTGGTGGCTGCCCTCCTTGCCTATTCTGACCAAGTGGAGACGCGGCGCTGGTTCCACAATCGCGCACTTTGAGTGTAGGAAAGATCATGAATCACCGACCCTTGCTCGTCCTGATGCGCTGCGGCCTGGCCGCAGCCGTCTTTGCCGGCAGCGCGCCGCTGTCGGCCGCCCCAGGCGACAAGCCCGTCACGCCCGTGCCGGCGGCCAAGGCCGCAGAGGACAAGTCCCGGCAGCGCACTGCGTCGATACCGGCGAAGGGCTTGTTCGTCGGGAATCAGCTCAGCGAATCGACGAAGGCCAAGTTGACCGAGCTGATCCTCGATTCAATCGGCATGCGCATCGAGATGGCGCTGCTGGTGCCGACCGGAAACTGGAAGATCGACGGCGCAGGCAGGAGCGACCGCAATCTCAACGCCGCGCGCTTGCAGGCGCTGCGCCGCTTCCTGACCGACCGCGGTGTCGATCCGAAGAAGATCTTTGTCGAGAGCCGCATCGACCCCAAGGTCAAGACACCGCGCCTGGATGTGCAGCTGCTGGTCTCGCCAGCCACCGATTGACAACCCGGTTCAGGGCGGCGGTTTGCGGCCGGTCTGCGCATAGAGATCGGCGGCCTGCACGATGCGGCCTTGAAGCGGCAAGATGCGCTCGGGTGCCAAGCCCAGGCGTTCGAGGTTCAGCACCAGGTTCAGATGGTTCGCGTTCGGCTTCTCGGGCGGTGCAACACCGGGCGGCCCCGGCGTGTAGGCGTCCGCCTCGATCAGCAACCGCTCACGCGGCAGCCACACGACGAGCAGACCGCGGGCGTGGACGCTGTCCTGCAAGCTGTGGATCTCGACAGGGCGGTTGGCATCGCTCAACACCGTCTTGCTGTCGACACCGATGAAGATCGGCTTGCGGCCGGACTTCGTCAAGGCATCCGGCGCGCGCGTTTGCGGCTGTGCGAAGGCGGCCTCGAAGTAGGGCTTGGCCTGCGCGCTGGTGATCAGCGTGGCGCCCTCGGCTGCGGCCATGCGCAGACCGCCTGCATGGTCAAAATGGTGGTGGGTGTTGACGACAGTCACTACTTTTTTGCCGGCGACTAAATTGTTGGCGACGTCCAGCACGGCACGCACCCTGCCGTCATCCAGGGGCGCTTCGACCAGCACCAGTTGCTCGGCCAGTTCGATGACCACGCTGTTGTGCGTGCCGCCGGCCAAGAACCAGACGCCATCAGCGGCCTTTTCGACGCTGACGGTTTCCCTGGCGGCGCGCACCACATCGGGAATGGTGATCTCGACCGTCGCGTCGGCGACGACATCGGTCACTTTCAGATCCAGCGCCGAAAAGCCGCCGTGGGTCTGGGAGATCTGCGAGGGGAACATCAGACCGACGCGGCGCCCGTAGTCGTGAAATTCGGTGACCACGCTCACGTCGCCCAGCACGGCACTCGGCAGCATCGATTCGATGCGCGAGATCAGACCGTTGTCTTCCAGCACCAGCGTGGCGCTGAATTGACCCGGCATGTCGATCGTCAGCGTGTCCCAGCGGCGCAGAAAAGCCCTGCGCACGCCGGCGCGGGCGCCCAGGCGTGCGGCGGCCTTGATTGCGCCCTGCGGCGTACCGGTCCACAGGTCGTGCACGCGCTGCGACAAGCTGGCCGGATTCGACACGGTTGCGACGCCGGCCACGTCCCAGGCATGGGCCTCGCGTGCCAGCACCACGCCGCGCGCGTCGCCACTACCGAAGAGCGGTACCGCGCCGCCGCCCAGGGGCTCGCTGCGGCTGCGGATGTATTCCTCGCGGAAACTGGCGGCTTCGAAGTTCATCGAACGTGACAAGGCCTTCAGGTGCAGCCCCGGCCAGGCCATGCCGGGCGCATACGCCTGCCCGACACTTGCACTGCTGCCGCGGCCAGTGACGGTCAGCGTCTTCAGCGCGGCACTGCCCATCGCTGCCTCTGCCTGCTGAATCAGTGCGGCGGTTTGCGCCTCAGGCGTCAGCGTGGTGCAGGCGGCAAGGCCGAGCGCACAAACGCTCAGCGTGACGCGGGCCACCGTGTTGCGGGTCAATGACATCGGCATGGCGGTCCTTCAGATGCGCCGGGCATTCTGGCAGCCACTTGGCATGCTGTGTCATGGCCACAGTCGTGCCCTAACGCACCACCTTGACTGGCGAGCCCAGAGCCGGCTGCGGGCCATCGGCATAGGCACCGTTCAGCAGCCGCAGCGTGGCCTGCGCCTGTGTCCCCAGCGGCGAGTTGCGCGCCAGTTCGGCAAAGCCACCGGCCGGGAATGTCGCGGTGCGCAGCGTCCAAGGCTGCGCCGCGCTGCGCTCGGCTGTACTCAGCGGGCGGAACGAGGCTTCGGCTTCGCGCATTTGCGCGGCGGCCCGCTGCAGCGCCAGTGCGTCCTTGGCCGCGTACTGCAACAGGTAGTTGCGGTTGGCGGGGCCGGTGACCACCGAGACGATGATGCCCTGCGCCTGGCCCTGATCATTGAGCCGCGCGCCTTCGAAGTGGGTCGCCG
>Ga0209490_10006303_pt1 | contig 10721 bp, 7 predicted proteins | sample MAT06_FD_187209 | JGI IMG/M metagenome (GOLD analysis project Ga0209490, IMG submission 187209) | Freshwater microbial communities from Lake Fryxell liftoff mats and glacier meltwater in Antarctica - MAT-06 (SPAdes) (version 2) | ecosystem: Environmental > Aquatic > Freshwater > Ice > Liftoff...
TTTGAGCAGCCGACAGTTTACTTGCCTGAGAATACCGAATCACTGAGGTCTGCACTTAGTCCGGCTCTGGATAATTTATCCAAATACCGTTTAGGTGATCTTTTTTGGGAAGAGGTTGTAAATTTTGAAAAGCAGGTTTCAACTGCGATCAATAATTTCATCAATTCAATCTTTGATGACAGATTAAAACTAGGAAATCAAGCTTTGCTTGAAGCTATGAAATTTTACAATGAATTTCTCGAAAGGCAAGATAGATATCAGCAAGAAACACCTGCACAACGTCAGGCTGAAAGAGCCTGGATTGATTCGCAATGGATAGAAATTCAGAGCGTGGAAACAGGTATTGGGGTAATTCTAAATTCTGTTCCATAATTCCTTAAACTACTGTCATTGTAGTAGAGCGCACTTCTTCAATATGCTAAAATAAACTTAGTCACAATTCCATCAAAAAAATGACAGCACAACTGCTAGAAGTAGAGGGAACTTGGGAAGAAATTCTCGCCCAAGCAGCCAAATTTTCTGGACACAGAGTTCGCGTTATTGTTCTTGCTGAGGAACCGCTGAAGTCAGCCGAAGACTGTTTTCGTCAAGGATGGCACGAAGCAATGACAGGAGAGATTGTACCGCTTTCTGAACTGTGGGAAGGCATTGATGCACTGATCGAGATGATGGAGTCTCTGCCAGAAACTTTACAGCAGCAAGTAGCAGAATACTTGAAAGAGTATATCGCAGACTTAAAAGACGAACTTCAGTGGGAGGAATCTTTCGAGAAAACGCAACCGCAACTTGTGGCTGCGGCTCAACGCGCAAAACAAGAAATTGCTGAAGGAAAGGCACAAGAAATGAAACTCAATGAGTTATGAAATCTGCGTTTCTTTCGCATGAAATAGAGGACACGGCAGTGCCGTTTCCCTACCCGAACATCTGTACTATTGAAAAAGTTACTCGTTACCAGTTAATATTTTTTTTTGCTTGTTTCCTTAACCCAAAGTGTAAGGTGCGTCGCCATGAGATTGTCGATTCAATTTAGGGATTGTAGATGGCGACGCACCCTACAGATTTTAAGGGGTTTTATAATCACATTCTCTCCAACACTTGAATCCCCAACAATCCTAACCCCAACTTCAGAGTCCTCGCTGTCAAATCGCACAAAATTAACCGCGAAGTCCGCAGCGGTTCCTCGGTTTTCAAAACCGGACATTGCTCAAAAAATTGATTGAATTTTTGACTCAATTCAAACAAATACTGACAAATTCGATTTGGCAATAAGTCGCCGCCAACAGCATTTACAACTTCATTGAACTGCAATAAATGCTTTGCCAATACCAACTCGGCATCTGACTGCAAAATTACTTTTGCACTAGCATCTAAGTTATCAAAATTAATCTCTCCTTTGCGGCGAATGCCCTGGACGCGCACGTAAGCATACAGCATATAGGGTGCGGTATTTCCTTGCAAAGCCAGCATTTTGTCGTAACTAAATACATAGTTGCTGGCGCGGTTTTGACTTAAATCGGCATACTTGACGGCACTTAAACCTACTGTTTGAGATACGTTGGCAATAAATTCCTCAGTTTCGTGTCTTTCCTCTGCTTTTAATCTGTCTTCTAAATCTTGGCGCGTGCGGACAACTGCTTCGTCTAACAAATCCTGCAACCGCACTGTGTCGCCTGAACGAGTTTTTAATTTTTTGCCATCTTCTCCCAATACTAAACCGAAGGGAATATGCACAATCTCGACATCTTCAGGAATCCAATTGGCTTTTCTGGCTACTGCAAATACTTGGGCGAAATGGTTGGATTGTCCTGAATCTGTGACGTAAATTATGCGCTTTGCATTGTCTTGTTGGATGCGGTAGCGGATGGCGGCTAAGTCGGTGGTGGCGTAGTTGTAGCCGCCGTCGCTTTTCTGGACGATTAGCGGTAATGGTTCACCTTCTTTGTTGGTGAATCCGTCTACAAATACGCATTTTGCGCCGTCGCTTTCTACTAGCAAACCTAATTCGGTTAAATCTGCGACTACTGCGGGTAATAATGGATTGTAAAATGATTCGCCGCGTTCGGTTAATTTGATATCGAGCAAGTCGTAGATTACTTGGAATTCGCGGCGGGATTGATCGCACAGCAGTTTCCAGGCGCGGCGCGTGTCTTCTGCGCCTGCTTGCAGTTTTACTACTTCTTGGCGGGCGGTTTCTTTGAAGGTTTCGTCTGTGTCAAAGCGCTGTTTTGCTTGGCGGTAAAATGCGACTAAATCGCCTAAGTCTAGTGCGTCAGCAGTTGTTAAGGCTTCGGGGTGAACGATACGCAGGTGTGTGATTAGCATCCCGAATTGGGTGCCCCAGTCGCCGATGTGGTTGATTCTGATTACGTCGTGGCCGATAAATTCGAGGGTGCGGCCGATCGCATCTCCGATGATAGTCGATCGCAAATGTCCGACGTGCATTTCTTTGGCGATATTCGGGCTCGAAAAGTCGATCGCCACTCTCTGAGGCGTTTTCACCGGTTCAATCCCCAAACGGGTGTCGGCGGCGATCTCACTTATTTGCGCTTCCAAATACGCCGGTTTGAGCTTTAAGTTGATAAAACCGGGGCCGGCGATTTCTGGGGTTTCGCAGATGTCGGCAATATCTAGGTTTTCGATGATTGTTTGGGCGATCGCCCGTGGGGGCTTGCCTAACTTTTTGCCCAAACTCATCGCTGCGTTGCACTGAAAGTCCCCAAAGCTGGGATTGCTGGCGGCGGCTAGCATCGGATCTGTACCCGAATAACTTTCGCCGAATGCGGCGGTGAATGCTTTTTCAAATCTGGCTTTTAACTGTTGGGCGATCGAGTTCATCTTTTATATTTTGATTAGATACTTAGTTTTTTTAACTAATTTATGTATTTGTACTTACCTTTTGCTGAATATGCGATCGAAATCAGGCGCTTCGGTAATTGAGGATACATTTTATCACAATCACGATCGCTTGACAAGCCCAAAATTATCACATTCGATGATGATCGCGATCGCTACATAATTTATCTAAATCAGTTACATTAAGGTATGTTAACATTCTGTTTAATGCTCACGAAAATTCTACGAAAGGAAGTAGTTATGTTATCTCAACCTGTTTTTGGCGATCGTTCTCTGACTCAAGCCTTTTATCAAGCAGTAATCGCTCGCTTCGCTGAGCCTTTGAGTCTCTCGACTCAAGCGCTATTAGAAGAGTGCACCCTCGGCTTTGCGCCTTGTCCCGATGGAGTCAAAACCTTTTTCATCATCGCGCCGAGTTTGGATGCAGCAGAGCGACTAATTGGCAAAATCGATTGTATTTTGGAGCGAGTTGCCGAACTCATGGCTGGAGTCGGACAAGTTGCCCTGTGCATCGTTCCCGCCGGTAGTGAGGGAGATCGATCGGTCGATCTGCAAGACTTAAAAAAAGTTCCCCCCGATTGTCTCGCTTGCAAAATCTTTACTATTATCTGTGCAGATGCTGCGACCGATCGCTAAAATTGACAGTTAGCAACCAGCAACTCGCTGTGCTAAGCTAAACCTGTGCCTGGGTCGGCGCGGGATAGATTGCTTATTAGTAAAAGTCGCTGGAATTCTCCAGCAAAGCGTGCAGGTAGTTCGATCGTTTGTAAAGTTGCACTCGCGATCGAAGGCAAGTATTAACCAGCAACAATTTACAGACCAAATGCCCGCTTGTTAGTCGATCTAATTTTTAGTTTTCGACTCAAACAGCCGTGCATCTACTTTTGTTTTCTCAATTCCCGGCTGCCAAAAAGCCTCGCTTTCCTCTCCTGAGTGTCTCACTTCAAAAGACAGCAGCAGGAATTAGGCGTTGATTTAGTTGACAGTTGACCGTTGATAGTTGACCGTAGGAAGAGGTTCGAGGGAAGTTCGGCAACGGATTTTGTAACGGATGTAACGGATTTAAAAGTTAAGGAAGAAGGAAAAGGGAAGTTCGGCAACGGATTTTGTAACGGATGTAACGGATTTAAAAGTTAATAGTTAGTAGCGTGCGTCAGGCTACAGTTTCGCTCCAATTCAAACACATTGAAACTGACGCACCCTACGGGGATATATAGTCCGATCGCATCCCAGGCTGATAGAATTTGTTAAAAATTTCAGTTGAAAATTTGAATTATTAAATTTTATGTCTAATATTGGCGATAAAATCAAAGATTGAAATTCTTAAATCTCAAATCAAGCCATCATGGTAAAACTGACACCGAACCCCAGCTTTAGTTTAACGATTCGTGTTGCTCTGCCGAACCAGCCGGGAATGCTGGCTAGCGTCACCAGCGCGATCGCCTCTGTGGGCGGCAACTTCGGCCAAATCGACTTAATCGAGCAAACCCGCGCCACTACCATTCGCGATATCACCGTCGATGCTTACAGCATTGAACACAACGAAGAAATAGTCCAAGCAGTGAAAGCGCTACCCGATATCAAAGTGATCGATGTGTACGATCGCACTTTCGACTTGCACCGTGGTGGAAAAATCAGCGTAATTAGTAAAATTTCCCTCAAACGCCAGTCCGATTTGGCAATGGCATACACCCCCGGAGTCGCCCGCATCTGTACTGCGATCGCCAATGACCCCCAACAAGTTTACAACCTGACAATCAAACAAAATACTGTTGCCATTGTTACCGACGGTAGCGCAGTTTTGGGACTAGGAAACCTCGGCCCAGCCGCCGCACTGCCAGTCATGGAAGGCAAAGCGATGTTATTTAAAGAATTTGCCGGAATTGATGCCTTTCCTATTTGTTTGGATACCCAAGATACCGAGGAAATTATTCGCACTGTGCAGAATATCGCCCCGGTGTTTGGGGGCGTTAATCTGGAAGATATTTCTTCTCCCCGTTGCTTTGAAATCGAAGCAAGATTGCGGGCAACCTTAGATATTCCGATTTTTCATGACGATCAACATGGCACGGCGATTGTTAGTTTGGCAGCATTAATTAATGCCTTGAAAATCGTCAAAAAAACGATCGCAGAAGTGTGTATCGTAATTAACGGAGCTGGTGCGGCCGGAATCGCGATCGCCCGTTTGTTGCGCAAAGCAGGTGCCGAAAACATCATCATGTGCGACTCCAAAGGTGTTCTATCCAAAGATCGCACGGATATGAACCCAGAAAAACTAGAATTTGCTGTGGCTTCGAGCGGTACTTTGGAAGATGCGATGGCCGGTGCTGATGTATTTTTAGGTGTCAGTGCGCCCGGGGTGGTAACTCGCTCGATGGTGCGATCGATGGCCGAGAATCCGATCGTGTTTGCAATGGCAAATCCCATTCCCGAAATTCAGCCAGAATTAATTATGGAGGATGCGGCGATCATTGCCACTGGACGCAGCGATTACCCCAATCAAATTAACAATGTTTTGGCATTTCCGGGGATATTTCGAGGCGCTTTGGACTGCAAAGCTCGCACGATTACCACAAGTATGTATTTGGGTGCAGCTTATGCGATCGCCTCTTTAGTCAGCCCTTCCCAACTTGACAAAGAGCACATTATACCATCTGTTTTTGACGAAAGAGTTGCCATTGCTGTTGCCGGTGCAGTGCAGTTGGCCGCCCGATCCGAAGGTATCGCCCGCGATTAGTTGCAGGAAGTTCGGCAACGGATTATTTAACGGATGTAGCGGATGTAACGGATAGAGGGAAGTTCGGCAACGAGGAATGTACGGGATAGAAGGAAGTTCGGCCTCGTTGCCGAACTTCCCTACTGAGTTATAAAAGTCACAGAAATCAGACATAATAAAAAGATATATAATTAAGTATCCCAAGCCCAGCTAGGTAAAATGCAAAGCCAGTTAGGAAAAGCCAAGCCCGATCGCAGCAACAGCAAATTGTTAGAACTCAGTCCGCTCGGACTGGCATTGTGCCGGACGGACGGGACTTTTCTCGACGTAAATCCAGCTTTTGCAAGTATGATCGGCTACACAGTTGCAGAAACTCTCAACCTCAACTACTGGGAAATTCTGCAAACACAGTGCGCTGGTAGAGAAAAATCTTTAGAAATTCCAGCAAAAAATAGCTGTACGGGCCCGTACTCAGCAGCATACAAACATAAAAACAACCATTTCGTATCCGTGCGAGTTTCCGAGCGGGCAATTGAAACTGATGGAGAATGCGCGATTTATCTGAGTGCTGAAGAAATTTGGAATCATCGGGATGAAAATCTTCAATCAACGCCACTGCACTGCAATTCACAACTAGAAGAATTGCTGGCAAACCAGACTGCCAAACTGACAATAACTCAGGAACTACTTCAACAAAAAATCTCCGAACTCGAACTGGCAAAATCGCAACTGCAACTACAAAATCAGATTCTAGATCAAATTCGCGAAGCCGTAATTTGCACGGATGTGAACGGCTCAATCACCAGTTGGAATCAAGGCGCTCAAAGGCTGTACGGCTATGATAAAAGTGAAGTTATCGGTCAAGATATTAGTCTAGTTCACCCGCCGAAAGAGCGAGAATTACTATCAGGATTAATTTTCAAACAGGTATTAGAAAAAGGCGAATTTGATGGAGAAATTACAATGCAGCGCAAGTCTGGGGAAGACTTCTACTCGCACTTGTCAGTTGCTCTACTGAAAGACGTTGGTGGCGAAGTCTTTGGGATTGTGGGCTGCATCAGGGATATTAGCGATCACAAATCTTTAGAACAAGAATTAGCACATAAACAAGCACGATTTGATGCTTTTTTCAAGGATGCGCCGGCGGGACTTTGCATTTTGGACTCCCAACTGCGGTACGTGCAAATTAATCCATACCTAGCAGAAATAAATTGTCTGAGCCCAGCAGAACATATTGGCAAGACTGTAAGCGAAATATTGCAGAATTTGGCTCCAATGGTAGAGCCTTTGTACGAACAAATTTTGAGAACGAAAGAGCCCCTAATTAACATAGATATGAGCGGTAAAAGTCCAAGACAGCCTGGGGTTGTTCGAGATATTACAGGCTCTTATTTTCCTCTGCTCGACAAAGACGGTGAGGCGATCGGCATCGGTGCAGTTGTAGTTGACATTAGCGATCGCAAACAAGCAGAAGTAGCACTGGAAAAAAGCGAACAGCTTTACCGCACTATGGCAAGCAACTTTCCTAACGGTGCGGTGATGCTGTTTGACAAAGAAATGCGCTACACCCTGGTAGAAGGTACAGAATTAGCCGCTGTGGGGCTTTCCAAAGAGTTGATGGAAGGCAAGACAATCTGGGAAGTATTTCCTGTAGATTTTTGCGCTGCTGTCGAGCCAAATTATCGGGCGGCGCTGGCTGGAGAAACAGTTATTACAGAATTTACTTACGGCGATCGCATTTACCTCGGTTACACTTTGCCAGTCAGAAACAAGCGGCAAGAAATCAGCGGCGGATTGTTAATGGCTCAAAACATTACGGAGCGTCACTTAGCAGAAGAAGCCCTCAAGGAAAGCGAGGAAAAATACAGGTGCATTGTCGAGACAGCAGACGAAGGAATTTGGATCATAGATGCGGAGGGTAAAACTACTTTTGTCAACCAAAAAATGGCCGATCTGCTCGGCTGCACCGCAAACGAAATGATCGGGCAGTCGCTATTTGCTTTCATGGATGCAGAAGGCATGGCGATCGCACAAGTCAATCTGGATCGCCGCAGTCAAGGAATTAGCGAACAGCATGATTTTAAGTTCCTTCGCCGAGATGGGAGCGACTTGTGGGCGATGCTTTCTACTAATTCCTTTGCAGACAAAGAAGGGCGCTATGTGGGCGCTTTAGCAATGGTTGCCGACGTTACCGATCGCAAACAAACAGAAGCCGCATTGCAACAGTCGGAAGCCAAATTTCGATCGCTCTACGAATTAACCAGTTTGCCTGTTTTGATGTTATATGAAAAGGCCATCGCAGATGCCAACACAGCCACCCTAAAACTATTTGGCTGCACCGCCCCGCAACAGTTGTACGGCAAAAACCCCGGCCAACTGTCGCCTCTTTTCCAACCCAATGGCAGAGATTCTTTGAGCTTGGTTAACGAAATGATAGCGATCGCCTTTGAGCGCGGAAACCACCGTTTTGATTGGGTTCATCAGCGCTTAGACGGTACTGATTTTCCTGCAGAAGTCGTGCTGACAATCATCGAGGTGGGAAATGAAAAAATTATCCAAGCAGTCGTCCAAGATTTAACCGATCGCAAACTTGCAGAAGAAACAGTAGTGCGATCGGAACAAGTCCTCAGACAGCAAGCTCAGCGAGAACAACTGCTGAATCAAATTGCCAACCAAATCCGCAATTCTTTAGATTTAGACACAATTTTAGCAACCGCCGTTCAAGAAATTCGCAATCTGATGCAGCTAGATTGGTGCCTGTTCACTTGGTATCGCCCCAACAGCAATCCTCCGGTTTGGGAAATAGTTTGCGAAGCCAAAAATGCAGCTTTGCCGAGTTTACTCGGTACTTATGTTGTAGACGACAAATCTAGTGTCGCAGTGAGGCAGATTTTGCTGCGACAAATTGTGCGAATTGATGATGTCAGCACTTTTGAAGATGCAGAATTGCGCGAAGTTTTCCAGGCTTCAAAAGTTAAATCAGTGCTGTCGCTACCAATTCATACTGCTTCCGGCGATATTGGCGCGATTACCTGCTATCAGGCTCTGTCCCTGCGAAATTGGAGCGACTCGGAAGTCGAACTGATGCAAGCGGTGATCGCTCAAATTGCGATCGCGATCGATCACGCTGAATTGTACACCCAAACTCGCACAACCGCCCAATTAGCCCAAGCTCAAACCCAACAGCTAGAACAAACTTTGCACGAACTCCAACGCACCCAAACTCAATTAATTCAAAGTGAAAAAATGTCGAGTTTGGGACAGTTAGTAGCAGGTGTCGCCCACGAAATTAACAACCCGGTTAATTTTATCTACGGCAATCTGAGCTACACCAGCGAATACACTCAAAAATTGTTAAAAATGCTGCAACTTTACCAGCAGGAATACCCGCAGCCGAGCGCCAGAATTTTAGATGCAAGAGAAGACTTTGAAGTTGATTATCTTGTTGAAGATTTACCGAAAATTTTAGCATCTATGAAAGTCGGAGCCGATCGCATCCGCGACATAGTTTTAAGCCTGCGGACTTTCTCAAGACTCGACGAAGCCGAAATGAAACAAGTGGACATTCACGAAGGCATCGAAAGTACGCTGATGATTTTGCAAAACCGCCTAAAAAACCAACCCGATCGCCCGACAATTAATATTATCAAGGAATATGGTAAGTTACCTTTAGTTGAATGTTATCCTGGTCAGTTAAATCAAGTATTTATGAATTTGTTGAGCAATGCGATCGACGCTGTGGAAATGGAGATTGATAAGTTCGATCGCACGGACAACATTCTCGCAATTACGATTCGCACCGAACTAACCGACAATAACTGCGTGGCGATGCGGATAGCTGACAACGGCCCCGGAATCAGCGAAAACGTGAAAAGGCGCTTGTTTGACCCATTTTTCACAACAAAACCCATCGGCAAAGGCACAGGCTTAGGATTGGCAATTTCGCACTCTATTATCGTAGAAAAACACGGTGGCAAGCTGATCTGCAATTCTGTATTGGGAGAAGGTTCGGAATTTGCGATCGAGATTCCACTGCGGCAAAAAAGGAATTAAAACCCAATGCAAAATTAAGAGAAACCGGGTTTCTTCCGAGATATTTTGCCACCCACCGAGATTTTCTCAGAAACCCGGTTTCTTAGACTTGGCAAAATTAAGAGAAACCGGGTTTCTTCCGAGATATTTCGCCACCAACCCAGATTTTCTCAGAAACCCGGTTTCTTAGACTTTGCAACAATCCCCGGTACAACAATCCCAGAAACCGGGTTTCTTCCGAGATGCTGTCATCACCAACCGAGATTTTCTCAGAAACCCGGTTTCTTAGACTTTGCACTTTGCAAAATCTAAGAAAAATTCCCAGAAACCGGGTTTCTTCCGAGATATTTTGCCACCAACCGAGATTTTCTCAGAAACCCGGTTTCTTAGACTTTGCTTCTAACCTAAAGATTTAACATAAACCCGATCGCACCTTAGCGTCTCAACACCCGTCGTCGGTAGATATCCGTTATTTTCGTACAATATAACAGCTTCCTTAAGAATGCTAGCAGTTTCGATCCAGATTTCATCAAAGCCGCGAGCGATAATTTTACTTTCCAACTCTTGCAGTAAAAACTTCCCCAAACCTTGTCTCCTTGCTGCTGGCAAAATATACATTTTGCGAATTTCTACAGCATTCTTCCCGCGCTCGATGGGATAGTAAGCGGCTGTACCCACTATTTCTCCTTGCCGTTCAACTACCCAAAATTCGCCGCCCTTTTTCTGATAAAATAATTCTACATCATAAACATCTCGATCGGCCCCGAAAGGCTCACACATTAAACCATACTCTACTAAAACATCCCGAATTAAATGAAAGGCATCAGCCCGATCGCGCGTTTCCCAGGAACGAATGAAAAAATCCAGATGTTGGGTTTTCATGGGTTGTTGCAACTTACATTATTTTTTTGACTTTAGCAACCGTAAAATTACTGATTTTCTCGCATTTGACAGTCGTTAAATGCACCCAACTTTTAACTGTGAATTCTCGGTTCAGGATAAAGAGTTGCCAGCAACTCACTTTCTACCAATGATAATTCCTCCAGTCGCTCAATCACCAGAGTGCGATCGAAATAAGTTGTTGCCAAAATCCAATATACCCCATAATGGCGCGCTTCCG
>Ga0209490_10006306_pt1 | contig 10719 bp, 11 predicted proteins | sample MAT06_FD_187209 | JGI IMG/M metagenome (GOLD analysis project Ga0209490, IMG submission 187209) | Freshwater microbial communities from Lake Fryxell liftoff mats and glacier meltwater in Antarctica - MAT-06 (SPAdes) (version 2) | ecosystem: Environmental > Aquatic > Freshwater > Ice > Liftoff...
TCTGTTTGACGGAATCCGGGTTGCTGACGTCGGGATATCTGTGCAGGCAGATGAAATCGATCCTCAGTCCGCGCCGGATCGCCTCGGGCATGAATTGGTCCATCCACGTCGAGTCTGCGGGGGCGGGACTGCCGAGGCGTTGCTTGAGCGTCATGAGCTTTGGCCAATGTTCCATGCATTCCTCCGGTGTCATATTCGCTTGGCCGGGCATGTCCGGTTCGTTGAAGCCAAGCACATGGGTTGCCTCGCTTTTCTTCACGGCAGCAAGGTTCTCGGGTGTCACATCCGAAGCACACCAAAACATCGGCACGAATTCGACATCGGGAACCGGGCCGATTTTTTCGAAAGGCCGCCAGTTGTAATACCACCCGAGATTGGCCTGCCTGAGATCGTGCGGCGTGGTCAGCTCGTGCCAGGAGCCCAGCCCTTTTCTTGCGGCCCTTGGGACGTTGTTGGAAAGCGGCGCGCCGCCATCAGCGTTCATCTTTTGCGTCATGCTCCTTTGACGACAACATCTCCCCGGCTGTGACGGAAATCAACTGCTCCCTTGCTTTCTGCCAGTGCTCCCTGTCACGCCCATGGGGGCATCCCTCATGGAGCCACACCCGGTAGGCCCCGAGGGCGATCTCTTCGTCCGTTGGTTCGGGGGAGGATTGCGTTAGTGGTTCCATTAATTGCGAAAACGTCTTTTAGACAAGATTCACAAGATGGACAAGATTCTCAGGAGGAAAATTACCCGAAGAGGGCGATTATTAACTGCGGAGGAACCGGAGATCACGGAGTCTGGCTGGAAAATCTTCCTATTTGTTTTGTAGAAAAGATGAATAGCGACTTTGCCGGAGGATGGAGCTCCTGCTCCGTCCAGTGCTTCGTGAACGCAGCAGGAGCTGCGTTTTCCGGTTCGTCGTCGCGCGCCTTTTGTGTCCTTTCGTTCAATCGCTTTTTTCGAGTTAAGGAGTACTTCTTTGGATCGCTCTTGGCGTGAAGGTGTGGAATCTGCTCTGCTCACGGGTTCTTTATGTCCGCGTCAAAACTTTCCCGCACGATCCAGATCTATGGATCGGTGCTCGCGCTCGCGACGCCGATGTTGCTCGGGCAAGCAGGGCAGGTTTTGTTGCAACTCACAGATACGGTGATGGTGGGGCGGTTGGGGGCGGTGCCTTTGGCGGGGGCGGCTTTGGCGGGTAATCTCGTGATGTTTGCTTTGTATTTTGCCTATGGCGCGCTCGGGGCCGTTGCGCCGAGTATCGGGCAGGCTTTTGGAGCGAAGGATTTTGGCACGCTGCGCACTGTCGCTCGAGCGTCGGTCTGGCTTGGGCTGGCGGTGGGAAGTTTGGTGGCGATTGCGCTCACGGCATTGGTGCCTTTTCTGGGGCACCTCGGCCAACCACCCGAAGTCGTCGCGGTGTGCGGTGGATATCTTGCCCTCATCGCATGGTCGTTGCCGGCCGCGATGATTTGCTTGGTGCTGGGGCAAACGGCGGAAGCGGTCAATCGCCCTTGGCCTGTCATGGGTATTTTGGTGGGTGCCGTGGTGTTGAACGCGGGATTAAACCTGCTGCTGATCTTCGGGCACTGGGGATTTCCTGCTCTGGGGCTTGAGGGAGCGGGATGGGCGACGTTGACCTCGCGTCTTTTGCAGGCGGCGGCGTTGGGGATATGGATTCAGCGGGATCGGGTATTTGTCGAAATGAAAAAGTTCGAACCGCTCGGGCGGGCGGCGGCGACGTTTCTAGGTTTGCTCAAACAGGGTTTGCCTGTAGCGGCGCAGGATGTGCTCGAAGGCGGATCGTTTGCCGTTGGAGCCTTGATGCTGGGATGGCTTGGGACGACGGCGTTGGCGGCCAACCAAGTCACCATCGGCATTGCGTCGCTGGCGTGGATGTTTCCCATCGCGCTTTCGACCGCAGCGAGCGTGCGGGTTGCGCAGGCGGCAGGTGCGGGCGATCTTGCGGAGGCGCGTCGCGTGGGGCTGGCGGCGCTTTCACTCGGCGTCATGTTAATGGCGGTGTGCGCCGTCTTCTACATTACGTTCGGGCATTTTCTCGCGGGCCTTTTCACTTCGGATCCGGCGGTCGTCGCTCTGGCAGGCCAACTCGTGATCATCGCCGGCATTTATCAGATTTCCGACGCGATCCAATCTGTGAGCCTTGGCTCTTTGCGTGGTTTGCTCGACAACCGCGTGCCGATGGTTGCGAATGCGATTTGTTATTGGGGGCTGAGCCTCCCGACGGTCTACATTCTGGCGTTTCCGCTCGGCTGGGGCGCAGTGGGCGTTTGGGTTGGCTACCTTCCGTGGATGGTGCTGACCGGGTTGTTTTTTCTCTGGAGATTTTTGCATCGCACGCGCGCGAAATGAATTGTTGGATGTCGGGCCGTGAGGCGTGGTAGATTGCGGAATCCATGAATGAGGTTCTTGAGCTTTTTCGACAGACCGGGGCGTTGCTGAGCGGGCATTTTGTGTTGCGAAGCGGCTTGCACAGCCGGGAATTTTTTCAGTGTGCTTTGTTGCTGCAGGATGCGGCCATCGCGGCGCAGGTTTGCGGAATGCTTGCGGATAAACTCGATTCACATGATGCGACGACGGTGATTTCGCCGGCCGTTGGAGGCATTATCGTCGGACAGGAAGTGGCTCGCCATCTCGGTAAGCGTCACATTTTTGCAGAAAAGGACGGCGGCGGTGGACTCGTGCTGCGCCGTTTTACGATTTCGCCAGGAGAAAAGTTTTTGGTGGCGGAAGATGTCGTCACGCGCGGCGGTCGCGTGCAGGAGACGATCCAAATCGTGCGCGATCACGGCGGAATCGTCGTCGCTGCCGGATCCATCGTTGATCGGAGCGGAGGCACGCTGCCGGATTTCGGATGTCCGTTTGTCTCGCTGGTTCAGATGAACGTCGAGACCTTTGAGCCGACCAATATCCCACCCGATCTTGTCGGCATCCCGGCCATCAAGCCCGGGAGCAAGTAAACGTCACACCTCCTCGGGGGCGGCAGAGAGCACCTCGTCGAGCGCTTGCTCAAAATCGTCGAGACCTGTGCTCGGAATGATGATCGAGTTGCGGCGACCATGCGCCTCTTCAGTGATTTTCAAAAAACGCCCGCGATCGTTTTCACGATATTCGATGAAGAAGTGCTTGCGCTCGATTTGTATCTCGCGCGATTCGAGGATGGTGTCCATGGATGCCTGATTGGGAGAGTGGATTATTAAAGGTCAGATCAGCGCACGAGCACAACAGAAAACTTTTGCGTTTCCCTGCATGATCCCTGTCGAGACCCGTCCGTCGTGTCGGGTTTCAGTCCCCCAACTCGGCGTCGTCGAGCCATTGCCCGTAGGCCTTGATGACGGCATTGGAGATCCCGGTGATGCGAAGCTGGGTCTCGTCGAGATACTGGTGCATGCCTGCGGAGAAAACGTCGTCGATGGTCGTAAAGTTGAGCGCAGATCGCAACTTGCCCGAGAGCCGCTCGGCTTCATTGCTGAAATAAGAGTGCTCGCATCCGGAAATGCGGTGCAGCGCACCATCCACATGGTCGATGCAAAAGCGAATCGAGCGCGGGAACGAGTCGTGAAGGATGAGAAACTGCGCGACGTTCCTTCCTGTGACCTGGCCATGCGAGATTTTGAGAAACGCCTCGAGGGCGCTGCACGAGCGGAGGACAGCCAGCCACTGCGTGACATCGACCGTGCCGCCGACGTGCTCGCCGGTCGGGAGGAGGATGTGGTATTTGATGTCGAGCACGCGCGAGGTTGAGTCCGCCCGTTCGAGAAACTTGCCAAGCTGAAGGAAATGCCACCCCTCGGAATGAGTCATGGTCGCATCGGTGATCCCTTGGAATGAATGGAGGCTGTCCACGAGCGAGCGGTAAAACTCGATGGGGCTCTCGGCGAAGGCGGCGTGCGCAGCAGGGCTTTGGGCGTAAAGATACAGGCGGTTGAGCTGCTCCCACATCTCGCTTGAAATCTGCTCGCGCACCATGCGCGCGTTCTCGCGAGCGAGTGTCACGCAGGAGACAATGGAGTGAGGGTTCTTTTTCTCAAACGTCACAAACTCCATCACGGCATCGCCGGAGATGCCCGTGTGAAATTCGCTAAACCTCTCCTGATCTTCAAGCGTGGCAAGAATCGGCTGCCAATGCTGCTGAACGGTGCCGGCGTTCTGATCTTCGAAGTCGAGAAGTAACTGAATGTTGACATCCAAGATGCGGGCATTGGCCTCCGCTCGTTCGATGTAGCGACTCAGCCAGAAACAGGCGTCGGCGACTCGGCTCAGCACGGAGCGACCTCCTCATCCAGCACCCACGTGTCCTTGCTACCGCCACCCTGGGAGGAGTTGACCACGAGCGATCCCTTGCGCATCGCCACACGCGTGAGTCCGCCGGGAATGATGACCGTTTTTTCGCCCGACAGAATGTAAGGACGCAAGTCAATGTGGCGGCCTTCGAGTTTACCGTCGTTACAACATGGAGAGCGCGAGAGTTGAATCACCGGTTGAGCGATGTAGCCGCGCGGGTCGGCGATGATCGCGTCGCGGAATTTTGCGATTTCCTCCTGAGAAGCGTGCGGGCCGATCATCATTCCGTAGCCACCACTCTCGTTGGCGGCTTTGACGACCAGTTCGGGAAGGTGATCGAGGATGTATTTGCGATCTGTCTCCACGGCGGACAGGAAAGTTTCCACATTCGGCAGGATCGGGTCTTCACCGAGGTAGAATTTGATCATCGCGGGAACATAATAATACGTCACCTTGTCGTCGGCGACGCCGGTGCCGATGGCGTTCGCTAGGTTCACGTTACCAGCCCGGTAGGCGTCGACGATGCCGGGCACGCCCAGCGCGGAGTCTTTTCGGAATACGGTCGGGTCAAGGAAGTCGTCATCGATTCGGCGATAGATGACATCGACCTGCTTGAGACCTTTTGTCGTCTTCATGAAGACACGCGACTTTTCGACGACCAGATCACGGCCGACGACGATCTCGATGCCCATCGCGCGTGCGAGGAACGAGTGTTCGAAGTAAGCGGAATTGTAAATGCCCGGCGTCAGAACGACAACCGTGGGGTCGGGATTTCCGTTTGGCGCAACGTGCCGGAGCGCCGCGAGCAATTCCTGAGGGTAGCGATCCACGGGACGCACGGGATAACGCGAGAAAAGTTTCGGAAACACCCGCTTCATCGCCTGCCGGTTTTCAAGGAGATAGGAGACCCCGGAAGGGCAGCGTCCGTTGTCCTCCAAAACATAATACTGCCCGTCCGCCCCGCGAATCAGGTCCGTGCCGCAGACGTGGATGTAGATATTGCGGGGCACATTAAAGCCGACCAACTCGGGACGGTAATGCTTCGCGCTGAGAACGATCTCGGCAGGAATAATGCCCTCCTCGATGATTCGCTGCTCGTGATAAATATCGTGAAGGAAAAGATTGAGAGCTGTGAGCCGCTGAACAAGACCACGTTCGATGATCTCCCATTCCGTCGCCGGAATGATCCTCGGGATCAGGTCAAACGGCATGATGCGCTCCGTTCCCTCGTCGCCGCTGTAAACCGTAAACGTGACGCCTTGGTTAAGGTAGGATTTCTCCGCCAGCGCCCTTTTGTGCTCGAACTCGGATGGATCCATCTGGCAAAACCTTTCGCGCAGCAGCGCATAGTGTGGGCGCACGCGACCGTCATCGGAGAACATCTCGTCAAAGAACCCGCCGCGGTCGTAACTTTCGAACAATCCCTGCATCCTTCCCGCTATCTTGGATGACGTTTCATGCCATGGAAAGCCGAAAATCTTTCCGTGCTCACTCCGCTTTCGCAGTCAGCGGGTCAGCCTCCAACGGCGCCGAGACGCCGCCGAACTTCGGGTAGACAAAACGCGCCGATACCGAGTTGCTTCGAGTGCAACCGCGGGCGGTTGAAACGCCGTTTTTCTTCAGAAACTCGAGCGAGGCATGGAGCAGGCTCGTCCCGAACCCGCGATTGCGATATTCGTGAAGCACGCAAGGGCCCGTTACCAGATGGTTTTCCGACGCGAGTTCAGGATCCAGAACCGAGGCGCCAATCACGCGGGCACCATGGACTAACACCACGCACGGTGGCTCGACCGAGTCGAAAGCGGCGTGCACACCGGCAAGCAGTTTTTCTGCCAGCGTTTTTGTCACATCGCTCCACGAGGAGTCCATTGCGATGGAGCTGGAGATCACACGCCCAACTACTGCCGCATCCTCCTTCGTGGCGGGGCGCAAAATGAGCGGAGCGACGTCAACAACAGGGTCGGCAACACGTGCCGTCGACCATTCAAAGCGAATCCATGGAATCATAAATAAATTGCCCTTGGCGTCGGAAAGACCGCGCTAGGATGCCCCCTGATCGTCGCGGCTCACCCACCAAACGCAGCCGAGGATGAGTGTGGAAAGGACGGTAAAGGCGAAAAAATTAAGCATGGTAACGGGCGGGGACTTCCCAAGTTTTTTGCCATCCGTCAATAATAATCGGTTTTGAAATTTTTCGATCACGAGATTTCCAAGTTAAAAAAATCGCGAAAAACCGCCCGGTAAACATCCCGTTTGATCGGCGGCACCCACTCGATTCGGAACTCGGACGGCGCGACCCACCTGAAGGCCCCGAACTCTTCGCGATCCACGCGGATTTGTTTTTCGGCGTCGCCCGTCATCTCCGCCAAGAAGTAAGTCTGTTCCTGCCCGTCAAATCCTTCTTTGCGAAAACCCGGGCGGAAGCGATAGGAATAGGGTCCTTTTCGGCAGAGGATTTTATAGTCGGCAGGGCGCAGCGAAATTTCCTCACGAACTTCTCGGGCAAGGGTGGTCTCTTGGTCCTCGCCCTCTTTCGCACCGCCTTGCGGAAACTGCCATGAGCCTTTGAAATCGGCCCGTTCGCAGACGAGGATGAAGCCGTCGACGCGCGTCAAGATGAGAGCCACATTGGGCCGATAGTGCGACATGCGATGACGCTACGCGAAAAAAATCACTTGGGCAAACTGGAAGCTTGTCACCGCCCGCCGGACTGCAATCAATGGTGAAAGAACATTGCGTCTCACTATGAAAAAAATCCTATTTCTAATTTGCGTCTGTGCCAGCCTCGTTCACGCGCAGACTCCCGCCGAGTCTCCAACCCCGGCTGACAGCGCCCCTGACCGTGGTGTGTGGCGGGCGGAATTGCCCGGCGGCACTTTTGTCGCCGCGCTCTCGGCCATCACGACGGTAAGCACGCACGAATATGTCGTGGACGGGACGGCCCGCGTGACCGAGGTCAGCGTCGGTCTCATCGGCTCCGTTCAGGCGAGGTTTTATTTTATCGAGCCTAACACGCCTGAGGCGCCGGGAGGGGTTGGCCAGTCCACCATCAATTTTGTTCAGGAGAAAATGACCGAAGCCGCAGATCGCACCGGAACAGATGTCTGGAAAAAGGTCGTGAAAAAGTATCCCGAAGCGACGCACGCTCATACGGTCGAGTATCGTCTCGACTCGAAGCAGACGCTGGCGAAGCTTTTCAAAAGCGTCGAATCGGCATGGATGAGAGGCCGCGGCGCGACATTCAAACCTTGAACGCCTCCGGTCCAGCGTCCATTCTCTGCTTTCGTCTCCTGCTTTAATCTTTTGTCCACTCACCACAAACCCACGCATGAATGCGGCGTCTTTGCCGTCTTTGGTCACCCGGATTCCGCACTTCTGACTTATTATGGACTGTTCGCCCTCCAGCACCGCGGTCAGGAGAGCGCGGGCATTGTCTCGGCGAAAGGCTCTGAGCGGGCTTTTCAGGTGCACAAAGGCATGGGCCTCGTTTCTCAGGTCTTTCCGACAGATGAACTCGATCGGCTCTCTGGCACGCGCGCGATTGGCCACGTTCGTTATTCGACGACCGGATCGAGCACGAGGAAGAACGCGCAGCCGTTTGTTGTTGATACGGCGCGCGGCCAGCTTGCCATCGCCCACAATGGCAACCTCGTCAATGCCGCTGCTCTCCGCTCGGAATTGGAGGCGAGAGGATCTATTTTCCAGACGACCGTCGACAGCGAAATCGTCCTTCACCTCCTCGCCCAGCCGCAGGGCGCGGGCGGAGGGTTGGCTGCATTGCGCCGGCTGGAGGGTGCTTTCTCCGTCGTGCTCATGGGCGAACGCGAGATCATTGGCTTTCGCGATCCGCACGGCTTTCGTCCTCTGTGTCTCGGAAAACTTGACGGTGCGTATGTCCTCGCCTCCGAAAGTTGCGCGTTTGATTTAATTCACGCGGAATTCATCCGCGACATCGAACCCGGCGAGGTTGTCATCATCGACAACGACGGCATTCGCAGTGAGTGGCCGTTCAAAAAAGCCCGCGAGGCGTTCTGTATTTTTGAATATGTCTATTTTGCGCGTCCCGACAGCAACGTGGGCTCGGTGAACGTCAGCAAAGTCCGCGTCGAGATGGGTCGCGAACTTGCCCGCGAGCATCCGGTCGAGGCTGATCTCGTGATCCCTGTCCCCGACTCCGGAATCTACGCCGCGCTCGGTTTTTCGGAGGAGCTCGGAATTCCCTACTACCCGGCCTTCGTGCGCAATCACTACATCGGGCGCACATTCATTCAGCCCACGCAGCTCATTCGCGATTTTAATGTCCGCGTGAAGCTCAATCTCATTCGCGAGGCCGTAGAAGGCAAACGCGTCGTGGTCGTGGACGACTCGATTGTGCGCGGCACCACGGCCCGCACGCGCATTGTGAACCTTCGCGAGAACGGAGCGAAGGAAGTCCACATGCGCATCAGTTGCCCTCCACACAAAAACGCCTGCTACTACGGCATTGACTTTCCCGACCCCGAAAAACTCATCGCCAATCAGTGCACGGAGCAGGAAATCTGCAACTACCTGGGCGCTGACTCGATTGGCTATCTCGGCATTGAGGGAATGGTGCGTGCGACGGGACGCCCAATAAACCAATTCTGCATGGCTTGCTTCAACGGTGAGTATCCTGTGCCGTTCGATGAAAATTTTGATAAACTGATCATGGAAAAACGCCGCGAGAAAGCCCGCCTGCTCGAGCCGCAAGAACCACGTCTCCTTTAATGAAAGCCCGCAAAGTCAAAGCGTATGCTGCCGCTGGCGTCGATGTAGATCTTGGCAATAAGGTCAAGAGCGGCATTCACGCTCTCGTGCGTTCGACACATGGCCCTGAAGTGCTTGGAAAAATCGGGGGCTTCGGCGGCCTCTTTCAGCCCGATTTTTCCGGGATGCGCGCACCGGTTCTCGTTTCGAGCGTGGACGGCGTCGGCACGAAGCTCAAGATCGCCTTTGCCGCGGGACGCCACGACACCATTGGTCAGGATCTCGTCAACCATTGCATCAACGACATCGCCGTCATCGGCGCCCGCCCGCTCTTTTTTCTCGACTACATTGCGGGCGAGAGCCTCGACCCGGTCGTGTTCCGTGAAATCCTCAAAGGCTTTGCCAAAGCCTGCCGTGCCGCGAAGTGCGCGCTGGTCGGCGGCGAGACCGCCCAAATGCCCGGCATGTATCGACCGGGCGAATACGATGTCGCCGGCACGATCGTCGGCGTGGTGGATCGCTCTAAACTCCTCGACGGTTCCAAAGTCAAAAAAGGTGATGTGCTGATCGGCCTTCGCGGCAACGGACTTCACACGAACGGTTACTCGCTCGCTCGAAAAGTTCTTCTCGAGACAATGAGCCTCTCGCTCTCAAAAGTCGCACCCGGCATGGACAAACCCCTCGGCACGGAATTGCTCCGCGTGCACCCCAACTACCAGCCGCTCATGGCCTCGCTTCCGTCAGGCGTCATCCGCGGCGCTGCTCACATCACGGGTGGGGGACTCCTCGATAATATTCCCCGCGTTTTGCCACCGGACTGCCGCGCCGAAATCGACAAAAACTCGTGGAGCGTGCCCCCGATTTTCGATCTCATCCGCTATGGTGGCAACGTGCCGGAACTCGAGATGTATCAAGTCTTTAACATGGGCATCGGCATGGTGCTCATCGTTCCCGCAGCAAAAGCCCGCGATGTCGTCGCCAAGACGAAGGGCATTGTCATCGGACGCGTCACCAGCGGCCCGCGCGACGTTGTCATTGCCTGACGCCGCCTTTTTTCTCGTGTGAGACTCTGGAAACGCAAACCCGCTCTCGGTATCGGCATCGGCGTGGGTATCGTCGGTGCACTCGCACTGGCCGTTCGCTACGGGCTCAAGCACGCCGCACGCGAGCCCATCCCCGATTCGATTTCCCCGGCGATTTTTGCCACACGCGTGGCCCAAACGCGGCACGGCGAGATGATCTATCACGTCTCCGGTGCTGGCGCGCCGATCGTTTTTCTTCACGGCGTTTTTCTCGGTGCCTCTTCCTACGAATGGTCAAAGATCTACCCGCGCTTTGCCGCCGACCACGAGGTGCTCGTCCCCGACCTCATCGGATTTGGTGAATCCGAGCGCCCGTCCACCACGATGGATGCCACGGATTATGCATCCAGCATCGCCGATTTTATCCGCGAGGTCTCTCCGGGCGTGCCGCCGATCGTCGTCGCCAGTGGGCTCACTGCAGGTATTTCACTCCTTCTCGCGGCGAGTCACCCGGAGTCCGTTTCGCGCCTCATTCTTCTCCTGCCTACAGGACTTCGGGAATCCGGAAACTGGAGCGCCATGGGCATGCAGGCCTTAAGTGGACTCCCGGGCGTCAATCGTTTCGTCTATCGAAACTACCTTGCCCGCACGACATTCATTCGCGGTTGGCTCTCGCGATTT
>Ga0209490_10006308_pt1 | contig 10719 bp, 9 predicted proteins | sample MAT06_FD_187209 | JGI IMG/M metagenome (GOLD analysis project Ga0209490, IMG submission 187209) | Freshwater microbial communities from Lake Fryxell liftoff mats and glacier meltwater in Antarctica - MAT-06 (SPAdes) (version 2) | ecosystem: Environmental > Aquatic > Freshwater > Ice > Liftoff...
CGAGCACGAGCGGCGGTTCCTGCTTCAGCTTCAACGCCGCGTTTAACCCCGCCATCAGCCCCTGGGCCGCAGCTTCTTCATAGCCCGTCGTTCCGTTGATCTGCCCCGCGAAGTAGAGCCCCGCGACCGGCTTGGTTTCGAGCGTCGGCAGAAGCTGCGTCGGCGGGGCGAAGTCGTACTCGACCGCGTAGCCCCAACGCATGACTTCCGCGTTCTCCAAACCCGGAATCAACTTGAGCATCGCGTGCTGCACGTCCTTGGGCAGGCTGGTGCTGATGCCGTTGCAGTAGTACTCGCGAGTGTTGAGCCCCTCGGGTTCGAGGAAGATCTGGTGCCCGCTCTTCTCGGCGAACCGCACGACTTTGTCTTCGATGCTCGGGCAGTACCGCGGCCCGGAACTCTTGATCTGCCCCGAGTACATCGGCGCCCGGTGCAGGTTCGCACGGATCAGTTCGTGGACCGCCTCGGTGGTCGTCGTCAGATGGCAGTCGATCTGCGGAACGGTGATTTTGTCCGTGGAAAAACTGAACGGCCGCGGCGGCGCGTCGCCCACTTGGCGTTCGCACTTCGAGAAGTCGATCGTCCGGCCGTTTAGGCGGCACGGCGTTCCCGTTTTGAAGCGTTCCAATTCGAAGCCCGCGCTGGTCAGGCTATCGCTCATCCCCTCGGCCGAGTTGTCCCCCGCTCGACCGCCGACGGTTTTGGCTTCCCCGGTGTGCATGATCGCTTTGAGGAACGTGCCCGTCGTCAGGATCACGGCGGGGGCGCGATATTCGGTGCCCCCGCGGGCGAGGATGCCGAGAACTCGGTTGGTTGCGACTTCGCGCGAAGCCGCAAGCGGCTCGATCAAAAGCCCTTCGACGAGTTCCTGACGCAAGGTCAGGTTCTCTTGCTCTTCGACCCACCGCTTCATGGTGAACTGGTAAAGCTTCTTATCCGCCTGCGCCCGCGGCGAGTGCATCGCGGGGCCCTTCGATGCGTTCAACATGCGGAACATGATCCCGCTCGCGTCGATGCACTTGCCCATAACGCCGCCCAGAGCGTCGATCTCGCGCACGATCTGCCCCTTCGCCACGCCCCCGATCGCGGGGTTGCAACTCATTTGCCCCACCGCATCGGCGTTCATGGTGAGCAGGCACGTTTTCATGCCGAGGCGTGCGGCGGCCATCGCCGCTTCGGTGCCCGCGTGGCCGGCGCCGATGACCAGGACGTCGTAGTGGAATTGCAAAGTGGACATGTTCACGGAGCGGGTTTGGGAATGTAAAGTCTGCCAGTACCAAGCAGCGATTCGGGATCTTTCAATAAGTCGAACATATACTCGAGCAGATCCCTGGCGACCCTCTCGGCGAACGCTCGTCTATACATCACGCGGTTGGTATTACCGATTGTTATCACGGGAAGGCTCGTTGGCGAGTTCGAGTCGTCGATCGTCGCTTGCAACGAATCGGGCCCGTCGTTGTTTCGATTGCCCGTGATGAGCACGAGTCGAAGTTGCTGGCAGCGGTTCCAAACCTCGTGATCCGGTGCCTCGACCGGAAGTCCGAGGGTCGAGAAGGGCTCGATCGGTAGTTTCAATCCAATCCAGATTTCGGCAACGTCGGATTCCTCGAGTACGTTACCTATTAGCCGTAGTTGCCCGATAAAGTTCACGTCGGCCACGATCCCGTTCATGCCACTTTAGCCCCGTTCGGAGTGGCACGGGATTCGAGCCAAGTTCGGAAACCGTCCCAGATTTCCTCCCGGGTGGCCGAATCGATCTCGCCGAGACTTTTACGCTCAGCAAGGTATTGTTGAAAGTACTTCATCTCCACGCGCGTTTTGCGCGTCCGTTCCCGAAATTCGGGCGTGTCTTGCGCCGCCATTCCCCGTTGAATTCGCTCCTCGATTTTCCTGTGAACCGCCATGACTTCGTCGTTGTGGTCCGCGATGTACTGCTTCAGTGCCGATAGTTCCTCGACCGTGATCGGCCAAATATCGAGCATCATCCCGTCCGCGTAGCGACTGTCTTCCAGGTACGGGATGAGATCGTAAACCGTGATGCGGCAACTTCGAAGTTCCGGCCCCCGTCCGCGGTCGTGGATCAACTCGCTCGCCATTTTCGCTCTCCCCCGGATCGCCGCACCTCTTAAACATGATAACAGACTGGCCCTTCGCCGGACGGGTTCGACCGTTCCGCTACTCGGGAGATTGCTCATGGACGCCCTCTCCGCCCTCCGCTCGGGTTTCGCCACCATCGACGCCGATCCGTCGATCAAGGACTCGGCGTTGAAGTTCCTGTCGACTTGGCTCACCGACCCCGACTACGCGGGCTACAAACCGCAGATCGACTGGCTGATCGCGAATGCGAAGTGGTCGATCCTGCTCGATTCCTTCTATCAGGTGCTCCCGTTCGGCACCGGCGGGCGTCGCGGGGCCGTGGGCATCGGGCCGAATCGGATGAACCTCTGGACGCTTGGCGCGAGCGTCCAGGGCAACTGCGAATATTTGAAGCAGCGGTTCCCCGGCGGCGGTACCCTGCGGGTGGTCCTGGCGTACGACGTTCGCCAGTACGAAGACAAACGTGGGGTTTACAACAAGGATTTGCCGAACCCCGTTCTGCACCTCACGAGCCGGAACTTCTGCGAGTACGCCGCGGGGGTTTACGCGGCGAACGGCATCCACTCCTACATCCTTCCCTCCGATACGAAGCGGTATCTCTCGACGCCCGAACTCTCGTTCACGATCCGCCACCTGACGGCCCACGGTGGGCTGAACATGACCGCAAGTCACAATCCTCCAGACGACAACGGAAGCAAGTTTTACGACGAACGCGGCGCTCAGCCCGTGCCGCCGGAAGACCAGATCATGAGCGACTTCGTCGATCAGGTCGCCGCGATCAAATCGTCCAACTGGATGGATGCCCTCAAGAGCGGCAAGGTCCACTTCCTCGATATGGCCCCGCACGAAGCGTACATCGAACTCTGCCGCAAGCAGAGCCTCGTGCCACCGCCGAAGGCCGACGAGATCCGCGTGGTTTACACGCCTCTGCACGGCGTTGGCGGGTTCTGCGCGGGCGAAGTGCTCGAAGTCCAGGGCTTCAAACCGATCGGCGTTCCCGAGCAAGCGGAGCCGAACGGCCAGTTCCCGAACGTGACCAAGACGCCGAACCCAGAAATCCCGGAGTGCATGGACCGAGCCGAGAAACTCGCCAAAGAAAAGTCCGCCGACCTAGTCCTCGCCACCGACCCGGACGCGGACCGCATCGGCGGGTTGGCGAATACTCAAGCGGACGGCAAGGGCGACTTCCGATTCCTCACCGGCCAAGAGATCGCGGCTCTACTCACGTACTTCAAGCTCTCGCGCCTCGCGAGTGCGGGGAGTTTACCGCGGTCGCCGATCGTCATCACCACGGAAGTGACCACGGGGCAGATCACCCGCATCGCCCGGCATTACGGCTCCCAGATCGTCAACGACCTGCTCGTCGGCTTCAAGTACCATGCGGACGTGCTCTGGCAATTGGAATCGACCGGCCAATACGGCGATGTGACGGGCCGCCCCGAAGACTTCGTCATCGCCACGGAGGAGAGCCACGGCATCCTCCTGACGCCCGGCATCCGCGATAAGGACAGCGCCTGCGCGATCCTCCTCCTCGCCGAACTTGCGCTGCACCTCAAGCGACAGGGCCGAACGATCCCCGAACTCCTCAACGACCTCGCCCGCCAGTTCGGCTACTACCGCAACGAACTGCTCAACATCATCATGACAGGCGTCGAGGGGAAGCAAAACATGACGCGGATGCTGGACACCTTGCGGTCGATCCCTCCCAAAATGATCGGCGGGCTCTCCGTCGTCGGCTTCGAAGACTTGCGGGACGAAGAGGGCCGCATGGGCCCGTTCAAGGGCGGTACCGACAAGGCCGCAAGAAACTTCCTGATCTTCCGCCTCGGTGGCGGGAAGTTGCCCACGGCGAAAGTCTGCCTGCGGCCCAGCGGCACGGAGCCCAAGGCGAAGGCGTACATCGAGGTCAGTTCGGCCCCTTGCCCTCCGGGCACTCCGGACGACGTTTGGGCATCGATTCAGCACTCCATCGACGCGACCGTCCAGGCCGTGGCGAGCGACTTCCTCAAGATGGCGATGGCGACCGTGGGGCAAGTCCCCGCGCCGGGGGCGGATAAGTTGAGCAGATGAAGCCACCCAAGTCCGGTCACAAGTCCGGTCAACCATCGCCCATGGGTTGACCGGACTTGACCGCAACCGGTGCCAAGATGCGCAAGTCTGGCCCGTTTTCTCGTTCCCCTCCGAGGAACCGCAAGGATGCGAGTCCGGCCTTCAGCCGCCGGATTGTTCTAAGTGCTTAGATTGACGGGTGATGCGATGAGCCCGGCTCGAAAATCTGCGATTCTTTTCCTGCTCGCTATGGGTCTGACCATGTCGTCGGATTCAGCGAACGCGGGCTGGATTTGCGTCAAAAACGAGTCTAAAGATACCGTCGTGATTCAAGAAGTCCCGGATGCTCCAAATGCGAAGCGGGGTAAGATGATGCGCTTGCTCCCCGGCGAGGTCCACCGCGAATTCCGGCCCGGCGACGGCAGCGTGAAGTTCGAAGTCTTCGACCCGAAATGCCTCACCAAGCCACTGCTCGCGGAACGCATCTTCTGGGGCATCAAGGACACGTTATTTCAGTTGCAGCTCGAAGCTCGGACCGGGTTGTGGAGTCTGATCAAGGCCGTGCCGAAAATGATGGAGCCGGTACTACCCGCAAAGCGATGAATCGCTTCGGATGCAAAGCGATGAATCGCTCGGTTGTCCTTCGCCGCGTTCGCGGCTAGAGTGTGGCGATTGAAACCGCTCGCCACCCTCTCCCACCGTTGCCGCCTATGTCGCTCCCATCGGTTCCGCACCCCACTCGCATCCGCTATTCCATCCTCGGTCTGCTCTGCCTACTGGCGATGATTACTTACCTCGACCGCGCCATGTACGGCAGCGCCAAGGGCGACCTCATGCGCTCCGTCGGGCACGACGTGGGCGACTTTTACATCGTGCTGACCGCCTTCCAGATCGCTTACGCCCTCTTCGAGATCCCCACCGGCTGGCTCGGGGACCGCTTCGGGCCTCGCTCCACGCTCATTCGCATCGTGATTTGGTGGTCCCTTTTCGTCGGCCTCACCGGCTTCGCGGGGTTGGCCTTTCCGGGCACGGAGTTCGTCGTCATCGGGTTCTGGCTGCTCGTGGGCATGCAATTCCTCTTCGGCATCGGCGAGGCGGGGGCGTTTCCGAACATCTCGAAATCCGCCTACAACTGGTTCCCCGCCACGCAGCGGGGCTTCGCGAAGGGGGCCGTCTGGATGGCCGCTCGTTTGGCAGGGGGGCTCACTCCCCTGTTATGGGTGATCCTCATCCATGTGATTGGGCTCGACTGGCGCGAGGCGCTCTGGCTCTTCGCCGGGATCGCCGCACTCTGGTGCCTGGCGTTCTACATCTGGTTCCGCAACACGCCGTCCGAGCACTGGGCGACGAACGCAGCCGAGCGCGAGTTGATCGAATTCGGCAAGAACCCCGCCCCCCGCCTCGCGGTGCCGTGGGGCAAGCTGCTTTCGAGCCGGAACCTCTGGTGCGTCTGCCTGATGTACACGGTCACGAATTTCAACTGGTACTTCCTCATGTACTACCTCCCGGGGGCGTTCAAGGCGGAGTACGTGCGCTCGCGAATGGAGAAGAGTGACGGCCCGCTGTCACTCGCCGGCGGAGCGGGTGCCACGGGTTCCGAGATGCTCCACGGCGACTTGATTACGCCCGCCCTCCTCGGCGGCGGGCCGCTGCTCATCGGCATGATCGGCTGCTATTTGGGCGGCGTGCTCAGCGACCGCTACGTCCGCAAGACCGGCGACCGCAAGTGGGGCCGACGCATCTACGGCATGTTGGGCTACGGGCTGGCCGGGGTCGCCTACGCCGCCGCGGCGTTCTTCACGGGCGGCAACTTCTGGATCTTCGCAAGTTGCCTCATCCTCGTCGGCTTGTTCAACGACCTGATCATGGGCCCCGCCTGGGCCACCACGCAAGACATCGGCGGCCGCTACTCCGCCATCGTCGGCGGGGCGATGAACATGATCGGCAACCTCGGAGCCGCCCTCGGCAATTTCGTCACCGGGCGATTGCTCAAGGAGTACCCCGGCTCGGACGGGCTCGTGATCTGCTTCACGATGTACGCCATCGTCTACGGCATCGGCGTCTTCTTGTGGCTTTTGATCGACCCCACCAAACCGGTAGTGCCGGACGACGAAAGACCGTCTCCGGTGTAGCGGCAAGCCGCTTGAGAGCGATCACGCGAGAGACACTTCGGCGACGAGATTCGATTCCTCCGATGTAACTTCGGCGGTCGGTTCCGGCACCCCGTCCAGGTATTCGCAGACTTCGACGATCCCATTCGCAATCGTCAGGTAGTGGCAGGGCCGCTCGGTCCAGCAGCCGCTGTTGAAGTAGTGGACTGGGCCGTCCGTGAGGGCCGCGGGCAAGTGAGTGTGACCGCAGCAAACCGCGTGGCAGCCCTTGCGGCGAGCGTAGGCTCGCGACCCGTCCGCGATCTTGCCCGCGCAGCGCAGGAACATCTTGCTCTTCTGCTTCGCTTGCCGGGCGACGGTGTGGTTCTTGTCGAGGTATTGCAGGAAGCGGTACAGGGTGTCCGCGATTTTGGTCGTTCGCGGATAGCGGTCGATGAACTCGTCGAACCGGTGGCCGTGGAGCAACAAAATCCTCTTCGAGCCGCTTTCAATGACGATTTCGTCTTCGACCGCGAGCCCGAGCAAGTGCGAGACGAACTCCGCGGGGCCGTCGTGATTGCCGTTGATCCAGATGGTTTCGACTTCGTCCGAGAGCTTTCGCAGCAGCGACAGAACTTTCCAGTGCTGCTTTTTGAGCCGGCGGAAGTCGATGGAATCGAACACGTCGCCGTTGAGGATGAGGCGGCGCGTGGGCATTTCGCCCGCGTGGATCGCCTCCAAGAAGTGGACGAGCGATTTCGCCTGGCAGTTTTCGCTACCCAAGTGAAGGTCCGAAATGACCACGGCATCATGCACGGGTGGTACTCCTTGTCGCGGAAAGATCCTTCATGAAAGATGATAGCGCGGCGGGGGTATTTTTGGCGTAGGCGGTGTGAAGACTTGGTGGGGGCTGCTCGGCGCAAAGCCGCTGGCGGCTCGGAGCATACAGTGAGTGCTATGCGAATTGCGTTCATAACTTCCGGGGCCGCGGGGATGTATTGCGGGAGCTGCATGCGCGATAATACGCTCGTGACCGCTCTGCAAGCCCTCGGGCACGATGCCATCCTGATTCCAACGTTCACGCCGATCCGGACCGACGAGATCGACGTGAGCGACGGCAAAGTCTTCTACGGCGGCATCAACGTATTCCTTCAACAAAAATCCTGGCTGTTCCGCAAAGCGCCCCGATTCGTCGATTGGCTGTTGAACCGCCCTGCCCTGCTCCGATTGGCCACGCGGCGCGCGGTCAATACGTCCTACGAGAACCTCGCGGACCTGACGCTCTCCATGCTCCGCGGCACGCACGGCCTGCAAGCGAAGGAACTCGAAAAGCTCGTCGAATGGCTCCATGACGAAGCGAAGCCCGACGTGGTGATGCTCACGAACGTGCTGCTCTCGGGCCTAGTTCCGCAACTCAAGCGATCCTTGAAAGTGCCCGTGATCGCAACGCTGCAAGGGGACGACGTATTCCTCGATGCGCTGCCCGCGGAGTCGCGAAAGCTCTGCCTCGATGCCATCCGCACGAACGACCGCGACATCGACGGCTACATCGCCACGAGCCGAGATTACGCGGGCTATATCGCTCCCTACCTCGGAATTGATCGCAGCAAGATTGAAGTGGTCTATCCCGGTCTCAACCTCACCGGCCACGGCGGCGTTCGGCTCGTGCGGCCCGAAAGCCCACCGACGATCGGGTACTTCGCCCGCATTTGCCCGGAGAAAGGATTGCACGCGCTCGTCCATGCGTTCATCCACCTCCGCAAGCGGCCGAACACTCCGAAGGTAAAATTGAAAGTGGCCGGGTGGCTCGGGGACCATCAGCAAGCGTACTTGGACGAACAAATTCAAAAGCTCGCGGGGGCGGGCTTGATCGAAGACTTCGAGCGGGTGGATTGCCCGACGCACGCGGACAAAGTCCGCTTTCTGCAATCCGTGGACGTGCTCTCGGTCCCCGCGGCGTTCCGCGAGCCGAAGGGGCTCTACGTGTTGGAAGCCTGGGCGAACGGCGTGCCCGTCGTGCAGCCCAAACACGCATCGTTCACCGAACTGATCGACGCAACCGGCGGCGGCCTGCTGACGCCCTCGCACGACCCGGATCAACTGGCCGATGCGCTTCTGAAAATCTTGTCGGACACCGAACTCCGCGACTCGCTCGGCCACGCGGGCTGGAAGGGCCTCCACGAACGCTTCACCGCCCACACGATGGCCGAGGAGACGGTCGCGGTCCTCGCCAAGCACGTGTCGAACTCCGCCCGTTCGTTGCCCGCGTCCGTATCTTGAACCTCTATGGCGTCACCGTTCACCACCACCCGGCGCGTCGAGTTCGGCGAAACCGACATGGCCGGGATCGTTCACTTCTCGAACTTCTTCCGCTACATGGAAGCGGCCGAGACGGACTTTCTGCGGGCCCGCGGCTTGTCCGTGTCGTGGGAGCAAGATGGCCGGCGCTACGGCTTTCCTCGCGTGGCCGCCGCGTGCGATTACGCGAGCCCCGCTCGCTTCGGCGACCTGCTCACCGTCGCGGTCGCCGTCGAGAAGATCGGCCGCAAATCGGTTTCTTACCGCTACGAATTCTCCCGCGACGGGTTGGCCCTCGCCACGGGGCGCATGACGGCCGTGTACTGTCAAGCAGACGAAAGCCACAAGATGATCTCCCTCGAAATACCGCCGGATCTCCGGGCTAAACTCGAATCCTAACGCTGCGACACCGCTATGTCACTCGTCGTTCAAGACCTCCGCAAAGACTACCCGACGCGCTCCGGGCCGCTGCCCGTGCTCGCGGGGGCCACGCTCACGCTCGCCCCCGGCGAGGCGGCCGCGGTCATGGGGCCGTCGGGCTCCGGCAAGAGCACGCTCTTGCACATCCTCGGCACCTTGGACCGCCCGACTGCGGGAACGGTCCGCCTGAACGGGGATGATCCGTTCGCACTTTCCGATGGCGCTCTCGCCGCGTTCCGCAATCGCCGGATCGGGTTCGTCTTCCAAGACCACCACTTATTGCCGCAGTGCTCGGTACTGGAGAATGTGCTGATTCCGACGTTCGTGAATACCGAATCCAAGGCGGACGAGGTCGAGAAGTACGCTCGCGAACTCTTGGACCGCGTGGGGCTCGCCCATCGGCTCGAACACCGCCCCGCCGAACTTTCCGGCGGCGAACGGCAGCGCGTGGCCGTGGCCCGAGCGCTCATTCACAAGCCCGATTTGCTTCTGGCGGACGAGCCGACCGGCAACCTCGACCGCACCGCGGCGAACGCCGTGGGCGAACTCCTCCTCGAACTCCAACGCTCGGCGAAAACCATCCTGCTAGTCGTCACGCACAGTGCGGACCTCGCGAGCCGCTTCGCCATCCGCCTGGAAATGGCCGACGGCAAACTGCAACCCCGGGCCTGAAGCCATGCTCTCCGCTCGCTCGTTTCCTTTCCGCAACGCTCGATTCCACTGGCGGGGCAACCTCCCCGTCGCGCTCGGCGTGACGGTCGCCGCGGCCGTGCTCGCGGGGGCGCTCATCGTCGGCGATTCGCTCCGCGGCAGTTTGAAGGACCGCGGCCTGCGGCAACTCAACGGCGTCGAAGCCGCCTACGTCGGGCCGACGTTCGTCCGTGAAGGAATTGCAAAAGAACTCCCCGGCCAGCCGACGCCCGCGATCATCCTTCAAGGCTCCGCGCGTTTCGAAGCGCCGAGCGGGGAGACGAAGACGATCGCCCGCGTCTCGGTCATCGGGTTGCCGGATTTGGGCCGTGCGGAGTTCGGTCTGAGTGGAGGATCCTGGACGGAATCGAATCAGGTCGTGGTTTTGTCCCCGCGGGTGGCCGAGCGCTTGGGAGTGAAGCCCGGTGACAGGATCGACCTCGGGCTCGAACGGATTACGAACGTGCCGCGGTCGTCGGTCTTGGGTAAACGCAACGCGGACGACGTGACGACGGGGGTTCGCGTTCAGGTCCGCGAGGTGCTCGCCGCGGACCATCCCGCAAACGACTTCAACTTGAGCCCGAGCCCATCGGCCCCGCTGAACATTTACGTGCCGCTCGCGTTTCTGCAAAAGCGATTGGGTCTGCCGGGCCGCGTAAACGCTCTTCTCGCGTGGCGTGGAAACGTCGCCGAGTTGAACGAAGCGTTCGCGAAAAACTTGGACCTTACGGACTGGGGATTGCGAGCCGAGGTTGCGCCGGTCCGCGGGGCATACGTCTCGGTCGAATCGGAAAAGTTGGTCCTCGACGAACCGACGGTCTTGGCAGTAGAAGCAGCCGCGAAGAAGCTCGACGCGCGGGCCGAAAGCACGACGACCTATTTGGCCAACGCCATCAGCGCGGGCCCGGAGCCGATTTGGAACGCGGACGCGGGCCAGGGCAAACCGCTAATCCCGTATTCGGTGATCGCGGGGCTCAACCCTTCATCCGAGGAACCGCTCGGGCCGTTCCTGCCGCCGGGCGTGGCGAAGTTGGAGGACGAAGAAATCGTGCTCGTCGATTGGTCCGAATCGCCG
>Ga0209490_10006320_pt1 | contig 10703 bp, 6 predicted proteins | sample MAT06_FD_187209 | JGI IMG/M metagenome (GOLD analysis project Ga0209490, IMG submission 187209) | Freshwater microbial communities from Lake Fryxell liftoff mats and glacier meltwater in Antarctica - MAT-06 (SPAdes) (version 2) | ecosystem: Environmental > Aquatic > Freshwater > Ice > Liftoff...
GAGGATAGGGCAATGGTAAACATCCCTAGAATCAAAACTACGAAGAATTCCGTTTGGTATTCGACACGTAAAAACCGCAGGGCTTGCGGGGTTAGTCTGTGGAGCGAACATAAGACCAAATCTCTTTTAGGGTGGAGGCAGTTGCGAAGAAGCAGAAATTCAAATCGTGAGGTTTGGGAATCCCCGTACCTTGACAGTCGGGGTGGATGTCAATGTGCCAATGGTAGAGGCGATGCGTCGCTACGAAGAGGCAATGCTTCCAGATGTAAAGCAACGCATGGCGCAGTCCTTAACCATGCTCAGACAGAATACGCAGCAGATTGGAGAAGCATTTTTTCAAACCCTATTTGAAAAATACCCGTTCATGCTGCCGATCTTTGGACGGACAAACATGGATTATCTGTCCTTGAACCTGTTTGAGGTGTTGGAATTTTTGGTTCACTGCTTCCACGGCGGCAGTAGAGACGAACTAATTCAAGATCTCCGCGTGTATATCTTTAATGAGATTGACACAGACGGGACTGGAACAATCTCTATTGAGGAACTCATCGATTACTCGCGCAAGTCCGGGCTATCGATCGCCATAAGCGAGTTGAACGATCTGTTTACTCGCGTAGATGTCGATGGTAGTGGCGAGATTGACTTTGACGAATTTGAGGAGTTGATAGTCCAGCAGTTAGGAACCCAGGTGAGTAGTGATGATATACCCTCCTGCGCCTATGCTGGTATGGCACAGGTATTGCTGCTCATACTAGAGAAGTATGTGCCAGACTTCACCCCTGAGTTAAGGCACGCATGGCAGACGTTGTTCGATCGCTTTATTAATGTGATGAAGTTGCCCAAGCTGAATGAGGAGCGATTGCTCAAAAAAGCCAAGCAGTATTTGGAGCAGATTGCCACCGAGCAGGAATGGGAACCGGAGGATCGGGCGCGACGTTGGGTAGAAATCCAAGAGGAAGTGAAAGCCACAGGCACTTACACCCACACCTACGAAGAATTGGCCTATGGGGCACAGTTGTCGTGGCGCAATGCTTCCAAGTGTATTGCTCGAATTCAGTGGAATAATATGGTGGTGCGCGATCGCCGCCATGTCACCAACCCCGACGAGATGTTTCGCGAGTTAGAAGAACACCTGCGATACGCCACGAATGGGGGCAATATTCAAATTACGATGACCGTCTTCCGTCCCAAACAGCCGAAGGAACGCTGGGGGCCACGCATCTGGAATTCCCAATTGATTCGCTATGCCGCTTACGAGCAACCGAACGGGAGTATTATGGGCGATCGCGCCAACTTCGATCTCACCACAGCTATCTTGAAACTCGGCTGGCAACCACCGGAACCACGCACACCCTACGACATCCTCCCCCTAGTGATTGAAGTCGCAGGAATGGAACCCAAACTCTATGAGTTTAATCAAGACGATGTACTGGAAGTGGAAATTGAGCATCCCACAATTCCAGAGTTCAAGTCCCTTGGCTTTCGGTGGTATGCCATCCCAGCCATCAGCAACTTCCGCATGGACATCGGCGGCATTACCTACACCTGCCTCCCTTTCAATGGCTGGTACATGGGTACCGAGATTATGCGGGATTTCTTGGAAGATTGGCGCTACGACAAAACGGAGGACATCGCCAAAGTTCTCAAGCTGGATACCAGTTCTGAGCAAACGTTGTGGCGCGATCGCGTGGCGTTAGAACTCAACATCGCTATCCTATACTCGTTCCAAAAATCTAAGGTGACGATGGTCGATCACCAGTCTGCCTCTAAACAATTCCTCGCTCACGACTTGCGCGAAAAGAAAGCAGGAAGAGAGTGTCCGGGAGATGCGGGTTGGATTGTGCCACCCGCCGGAGGGAGTACCTGCCCAGTCTGGCATCACCAGATGCGCGACTTTTACCTAGACCCTGCCTATCACCATGCTGCCGATCGCTGGGCAGTTGAAGATGGTATGGATCTAGAAAAATTCATCACTACTACCGACTTGGACGACGACAAGCAAGACCGCATCCTGATTCTCTACGCCTCTGAAACAGGTACAGCCGAAGGCTTTGCGCGGAAAGCCTCCCGTCAACTCCAGCGTTACAAAGCGAAAGTGATGGCGCTGGATGAATACAACGCTGATACCCTTGCCTCTGAAAAGCTCCTCCTGATCGTCACCTCCACCTTCGGTAATGGCGAAATCCCCGGAAACGGCCAAAAATTCCTTCAGTGGTTGAAGAAACAGCCTGCGGGTTCCCTCAGTGGGTTGAGCTATTCCATCCTGGGAATTGGCAGTACCGTTTACGAACACTTCTGTGCTGCGGCAATTTCGGTAGATAAAACACTCGCAAAGGCAGGGGCTAACCCCATTGTGCCGTTGCATAAAGGGGATGAAATTAAGGGACAGGCAGACACCTTCCAACAGTGGCTGGGACTCGTCTCCCGCGTGTTAGGTGAGGATGTCACCGCCGCCGATGCCACAACCGCATCTGCCCCAAAACTGAACGTTACGTTCTTGAATGAGGCAGAAGCAGCAACCCTTGCCCCTCTGGCAGTGAGTGGAGACAAAGCCATCGAAGTTCCTGTCGTAGCAAATCGAGAACTGCTCCAAGAGGTGATTCCTGGTAGTCGTTCTACTCGTCAGATCATCTTCGATATTTCCGATAGCGATTTACAATACGAAACCGGCGATCACGTTGCTATTTATGCTTGCAATCCACCGGAATTAGTACAGCGGTTGTGCGATCGCCTCTCAATCACCCCTAATACCTATTTCACCGCCAGTTACGTAACACCAGATGGCACTCAAATAGAAGACCAACCCCCCATTGCCGTCCCAACAACCGTAGGTCAGGTTCTCTCCGAAGAACTCGATCTAGCTTTGCGGGAACCGTTCAACGAACTGCTTACCTACCTGTACTCCGTAGCCCAAAATCCCCAGGAGAAACATCGCCTGGAAACCTGGCTGGAGATTCTCCGGCAGGTAGACGACAATCCCGACAGCGTTTTGCTCAAGAAAACGATCGCGGACAACTTCATGAGTGTTCTCGATCTCTTTGATGAGTTTCCCTCAGCAGAGATTACCCTCGCCACCCTACTAGAGTTGCTGCCGAAGCAAAAGCCCCGCCTATACTCGATTTCCTCCTCTCCCTTGCTCCATCCCCAGCACCTACAAATCACCGTTGGCGTGCTGCAAATCAAAACCGACGCAGGCAAATCCCGTCAAGGACTCTGTTCAAACTACCTAGCTGGACTGGAACCCGGAACGAAGGTTCGCATTGGTGTCCGTACTTCTAGCTTCCGTCCGCCTAGCGAACTCGATGCACCGATGCTGATGGTAGGACCGGGTACAGGTGTCTCTCCCCTGATTGCTTTCCTCCAGTATCGGGACGCTTTGTTGCAGCAAGGACAACCCTTGGGCGATGCTACCTTATACTTTGGCTGTCGCAATCACAGTGACTTCCTCTATCAGGAGCAGATGCAGACGTGGCAGAATCAAGGTGTACTTTCTGGTCTGGAAGTGGCATTTTCCCGTCTTGGCGACCAAAAGCTGTACGTGCAAAACCTGATGCAGCAAAAGTCCCAGGATGTCTGGAAATTGCTAAGTCATCCTAAGTGTCACTACTACGTTTGTGGGGATGCGAAGATGGCGGATGATGTGTTTGAAGTGATGCTGTCTATTGCCAAAACCGAAGGCGGTTTATCTCACATCGAAGCCGCCGTGTTCTTCGACAATATGAAGCAAGAAAAGCGTTTCACGAGCGATGTTTGGGGCGTGCAGTTGAACTTCAAGCAAGCCATCAAACAGGTACAAAAAGATAACTACTCTCAAGCCGAAGGGTGGCTAATTCGGGTGCAGCAGTCAGGTGACACTCAAGCACCAGTCAAGGAATTGGTGCAACCGCTAACGGTCTAATTTGGGACTGCAAGCATTAGCAAAAGGAGCTGGAAGCGAGAAGACTTCCAGCTCCTTAATTTTTTTTAAATTGATTCATGCGATGAAAAACTGTCGCTAAATAAGTATCTATTGCCATTGTTTCAACCCGCACCTTCAAACCTTCTCCTGAACATTCTCACCCAACAAACCCCCAGGGCGAAAAGCCAAAATTACCACCAAAACCCCAAACACCCAAGCATTAGTCCAGCGACTAGACAAATACTGATCGCTCAAAGACGAAAGCACCCCAATCAAAACCCCTCCTAACATCGCCCCCACAATATTGCCAATTCCCCCCAAAACCGCCGCCGTAAAAGCTCTTAAACCAGCCGTAAACCCCATCGTAAAAACAATAGTATTGTTGTACAAACCAACCAGAATCCCAGCCGAACCAGCCAAAGCTCCCCCAATCAAAAAAGTCAGAGCAATAATCTGATCGACATTAATCCCCATAATTTTAGCAGCATCACGGCTTTGAGCAGTTGCCCGCATCGCCTTTCCCAGACGAGTGTACTGCACAAACACATGAAGCAAAACCATCAATACCAGCGCCACCACCAACACAATTAAATCTTTAGTGGTAAACACAATACTTGTTTGAATTCCCAGAGCTTTGAGAATATCAACTCGTGGTAACAAATCGGGGAAGCTTTTCGGAGCAGCCGAATTAGAACCCATCACCGGAATAAAAGCTTTCAATCCTCCCCAAAACAGCCCCATATTTTGGAATATAAACGAAACTCCGATCGCCGAAATTAACGGAGCCAAGCGAGGAGCATTTCGCAAAGGTCGATAAGCGTACTTTTCCACAACCATATTCAGTCCAGCACAAAACACCGAACATACAATTAAAGCGACTAACATCACCGGTATAGCAACAGCTAAAGGTGCGCCGTCTTCAATGCCAAAAGCCCCGAACACAGTTAGGGAAGCAAAAGCACCCAACATATACAAATCGCCGTGAGCAAAATTGATTAACTCAATAATGCCGTAAACCATCGTGTAGCCCAAAGCAATAATTGCAATCAGCGCGCCGTTGACCAAACCCACTAACAACTGTTGAATCAGCACTTCGGGACTGCGGATTATTTCGCCAATGATTTTAGGCAAATCAAATCCGGCGATCGGACCTAATAACAAAACTATATAAGCTACACCTAGATATAGAAGAATACTCTGCCATTTTTTCATAATTTTCGGTAATTGGTAATCGGGAATCGGGAATTGTGCATCGAGGCAGAAACCGGGTTTTTTTCCGAAACAACTCGATCGAAACCTTAAATCCAGTAAAAACCCGGTTTCTTTAGTATCAATGCGTCCTAAACTGCGATCGGTAATCGATAAAATGACAACAGTCAACAGTCAACTGACAACAGACTAATTATTCAGTCTTGAGCGGGCTCACAAATTCCCACTTGCCCGCTTTAACAACATTTCCTGACATTACAGTCAAGCTCGTGTCGCCGTTAGCGTCAAAACTCCAAGTGCCGAGTACCCCATTAAAATCCTTAGTTGCCAAGACAGCATCGCGGATCGCAGCCCGATCGTTTTTGCAGACTTTATTAATTGCGGCGATCGCCACTTTAGCAGATTCATAGGCGTAAGCTGTATAAGCTTCCGGTTCAGCATTAAATTTTGCCTTGTAACTTTGGTACCACTTCGCGCCCTCACCAGTCAATTCTTTAGCAGGCAAGCCGCCAAAAGTAGCATAAACACCCTCGGCATCTTTGCCTCCGGCATCAATTAAAGCTTGATCTTTGATACCGTCGGGCCCCATGAACTTAACTGCATCAGCCGCCATCCCGACATTTCTCATGTCTTTAATTATCTGTCCGGCGTTGCTCTGAGTAGTGCCGCCGAAGTAAATCATGTCTGGATTTAAAGCTTTGATCTTATTCATTAACGCCTTGTAGTCGCTAGCTTTGATATCAATTCCCTCTCTTCCGAGGACTTGAATTCCCAACTTTTTAGCAGTTGCTTCAAAAACGTCAGCGATGCCTTTGCCGTAGAGTTCTTGGTCGTCGAGAATGTAGACTTTTTGCACGCCTAAAGATTTCGCCCAGTTGCCAGCTACAGCACCTTGAAGGTCGTCAGCGGGGACAACGCGGGTGAAATTACGAGTGCCAGCGGGATAATAAACGTTGGGTTCTTTGGCTTCGCCTTTTCCTGGTTTAGTCAGTCCCGGATAAGTGTTGGCCGGACTGATCATGACGATGTTAGCTTGGTTGAGCACGGGAATGGAAAGTTTGGCGGCACCGGAGTTATAGTGACCGATGACGGCAACTACCGAACCGTCAGCGACGGCTTTGTTGGAGTTGGACGTTACTTGGGCCGGGTCCCATTTGCCGGCGGCGGCGGTAGCGTCATCGTAAACTTCGTATTGGATTTGGATTTTGCCGTCGCAAGCTTTGGAGTTGGTTTCGGCTAGGGCTTGTTGGATGCCGTTGACCATTGTTTGAGCTTGACCCAAGGCGCTGCCTGTCATCGGGAGCATGGAGACAATTTTGACAGTATTTGGGGCTCCGGGGGCGCTGACTGCGACGGGAGAGGCTGCTGGAGTCGCTCCGGGAGTTGTGGCGTTTGGTGCTTGAGGATTTTGACAGCTAGCGCACAGAGAGGCTATGCCGGCGGCAAAAAGTATTGTCCGCAATCGGGTCGCGCCCGGATTTTGGGTTGTGTGGGTTTTTGAGGGTGTAGCACTTTTGCCTGATTTCTGGGAAAAGTTCATAGGTTGGTTGCTTGCTGGTGTTTTTGCATATTTTTCACTGTTGTCAGTATGTAGTCAAGAGTTAGCACATATTTCCCAAATTTTGGTTAGATACAGTCAATCGTCTGGATCTGCTTGGTATTGTACGATCGCAGTTTGGATTTCTTCGGCCGAGACGTTTGCTTGTTCTGATTTTGAGTAAATCAGGTGTAAAACAACTTGATTCGGTGATTCAACTTGATAAATCAAACGATAACCACCGCTCTTACCAACTTGGGCATCGCTGTTTTTAGCCCGGACTTTTTCATTCAGTTGACAGTTGACAGTTGACAGTTGACAGTTGAGGACACTTGACAAAGGAAGGAAGATGATTGGAGTAATGAATCGTCTTCTTTTAATTTCTCCCGATCGGGCTTTGGGCTTTCAAACAATTCTTTCTGGTAAACGATGTATTGATGCCGTTTCAGAGTTCTGATATGGGAAAGCTTTGTCCCGATGAGGCTTGGTGGAGGGAGGCTTTCAGATCCGCGAGGATTTGGTCGTTGGAGTCGGTGTCTGAGTCAAAATCTGAGTCGAAGTCTGGGGCGATCGCCGATTGTGTCCGACTGGTCAAAAATTCCAGGAATGTCAAGGTTTGCTCTAAAAGCGGTTCAGGAGTCCGTTCGATCGCTTCGAGAAGGCGTTGTTTAATCGGCGACAACATAAATATGACCTCTAAATCTATATCCTCTCATTTTATTGTTTTCCCGATCGATCCTATGACTATGATGGTGAAAGTTAGCGATGCCATTGCTTCACTTTAGCTCAGATGTTATTTGCTCTCGCTGGAGTTCGATCGCGCATGATTGAGTTGCAATCAGATTTAGAATACGTGGTGAGCGATCGCCTAAAAGTCTCTTTAGATGCGATCGCGCAATTTTGCCAGCGCTGAAACATTGTCGAGTTTGCCCTCTTTGGCTCAGTGCTGCGGGATGACTTTCGCCCTGATAGCGATGTATTAGTTACCTATGAGCCATCGCACCGCCTCACGCTTTCTCATTTATTGGGAATGCAGGAGGAGATAAAGGATTTATTTCACCGTTGTGTAGATTTGGTGGAAAAAAAGCAGTTAAAAAATCCCTATCGGCGATCGAACATTTTGAAAACCTATCGAGTGATTTATGCAAGCGGGCGATCGGGATAGTGCTTCACTTTGTATCCTCCAGCCACAACTCAGATGTTTTCAGTACCCTACTGCTAAGTCTCACACCTATTTCACCTTCCGAAACAGATTCAATTGTTTCATCCTTTAACTTAATTTCTAGTATCTCTGCTCTCAACCAACCGTCGTCATTACAGACAATAATTGATGCACTCTTATTTACAGTAATATTGGAAATATTAAGTATTACTACTTCACCGTTATGGTGAACTTCTAGAGGATATCCAAGGCGACTGGATCTTGATGGCTTGAACTCAACAAGCCCATATTTCAACAAACAACTCCTAGCATCTTCTTTTGTTATGAAGCCCTTTGGAATATAGGAGTACAACTTAAAAATCTCATATGTTGTAAGCAATCCTCTTTCATCTGATTCAGCATCAGCAATCTGTTGTTCGCTAAAGGGAGGATTTTTCCTTTTAATAGGATCAAGATATCTTTGATGGTTGACTATGTAGAGGCCAAAGACATCAAAGCTATTGCGCTCTTTGGCTCTTCTATTCTTGATCTTACTTATTTGCCAACACTCACTATCTTTAGAAGTACCACCGATACCTTTAATTTCTATAACAAGCAAGCCTTTTTCTAAAGGAATCTGAATATCTTCTTCTTTTATTTCTGGGTTAGTTTCATCCATATTAACTGTATTTTCAAAACCCAGCCAAATGAATAATTCTTCAATCGCTTTAACCAACGAATCTCCTGTTTCAGTTATTAAATCATGTAGAAATTTGTATTTTGCTCTGTTTTTTTGGAACTCTTCTTCTATCTCAGTCAAAGCTGCTTTATATTCATCTTCTAGCTTTGCCTTTCTAGCCACAATATCGGCTTGATTTGGGAGAAGATAATTCTCTAACTTCAACCAAGAAAACTGATCAGAGTAAGGAAAAATCTTAGGAAATAACCCAGGCAATAGCTCATCAATAAGTTCAAGCAGAAATTCCTTCTTACCATCATGTAATTGAGGGAAAGCCAAAACTACTGATGCCTCTAACGAAAAATCAATAAACCCAACTATTTCATTACTACAATTTAACAATAGAGGAACGAAATCTTTTCTCGGCATCCACTTCCGGTCATTCTCTAACCATTGTGTAGGATGCTGAAATACAATCTCATAAATAAAAATTTTCCTATATTTATGAAGAAAAATATTGAAATCTTTACAGATATCTGAAACCACAACATTTTTACCCATTTTATTATAGCTTTTTGATAAGCACGGCATAAATTCGTATAAGGAATTTTGTGTGATTTTGTCCTCAAAACTGTTATTATGAGTTATAATTATAGGATGATAATTAGATATATCGTTTGCAGAACAAAAAACAATAGTGAGAGTTTCTTTAGCAAAGAAGTCTCCTAATTGTGCTCCTAAAAAACTTGATGTTAGTGGTCGTGGGTCGAAGATTGTTTCAGGATATCTGCTTAATAAGACCATTTGCTCACTTCCTTTTAAAAATGAGCGTGTGTGTTCAGACTCAATGTATTCAATAGGCTCTCGATCGTGCAAATCTACAATTACAATGTCGTATTCATGAAGATTTGGCGGAAAATAAAAGTTTGGTAGGCATTGATGTGACTGATCGCGGCGGTAGTTTGGTACTTTAACTTGAGAGCCTAATGTGCAAGAAAAACAATGTAAACCTTTAGCTCCTAAAGCTTCAACAATCTCTCGATCTAAATCTATTGCACAGATTTGAGGTTTTTCTTTGCTCTGAATACTTAAAGATTTGTCTTTCATCTCTACTTCCTTAGATAAATTTTTACTCGATTAACTATAGCGTTTCTTAACAACATGAGGTGCAAAATGTTTTCTATCGTTTCAGGAATTTCGAGCTTGTTTATGTACCTCATCTACCTGAGAAAGGCTATAATTTACACTTTTTACTGATTTGAGATAGCCTTGGTACAACATCCCAAGCCGGGAATTAGGTATATTATATCAGGACAATCACTCTTCCGCTCCCCGAAGTCACGATCGAGCGGGATGACTGTGCTAGCTAGCTAATTTCTGAGTAAGAATCTCCACAGCCACTTCGTAATCCCTGCCGATGAGGTAAGAAAAATGATAATAGCTGGCAAGATAGAAATCGCAACCAAACTTCTGGTAGCGATCGGCGATCGCCAGAAATCCATAACGGGCATCGCTGGGCTTTGCGAACCAATCGCGATGGTAAGAATCCTGAAGAAACAGGGTGAGTGTCTGTCGGTCAGCACTCGGAATCAATCGAATGGGATGAATGCTGGCATGGTGCGATCGCGCCACTGGCAGCAACAGGTTGTACCCTTCAACTGTGAGAAAATCTGCCAGACTATCTTCGGTAATCTTAAAGTAGGATTTCTCCGGTAACTTGAGAAAATGGTGCCACGCCATCCAAAATTCGTGTTTGCTTTCCAATCCAGGATCGATATCTAAACGCCACTGTTGATCCTGACATAAATCATTGAGAACATCTTGGGGCAAATCTGTGAGTTTCATAAATAGTTTACCTGCAAGCCTTTTAACCACCCATATCGGCTATTCTAAATGAATCGATCCTAACGTATGGTGCGTCGCCCTGAAAATTGTTGCCTGATGCAGTTATCTCATAACGACGCACCCTACCGCTATAGAAAAGATGCGGTTCGAGCAACAATTCTCAGAAATTTAAATTATTCTATATTGTCGAACTCACGTTCCTTTAACGGTTCAAACACCAGCACTGAATCGATCGCCCTAATTGCCTGCGACATTCGTAACTCGTGCGTTCCTCCGACAGTAATATACCGCTTGCCTTTCTTTTGAAGAACCTCAACAAACCACTGGTGCATAGTCATCCGTAAATGTTCGCTTTCTCGCGTTCCATCCTGAAGAAATCCGAAATCCGGCTGAG
>Ga0209490_10006323_pt1 | contig 10697 bp, 8 predicted proteins | sample MAT06_FD_187209 | JGI IMG/M metagenome (GOLD analysis project Ga0209490, IMG submission 187209) | Freshwater microbial communities from Lake Fryxell liftoff mats and glacier meltwater in Antarctica - MAT-06 (SPAdes) (version 2) | ecosystem: Environmental > Aquatic > Freshwater > Ice > Liftoff...
ATTTACTTGTATTCTATTTGCCCCCAATGCCCCAGAACAAAATCCTGTAGAGGATGTGTGGTTACAAGCCAAGAATTTCTTGAGAAGATTTTGGTATTTATGTCGCTCTTTTCCTGTAGTCAAGTATCTGTTTAGGTTTTTCACAGACCATCAGAGGTTTGATTTCTCTAAAATAGAACAATACTCACCTTGTTCTCAAATCATTTAGGATTGCTATATACGATCGAGTTGACTAGATCAGCCGCCGATAAACTTCAACAACAAACTAGCAAAGTGAGCGATCGTATTACCGATAAACTTAATTGGCTAGCCATCAACTTTCCTGCTCTAACTCCCCTACCTCTGACAGGTGATCTTGCCGGACTTTATAAACTACGGGTTGATGATTATCGAGTAATTTATTCCTTTGATCCCGAACTCCAAATAATCACAGTTCATAACCTAGGACATCGCCGAGAAATTTATGAATAAAAAGCATATTCCCCTGGTTTCATGGTAGGTTTCGCTTAGCTAACAGCTCCCTACTTTTGGATCGGGGTTATTGATAGGGTTGTAAAATTGCTGGGTTGGCGCAATCGGGGTATATGAGAAGTTGGGGGCGATCGCCTAGAGCCTTATTCAACCAACCCCCAACCCCGTATATTGCCGCACCTCTGGAGGCTGAAGCCCTAAAACAATATCCTCCCTAACCACCCCCATTGCTAATAAATCCTCCGTCACAGAGCGATCGGTCTGGTTGCGCTGAATCCAAATCTTTCCCTTCCGAACCTCTACATGAATTAGACAAGCATAGATCCGCCGCTGCCCATTCCATCCCAAATCCACTAACAAATAGCGATCGGCAACAACATCAAACACCGTCTCCGACTCAATCTCTCCCCCCAAGGGACTTCCCTCAGCATAATCTGCCAATACAGCTTGAATAATCTGGCGATATTTTGTTAATTTATCCATTGCAAAATAGCCTCTTTTTGGGGTTCATAGATCATTAATTTAACTTAATATTTTTGAATTGCCAGCCTCGGTAAATCTCTCCAGAAAAAAGATTGGTAGGCAGCAAAAGGAACTGCTAAATAAAGAACACGCTCCGGCTCGATCGCCTCCAATACTAAACGATAATTTAAAAACTGCCCCAAGGCTAAATGAAAATCTAGTAGTGCCGAGTCACTTAAAAAGCTCTTAATCTCAACCGCAATTTTGTCTCCAGTCCGCTCTGCTCCTAATACTGCTTGCGCCCCTAAATCAATCTCTACACGATCGTTCTCTCCAAATTCTAGACGTAAGGGATCATGAGTAATTTCCCACCCCTCCTTTTCTAGTCCCTACCTAACCGCATAATGAAACTTATCTCTAGCCATATTTTAGATGATAAAAAAATCGCTAAATTTTATTTCCTAGTCTAACCTTCCTAGCTGATAAAAATCGTTCATGGTGCGTTACGATCTGCGTTCTTCTGAGATATATACTAATCCCCTAATAAACTTCATTGTGAGTCCAAATATTAATTAACAAAATCTCCTCTTCTTCCGTGTCTTCGTTACTCACAAAATTAAATACAAGATGACAATACATAATCCACAGTACAAGACCACGCCCCAGCTAGATTTGTGTAGTGGTGGAGTGGTTTATATTGTCTAAGGTAGAGTGGTAGTTCACTGAAACCGATTAATTATCAATTACAACTAAATTATGAAAATTGCTACTTGGAATGTCAACTCGATTCGGATTCGTATAGATCAGGTGATTGACTGGCTAGAAACTAATCAGGTAGATGTCCTTTGTCTTCAGGAAACCAAGGTGATTGAGAGTGGCTTTCCCTATAGCAATTTTACCGACATTGGCTATCACTGCTATGTCTCTGGACAAAAGGCTTATAACGGAGTGGCGATTATTAGTAAGCAGGAATTAAGCTCCGTGAGCCAAGGTTTTGCCCCCGTTCTCGGTGCAGAACTCGCTGGAGATTTTGATATTCAGAAGCGAGTAATTACGGGGATATTTGATGGGATTCGAGTGATTTGTGTTTACGTCCCTAACGGTGGCGGCATTATTGAAAAATATCACTACAAACTGTATTGGCTGAAACTTCTGCATAGTTATCTAGAAAAATTTCTATTAGCAGAGCAGCCTATTTGTATTTGTGGAGATTTTAATATTGTTCCTGATAACCGAGATATTCACTTTATCCCTAACGAGAATGATCCGGTGGTGGGAACGACAGAAATAGAACGGCAGCTATTGGCCAAAATTTGTGATTTGGGCTTGACTGATGTGTTTAGAAAATTTTGTGACCAGGCAGAAAATTATAGCTGGTGGGATTACCGAGAGGCTTCATTTCGCCGGAATCTGGGCTGGCGGATCGATCATATCTACACAACTCAAGGGCTGGTCGATCGAGCCACCAGTTGCCTGATTGATGCTGCTCCCCGCAAGCTCCTCAAACCCAGTGACCATACTCCAGTCATCGCTGAGTTTAGTTAATCCCACGAAAATAACAAAGTTCTGGCAAAGTCAAGGAGCGATCGCTCAGAATGGTAGTAAAGAGTAATTAAAGATCAGATAATTCAGGTAGTTTATAATCATCCTGATATTGAGAAGAAGAAAAACCAAATAATCATGCTAGAAACTTATCGCCACCATGTCCAAGAACGGGCAGCCTTGGGGATTCCTCCCCTTCCTTTGAATGCAGAGCAGGTAGCCGAGCTATGCGAACTCCTCAAAAATCCCCCCGCCGCCGAATCCGAAACTTTAATTGAGATGCTCCGCGATCGAGTCCCCCCCGGTGTGGATCAGGCAGCCTACGTGAAAGCAGGATTTCTCACCGCCATTGCCAAAGGAGAAACTAGCTCACCCTTGATTACTCCCGAAGCGGCGGTACATCTTTTGGGAACCATGCTGGGCGGGTATAATGTCCAATCTTTAATTAGTCTCTTGCAAGTCCGGGAGCCAGCGATCGCTTTAGCGTTGCAAGGCAATATCACCTCCACTGCTGCTGCCGCCCTGAGCAAGACCATGCTGGTATTTGATGCCTTCCATGATATTTTAACTCTCTCAGAAAAGAACCCCTACGCTAAACAGGTAGTAGATTCTTGGGCAAATGCGGAATGGTTTATTAGTCGCCCCAAACTGCCGGAAGCGATAACCGTCACTGTATTTAAGGTTCCCGGTGAAACCAACACCGATGATCTTTCCCCAGCGCCCCACGCCACCACCCGCCCCGATATTCCTCTCCATGCCTTAGTGATGCTAGAGAGCAAGCAACCCGGCAGTATCCAGACCATTGCTGAACTGAAGCAAAAAGGCTATCCCGTGGCTTATGTAGGGGATGTGGTAGGGACTGGTTCCTCTCGGAAGTCTGCCATTAACTCTGTCCTGTGGCACATTGGTAATGATATTCCCTACATTCCTAATAAGCGATCGGGCGGCTATATTCTCGGTAGTGCGATCGCCCCCATCTTTTTCAACACCGCAGAAGATTCGGGAGCCTTACCGATCGAGTGTGATGTCACGGGGCTAGAAACTGGTATGGTGATTACGATCCATCCCTACAAGGGCGAGATTACCAACCCAGAGGGAGCCGTGATTTCCACCTTTACCCTCAAACCAGAAACTATTCTCGATGAAGTCCGGGCGGGGGGCAGAATTCCCCTCTTAATCGGGCGTAGTCTCACTGATAAGACCCGTCAAGCCCTAGGTTTATCTCCTAGTCCCCTCTTTACTCGTCCAACGCCTCCTGTAAATACTGGAAAAGGCTACACCCTCGCCCAGAAAATGGTCGGCAAAGCCTGTGGTTTACCCGGTGTCCGTCCCGGTACTTCCTGCGAACCAATCATGACCACCGTGGGCTCCCAAGATACCACTGGCCCCATGACCCGTGATGAGCTGAAGGAACTAGCCTGTCTGGGCTTCTCTGCGGATCTAGTCATGCAAAGTTTCTGCCACACTGCTGCCTACCCTAAACCCACAGATATCCAAACCCACAAGGATTTACCAGATTTCTTTGCTACCCGTGGGGGCGTGGCGTTGCGTCCGGCAGATGGAATTATCCATTCTTGGCTGAACCGGATGTTGTTACCGGATACTGTGGGTACTGGTGGGGATTCCCATACTCGATTCCCTTTGGGGATTTCTTTCCCGGCGGGTTCTGGTCTGGTTGCCTTTGCGGCGGCGCTGGGGGTGATGCCCTTGGATATGCCAGAATCGATCCTCGTCCGGTTTAAGGGAGAAATGCAGCCGGGGATTACCCTCCGGGATGTGGTAAATGCGATTCCTTACGTGGCAATCCAGAAGGGTTTGTTAACCATTGAAAAGCAAAACAAGAAAAATATCTTCTCTGGCAAGATCATGGAAATTGAAGGACTGCCCGACCTGAAGTTAGAGCAAGCCTTTGAACTCACCGATGCAACGGCAGAGCGATCGTGTTCTGGTTGCACTATTAAACTCAGTCCCGAAACTGTGGCGGAGTATTTGCGATCGAACATCTCCCTAATGAAAAACATGATCGCCCGTGGTTACACCGAGGCCCGCACCATGACCAGACGGATTGCCAAAATGGAGGAATGGCTGGCGAACCCTGTCCTCATGGAAGCTGATGCTGATGCCGAATACTCAGAGATTATGGAGATTGACCTCAATGAGATCACAGAACCCTTAGTGGCGGCTCCCAACGATCCCGATAATATTAAAACCCTCTCCGAATGCGTTGGCGATCAAATCCATGAAGTCTTTATCGGCTCCTGTATGACAAATATTGGTCACTACCGGGCAGCGGCGAAGGTGATCGAAGGGGAAGGAGTAGCAAAAGCTCGGCTCTGGGTCGCTCCCCCCACCCGCATGGATGAGTCAATGCTCAAATCTGAGGGTTATTACGAAATTTTTGAAAAGACAGGCGCTCGGTTAGAAATGCCGGGATGCTCTCTCTGTATGGGAAATCAGGCTAGGGTTGAAGATAATACTACAGTGTTTTCTACCTCGACCCGCAATTTTAACAACCGCATGGGCAAAGGCGCTCAGGTCTATCTCGGCTCTGCCGAACTTGCTGCCGTCTGTGCCTTGTTGGGGAAAATGCCGACCCGTGAGGAATACCTAAAAGTAGTCCAAGATAAAATTAATCCTCTCGCTGCGGAACTCTATCGTTATCTCAATTTTAATGAGATTGCTGGTTTTGAAGATGAAGGACGAGTAATTGCCAAGGGCGATGAACCCAGTATTGAGGAGTTCAAAACCCTCGCTGCTTCCAGCAAATAAATAAAGGGGGTGGATAATTCCTGTCCACTCTCCCTTAGCTGAATTTATAAGATTGTGAGGTCTATTTTCGTTGATAGATCCATGCTTGTCTGACTTATCTAGAAATCCGAGAGGGAAAGATTTGGATTCAGTGCAATCAGACCGATCGCTTTAGCGTTGCGGAGCAATATCACTCTTTAACGAAAATTTTATTAGTTAGGTTGTGGTAAAGAAAGATATCGTTTTGGGGCTTCAGACGATATTTTTGGCGATTCTACAATGATTCTACGATGATTTTACAAAGAAGCCAAATGAGCATCAAACTCATCCCGGCTGGCAAAGATTTGAAACACCCGATCCATGCTCGTCAACTCGAATAACATTCTAATTTGCTCATTCACAGAACAGATAAACATTTTACCCCCAGAGGCTCGTACCGTCTTTAAGGCTAACACTAAAGCTCCTAAGCCAGAACTATCCATAAATGTGACATCTCTGAAGTCAATTAGCACGACTTCTGCTTTATCTTCTACTAGCTGACTAATTTCTTGGCGAAACTGACCAGCCTTGGTTCCGTCTAGAATGCCCGTAGGCTGAACGACTTTCACAAGAGTACTCATAGGCTGCGGGTAAAAACCATTATTTCTTCACTCCATCTACTCTATCAGGACTTACGGCAATTTGGACATAATAGCTAACCGAAAGCCCTCAGGATTTTGGAAGCAATCTCTAACAAATTTAGATTGTCAAACTGAATTTAATCCTCTTGTAATCCATATCCCACTCATCTACTAGATTTCTTCCGAAGTATCAGAGCTATTGCTGGGGGATTTATGATAAATATCATCCAATTGTTGTCGGGCATCTTCTACACTCAGGGAGCGCATAACCAGCAGGGGTTCGTTGATGGGGTTGCCGTAGGTGTCGAGGAGTTCTGGATGGGGGCTTTGGTTTGCCCGGAAGGAATTTGGGGAGTAGGGATAATTATTGGAGGCGGAGGGCTGGCGTTGAGAGTCAACACTCAGGGTGACAAGGCTCCGGAGGAGATTGCTGATCGCAAGGAGTGCCAAGATTGTAAAAACTACGAGATAGATTAGGTGCAGCATGGTGAGTTCCTCTAGGGCAGTTGATTTTATGGTTATAGGGGAATTTGGCGAGAGTGTAATAAAATTTAACGGAGGTTTAATGAGAGTTTAATGAAACTTGATAATTTAAAAAAATGGTGGAGGATAAAAGTGGTTAAGTTCAGTTATTAGAAGGCAATTACAGCCAGCAGCAATCTACAAATCCCTATTAGGCGACTATTAGATGGCTACTAGACATAATATCTGCATGACAGCTACCTTTAGTTAACGATTTCTATGCCGATAAGTTTGACTCTCAGGAGCGATCGACTGGACTTGCCGCCATTTCTGAGAAATCTGCCAACATTCTCCCAGCAAACGATGCCAAGGAATTAGCGTAGATGTGGCTACCCCAACTTCCCCATTGGTGGCAGTAAACATCATCTGGGCGGTGATCACCTCTTGATGAGCAAATTTGACCCGATTTAGGAGGTCTGCTTGCTGGGCTGCACTCAAAAAAGTTAAATTCTCATTTTCCAATAATTTGAGCGATCGAGTAAACCAATACTGAAAATCTTCTAACAAGGGAGGTAGTAAGGCTTTGAGTAAATCCTGCTCCGAGGGCTGCGATGGCTGAAAAGGATTCATGATTTTATTACAGGTTATTATTTGATCTTTATCTTAATGGTTTTAATATAATTTAACATTAGCTTAGTTTACTTAAAAATAGTCAAATTAAAAATCCCCGGAAATCAGAGTCTTAGGTAAGCAGTTTCTAAGGTTATAATCCGATCTATAGGAGTTACTTCGTTGAGGTGAGGGTGAAAAAAATTGTTGAGCATTTCCCAAGGCAGTCCCCAGATGGTCGGTCCCCCAATTCCGTTGATAGTTCTGGTCCAGATTCCCAACTAGATCAGTCCCCAGAAAGTCAATCCAACGGTCATTCCCCAGACTTTGATTCCTCTGGAGGGATCAACCCTTCTGGTAAATCTAGCCAGTCTAGCAGCAAAGTTTCTCAGCCTCCTTCTCTGAGTCGGCAAGTGATGAAATGGGTTTTCTGGGGCGGGGCTTTTTTGACGACAGCAACAATTTCTGCGGCTCTTGGAGCTACCGTAGCCCTACTAACTCCCCTTAGTCCTTTGATTAAGTCAGAATCTCCTGACAATCTCAAGGAAGAACTTTGGAAGCAAGGATTTCGCTACAGTTTAGCTAGACCTGTAAATATTTTGTTAATGGGAGTAGATTGGATGCCCAATGCTCCAGCTAATTCGCCAGAAGTTTTTGCGGGACGGACAGATACCATGCTCCTCGTTGGTCTTGATCCCCAGATAAAGACAGCTAATGTGTTATCAATTCCGAGGGATACACAGGTAGAAATTCCGGGCTTTGGGATCAACAAAATTAATCAGGCAAATGTGGAAGGAGGGGCAGCATTAACCGCCCGGGTTGTCAGCGGGGCTTTGAATAATGTGACGGTCGATCGCTATGTCCGGGTGACGAACAATGCCGTCCGAGAACTAGTAGACCTGATGGGGGGCATAGAAATCTATGTTCCCTACGCCATGCAATACCAAGATGTGACGCAAAACTTATTTATTGACCTAAAACCGGGCTGGCAGACCTTGAACGGGGCGCAGGTAGAACAGTTTGCTAGATTCCGCAGTGATGGGAATGGCGATATTGGTAGAGTCCAGAGACAGCAAACCCTCCTCAAAGCGATCCGCCAAAGATTGCTCAACCCCTCAGTCTTGCCCCGTCTGCCTCAGATTTTGGGAGTAATGCAGCAGTATGTGGATACCAACCTTAGTCTAGAAGAAATCATGGCTCTGGGAAGTTTTATGCTCGATGTGCAACCAGAAACCCTGCGGATGGTGCTGCTGCCGGGGCGTTTTAGTCAACCCCAAGAGTTTCAAGCTAGCTACTGGTTAATTGATTTTCTGGCGCGCGATCGCATCATGGAGCAATACTTCCAACTCACTCCTCCTAACAACACGACTAATAATCCCTACGAGTTAACCACCACCCAGCGCCCCCAAGTCCTCCGGATTGCGATCCAAAATGCCACTGGTCGTCCCAGAGCCGCCGAAGAATTTGCTGACTATCTAGCAAAAAAAGGTTTTAACAACACCTATGTCATCAATAACTGGACAGAAGAACTGCCCCAAACTCAGATTATTGCTCAAAAGGGAGACTTACAAACTGCCACCAAACTCCAACAGTCTTGGGGCTTAGGGGCGATCGAAGCCTCTTCCACCGGAGATATTGATTCCGACTTTACAATTCGTTTGGGTCTTGACTGGCTAGAAAGACAACCAGAGAGTTCCCCCAAAACCTCCCCATAAATCCAAAAATACCCCGTAAATATACTTAGAAATAGCTTAAAAGACTCGATTTCTTAGCTTCTAGAGTCTACCTGTGACTAATTTTATCCAGTTTGATACCTAAACCTGCCGTTATGTTGATATGTTCTGTGGCAGTTTATTCCCTGTGCTTCTAGAGTGAAAGTCAAAATACCTCTACATTTAAGTAATTATTTATTTATATTTCGTTACTTTTTTGTTATTCTGTAACTTGGTTCAACAATTTGGTTCAGCTAACTCAGTGATATCACGAAGAAAACCACAGATTAAGCCATAGCTTATTTTTGAAGGTCAATAATATTACTGATGGATTTATGAAAAGTTTACATTAGCATTACACAAGATTTGCAGACATCTCTTAACAATTTTGAAAATAACCCTATAAAAAATTCCCAAAAAGAGTTTGAGGAAGAATTTTAGATAACAATTCTCAATTGTCGAGAGCCAGGTAGATCGATAATCCCTTGTTTGGTATCTCGGCCGAAGATTCATTCAGAAATTACTACACCACCATATTTGTCAATTGCTGGTTGAAACTTATAAATCGAGAGGTTTTTTATGCAGCGCCGTTGGAAACGCTATTTGGCGATCGCCCTGATCGCTTTTTTGATGTTTGTCAATATACCCAAAGTGTGGGGACAAACTGCAACAACCTATTATGTTGATGCTGCTACTGGTAATGATAGCAATGCCGGAACTAGCAATTCCCCTTGGAAAACCGTTCAAAAGTGTGCAGAAACAGCCCCCAGTGGGAGTACCTGTGCGATCGCCCCCGGCGTATATCGGGAAACTGTAATTGCTCGTCGAGATAACGTAACATTTCGCGGCTCTGGGCCAGACACAATTATTTCTGGAGTGGACGAAATTGCCCCCAATGCATGGCAAGCTGGCCCCAATGGTACCTACAGCACCACCATTAACTGGAGTATGAACCGGAGGGCCCAAACAGAATTTTTAGGAAATAATCAAGTTTTTTGGGGAAAGCAAATGCTCCCAGAGGCAAGATGGCCCAACCTCACCAACATCGACTACGTGACCGAACTTACCGACTCCGTAGCCATCCGGGAAGACAATGCCAGAGCTACAGCAGCCACAGGTGGCGGACACAATGCCAGCTATAGTACCCCAGCCCTGAGCCAGTTAACCAATTTTAGTGGCGGCAAGATTTCTTACATCGTCGGCTACCGGATTATGGCAGGAACTTGCGATGTGAATAATAAATCTGGCAGTACTGTTAATTTTACTTGTAATTCTGATCCCGGTTCTGGGGGAACCCGCAACGGTACTGATGTGATTCTTAGTGGTGGCGACAATCCGGGAATGCTTTCACCTAAGGCAAATAATTATTTTTATTTATGGGGCAAAAAAGAACTCCTTGATGCTCCGGGAGAATGGTTTATTGACCCACCCCAAAATGATTCTAGTAGTACCCAATTTACTTTAACGATTATGCCTCCGGCTGGGGTTGATCCCCGCAGTGCCAATGCGCCGAAAGTACAGGTGAAGCGGAGAATTCATGCCTTTGATCTTTGGTCTCGATCGGGTATCCGCATTGAAAACTTAGCGATGTTTGGAGCAACGGTCAAATTTGAAAGCACCAACAACACCACGATCGACCAAGTAGATTGGCGCTATCCTCACCACTTCCAAGAAGCTCCAGCCTATTTCTATACTGGTGGCACCGTTGCGATCCCCGTCAAGGGCAGCAACAACAAAATTATTAATTCCTACCTTGCCCATGCCCCCGCCGCCATGATTCAACTCAGTGGCAGCAATCATTTAATTGAAAACAATGTCATCCAAAATGTGGGCTATGTTGGGGTCGGAGTCGGCATTATGGGATCAGCTCCCGGCTCTAAAGTTCAACGGAACACCATGTTTAATGCTGGGCGCTACTGGTTACAGATGGAAAAAGGCGTAGACATTCTCTACAACGATATTTTCCAATCCCATCGCCGGATTACTGACTTAGGAGCAATCTACGGTTGGAGTCAAGAGGGAGACGGAGCGCAAATTGCCTACAATTTTGTCCATGATGCCTACGGAGAAC
>Ga0209490_10006324_pt1 | contig 10694 bp, 7 predicted proteins | sample MAT06_FD_187209 | JGI IMG/M metagenome (GOLD analysis project Ga0209490, IMG submission 187209) | Freshwater microbial communities from Lake Fryxell liftoff mats and glacier meltwater in Antarctica - MAT-06 (SPAdes) (version 2) | ecosystem: Environmental > Aquatic > Freshwater > Ice > Liftoff...
GTCGGCGCAGAAGAAAATCACATCGCCGTTGTTGGCGTTACACGCCGCCAAGATCGCGCCGAGTATCTCGGCGTTTAGGAACTTGACGATCGGCGATTGCAAGCCCTCTTCATTGGGCTTGGTCACATCATTGACCTTGATATAGGCCAACCCCTTCGCGCCATAAATGGCGACGAAGGCGGTCATATCGTCGATTTCTTTGCGCGAAAATTTCTCGTTGCCACCTGGCACACAGAGTGCAGCAACGCGTCCACCCTTCATGTCGGCGGCGGCACGGAACACCTTGAAATCGACCGTCTTCATCAGGTCGGTCAACTCAGTCAATTCGAGTGAGATCCGCAAGTCCGGCTTGTCCGACCCAAAGCGGCGCATCGCCTCGGCATAGGCCATTCTCGGGAAGTCCGGCAGATCAACGTTGACACCGGCCTTCCAGATCGTCTTGATCAAGCCTTCCATGATGTCCTGAATCTCGCGCTCGCCGAGGAACGATGTCTCGATATCGATCTGCGTGAACTCGGGCTGACGGTCGGCGCGCAAGTCTTCGTCGCGGAAGCATTTGACGATCTGATAGTAGCGATCAAAGCCGGCCACCATCAGCAGCTGCTTGAACAACTGTGGACTTTGCGGCAGCGCGTAAAACTGGCCGTCGTGAATACGCGAAGGCACCAAAAACTCGCGCGCGCCCTCGGGCGTGGATTTGTACAGGAACGGCGTTTCGATATCGATGAAGCCCTGGTCGTCCAGATAGCGGCGTGCGGATGAGGCGACACGGTGACGCAGCCGCATATTGGCCTGCATCTGTGGGCGGCGCAAATCGAGGTAGCGGTACTTGAGGCGGGTCTCTTCGTTGATGCTGTCGTCGTCCATCATGAACGGCGGCGTCAGTGAGGCATTCAGCACTTCGATGTCTTTAGCAAGTACTTCGATCTCACCAGACTTGAGATTAGTGTTGACGGTGCCGGCGGGTCGGTTGCGAACCACACCGGTGACTTTCATCACGTACTCGTTGCGTGATTGGTCGGCTGTTTTGAATGCTTCGGCGGTATCGGGGTCGATGACGATCTGTAGCAACCCTTCGCGATCGCGCAGGTCGATAAAGATCACACCGCCGTGGTCACGGCGACGGTGCGCCCAGCCGAACACGGTGATGCTTTGTCCAAGATAGCTTGAATCGATCAAGCCGCAATAGTTCGTACGCATGTTGAAACTCTCGATGGTGCAGCCAGCGCGCCCGGCGCTGCGCCGCGAAACTGAAGAAGCCCGCTGAAATTGCAATGTCGGCGGGGGCCGATCGGGGTGCCGTCGCAGCGTTACGCTACAACGGCGTCGGATTGGGGTCGGTGCCGGATTTTTTCATCTCGGCGCCGTTGGCATGGGAAGGCTTATTGGCTAGCCGCAGTGGCTCGGCGACGCCCATGGAAATAATGTACTTGAGCGCTTGGTCCACGGTCATCTTGAGTTCAATCACGTCACCCTTGGGGACGATCAGAAAAAACCCGGCGGTGATGTTGGGCGTGGTCGGCACAAACACCGAAAAATTGTTGGTGCCCAAAAAATCGGTGACCTCATGCTCGGGCTCGCCGGTGAGCAGCGCCACGGTCCAGGTATCGCGTTGCGGATAGCGCACCAACACCGCCTTGCGGAAGGCTTTGCCCTCAGGCGAGAACAGCGTGTCGGAGATCTGCTTGACGCCGCCATAGACCGAGTTGACGATCGGGATGCGGTGCAGAACGTGATCCCACCAGCCGAGCATCCTCTTGCCAAGAAAATTCGCGGTGATCATGCCGGTCGAGATAACGATCAAGAACGTTAGGATCACGCCCATACCGGGAACGTGAAAGCCGAGCAAGGCATCGGTTTGCAGGCTCGTTGGCAGCAGCCGCAGCGTCTGGTCCATCGTATCGATCAACAACTTCAGCACGAAGATGGTGATGACCAATGGAATCCAGACCAGCAGTCCGGCGATGAGGTATTTGCGCATGTGCAGTTTGGCTTGGCGTGATGGATTCAACTCGACGAGGGCGTCGAGGCGGGGGTAGGCGTTGGTGAAGCGGGCGCGACGGCCGGTGCGGCGGCCGGCGTGGCTGGGGTTGTGGAAGCCGGCGCGGCGGCGTCTGATTTAGCGTCGCTTGGTGCTGCTGCCTTGTCTGTCGCCGCCTTGCCGCCTTCCGCGTCGGCCGGCTTGTTGCCGCCACGAAAATCGGTGACGTACCAGCCACTGCCTTTCAGCGCGAAGTTAGGCGCGGTGACCTGTTTCGAATAAGCTTCTGCGCCGCAGGCCGGACACTTAGTCAACGCGTCGTCAGACATCTTTTGCATGACATCGTCGGCGTGTCCGCAGGACGCACATTTGTAGGCATAAATCGGCATGAGGTTTACGACGCTAGCGGGTGATTTCGAGAAGCCGCATTTTAGCAGACGCCCTCCCGTTCATGTTGCGGCGCAGCGAAGATTAGCAACGTTGCAAGAAGACAAACACTAATAACGACGGGCGTTTTCAAGCATTTTTGCCTGAAAACGCCCGTGGATAAGGGAGTTTAGTCTTTTATCACAATCTTCTTCAACCCGGCGACAGCGGGAAATTGCATATCCAATGCACTCAGCGTTTGCACCAGCACCGAGGCCACATACAGATCACGCAGCCACTTGCGATCCGCCGGCACGACATACCACGGCGCATTTTTGGTCGAGGTGGCATTAAGCGCATCTTGATACACGCGTTGGTAGTCATCCCAGTGCTCGCGCTCAGCCACATCATTGATGTTGAATTTCCATTGCCGCGTCGGCTCTTTCAATCTCGTTTCAAGCCGCTCCTTTTGCTCGGCTTTTGAAATATGCAGAAAGAATTTGAGGATGATGGTCCCCTCTTCAACCGCCATCGCCTCGAAATCATTGATCTGCCGGAAGCGACGTTTGGCGGTCGCGTCGTCAATGAGGCCATGCACGCGAGTAATCAGCACGTCCTCGTAATGGCCACGATTGAATACATGCAGCATACCTTTCAGCGGCATTTCGTGATGCACGCGCCACAAATAATCGTGCTTCAACTCTTCCGCTGACGGCGCCTTGAAACTCGCCACGCGCATACCTTGTGGATTCACGCCGGTGAACACGCTGCGCAACACGCCGTCCTTGCCGCCGGTGTCCATCGCTTGCAGCACCACCAGAATCTTGTGCGACGCACCTGCGTAGACAAGCGTTTGCAGTTGCTGCAACTGCACCTTCAGCTCCGTGAGTAGAACAGCGGCGCTCACCTTGTCACCGTCGTAGCCGCAGGTGCCGTGGGGATCAATATCAGCCAGCGCCGTCTTGCCACCGACGATGATGGGGTTAATGGTTTTTTGCTCGTCCTGGGCCATGGGGCGACTCTTTGATGTGAACAGATTAGTATGTAATGCTATGCGACTTCCCGTCATCTCATTTTTTTGATCGTCTTACTGAACCCGCCATGTCTACTTCTCACGCCCCCCTCCACAACCTCCCCGCTACCATGCGCCATGTCGCCGTCACTGCGCCGGGCGCGGCGGACGTCATGCACATCGCCGACGCAGCCGTGTCAACGCCGGGCGCGAACGACATTTTGATCAAAGTCGCCTTCGCCGGTGTGAACCGCCCTGATGTCGCGCAACGCTCCGGCAACTACGCGCCGCCACCCGGCGCCTCGCCGACCATGGGCCTCGAAGTGTCGGGTGAAGTGGTCGCCGTCGGTGCGGACGTCACAAGATGGAAAGTGGGCGACAACGTTTGCGCACTCACTCCCGGGGGTGGCTACGCTGAATACTGCATCGCACCCGCTGCGCACTGTCTACCGATTCCTGCAGGGCTCTCCTTGCTCGAAGCCGCAGGCGTGCCGGAGAATTTCTTCACTGTGTGGGTGAATGTGTTCAACACCTGCCGATTGCAGGCCGGCGAAAAATTTCTCGTGCACGGCGGATCGAGCGGCATCGGGTTGACAGCCATCCAGCTTGCCAAGGCGTTCGGCGCGGAAACTTTCACCACCGTCGGCAATGATGACAAAGCCGCCTTCTGCAAACAGATCGGCGCAGACCACGTCTTCAATTACAAAACACAAGACTGGATGAGCGAGATCGCCACCATCACGCAAAAGAAAGGCGTGAACGTCATCCTCGATATGGTCGGCGGTTCGTACATCGAAAAGAACCTTCGCTCACTCGCCCTCGAAGGCCGCTACTGCTTCATCGCCTTTCTCGAAGGCGGCAAAGTCGAGGTCGATTTCCGCCCACTGATGATGAAGCGCCAGACCATCACCGGCTCCACGCTGCGTGCAAGGCCGGATGCGCAGAAGGCAAAGATCGCCGCCGAACTCGAAGCGCAAGTGTGGCCGTTACTGGCGGCGGGCAAAGTGAAGCCGGTGATTCATGAGACGTTTGCGCTGGGCGATGTTGCGGCGGCGCATAGACTGATGGAGTCTAGTGCGCATATTGGGAAGATTATGTTGCGGGTGGGCGGCTAGTCGTTGCCTGCTGCAGTGCTGATCGGAAAACAAAAAAGCCACGCAAACTCGCGTGGCTTTTTTGTTTAACCCGACTCCGCAAAAATCAAAACGGAATATCGTCATCCATATCATCAAACTTAGCCGCGCCGCCTTTGGAGGCTGCCGGTTTAGCGGATGAACTGCCGCCGCCTGCTGGTGGGCGTGAGGTCGAACCTGGATAGTCTCCGCCACCGCCGCCGCTTCCAGCGTCACCGCCGCCCATGCCTTGGCGCGAGCCGAGCATTTGCATTGAGTCAGCCAGTACTTCGGTGGTGTACTTCTCGACGCCGTCTTTGTCCTGCCACTTACGCGTACGAAGTTTGCCTTCGACGTACACCTGCGAGCCTTTTTTCAGGTACTCGCCGGCGATTTCGGCGAGCTTGCCGAAGAACGCAACGCGGTGCCATTCGGTTTGTTCCTGCTTCTCGCCGCTTTTGTCTTTCCATGTCGCGGTGGTGGCAATCGAAATATTGGTGATTGCGGCACCGTCTGGCATGTAGCGGGTTTCTGGGTCGCGGCCGAGGTTGCCGACGAGAATTACTTTGTTTACTGAGGCCATGGCGTGTTTCCTTACATTAACGTGAATAAACCGCACCCGATGTACTGAAGTGAAAACTGGTTCAAAGACCAGTATCGTGGATCAAAAAATAGGTGCAGAACGGTGATGCGAACGAGTAATATAGCAGGTTGCTTTTTTTAGTTCGCTGCCTTCTGGCGGCGAATTTAGCCGTTGAAATCAACATCCTTTGATTCAATGATTTAGCGCAGAAAGTTCATCAAGTACCTAATGGCAAAACCGCAAATGGATTTCATCAAGATTCGTGGCGCACGCACGCACAATCTTAAAAACGTCAATCTCGATCTTCCACGGCACTCGCTGGTCGTCATCACCGGGCTCTCCGGCTCCGGCAAGTCTTCACTCGCATTCGATACGCTCTACGCCGAGGGGCAGCGCCGCTACGTTGAGTCGCTCTCCGCTTACGCGCGGCAATTCCTGCAGTTGATGGAAAAGCCGGATGTCGATTTGATCGAAGGCCTGTCACCAGCTATTTCGATCGAGCAAAAAGCCACCTCACATAACCCGCGCTCAACCGTCGGCACGGTGACGGAAATTCACGACTACCTACGATTGCTGTTCGCGCGTGCTGGCACGCCTTATTGCCCGGAACACCAGCTGGCGCTTGAAGCGCAGACAGTTTCACAAATGGTCGATAGCGTGTTGGCGATGCCAGCAGGCACCAAGCTGATGTTGCTGGCACCGGCCGTGGTTGACCGCAAGGGTGAACACGTCGAGCTGGTGGACGAATTTCGCAGCCAGGGCTTTGTGCGGATGCGTGTTGATCGGAAAGTGATCGAGATAGACGCGTTTCCGAAACTCGACAAGCAGAAGAAACATTCGATTGAAGTGGTCGTTGATCGGATCAAGACCGCACCGGAGTTGAAGCAACGGATTGCCGAATCATTCGAGACCTGCCTTCGCGTGGGCAATGCCAAGGCGCTGGCGGTGGATATGGATTCGGGCAAGGAGATGCTGTTCTCGTCCAAATTCTCCTGCCCGGTCTGCGACTATTCGCTTTCCGAAATGGAGCCGCGGTTGTTTTCATTCAACAATCCGATGGGTGCCTGCCCGACCTGCGACGGATTGGGCGAAATTACCTTCTTTGATCCCAAGCGCATTGTTTCCTACCCCGGGCTTTCCTTGGCTGGCGGCGCGATCAAGGGCTGGGATCGGCGCAATCAGTTTTACTTTCAGACGCTGATCGGGCTGGCCGAACACTATCAATTCGACATCGACCAGCCGTTTGACAAACTGACACCGGAAGCGCAGCAGATCGTTCTATTCGGTTCCGGCAAGGACAAGGTTCCATTCAAGTATCCGGGTGAGCGCGGCAAACCGGTGATCCGCGCGGACATTTTTGAAGGCATTGTGCCGAACCTTGAGCGTCGCTATCGCGAGACCGATTCAATGGCGGTACGCGAAGAGTTGGCCAAGCACATCTCGACCAAAGCGTGCCCCGATTGTGCCGGTACGCGCCTGCGCAAGGAGTCGCGCAACGTCAAGGTGGGCGACAAATCCCTGCATGAGATTTCGGCGATGGCGCTCAAGGATGCATCACACTGGTTTACGGCGGTGAAGCTCACGCCGCAGAAAATGGCGATCGCTGAAAAGATACTGGTGGAGATTTCGGCGCGCGTACAGTTCTTGAACAACGTCGGTTTGGACTATTTGTCGCTGGCGCGCTCAGCTGATACGCTTTCCGGCGGCGAATCCCAACGTATCCGCCTTGCCTCGCAGATCGGCTCCGGCCTGACGGGTGTCATGTATGTGCTTGATGAACCCTCCATTGGTTTGCATCAGCGCGATAACGACCGCCTGTTGCAAACCCTCAAGCGGTTGCGTGATTTGGGCAACTCGGTGATTGTGGTGGAGCACGACGAGGATGCGATCAACAACGCGGACTACGTGGTGGATATGGGGCCCGGTGCCGGCGTGCACGGCGGCATGGTGGTAGCCGAAGGCACGCCCGAGCAGATCAAGAAATCGTCACAGTCGCTGACAGGACAATATCTTTCCGGCAAAAAGAAAATCACCATGCCGAAGTCGCGATTCAAACTTGATCGCAAGAAGCTACTGGTCATCAAAGGCGCGCGCGGCAACAACTTGAAAAACGTGACCTTGGAGTTGCCGGTCGGCGGCATGATTTGTATCACCGGCGTTTCCGGTTCCGGTAAATCCACGCTCATCAACGACACGCTCTACAAGACCGTCGCACATCACTTGTACGCCTCAACCAATGATCCGGCGCCGTTCGACACCATCGCGGGGCTCGACCATTTCGACAAAGTGATTTCGGTTGATCAATCACCGATCGGGCGCACGCCGCGCTCCAATCCGGCGACCTACACCGGGCTGTTCACGCCGATACGCGATCTGTTTTCGTCGGTACCCGAAGCGCGCGCGCGCGGCTACAGCCCGGGGCGGTTTTCGTTTAACGTCAAGGGTGGCCGTTGCGAGGCGTGTCAGGGCGATGGCGTGATTAAAGTCGAGATGCACTTCCTGCCGGATGTGTATGTGCCGTGCGATGTCTGCCACAGCAAGCGCTACAACCGCGAGACGCTGGAAGTGCACTACAAGGGCAAGAACATCACCGAAGTGCTCGGCATGACGGTTGAGAATGCGTTTGAGTTCTTCAAGCCGGTGCCAGTGGTTGCGCGCAAACTGCAGACCCTGCTTGATGTCGGGCTGGGGTATATCCGCTTGGGTCAGAGCGCCACGACGCTGTCTGGCGGTGAAGCGCAGCGCGTCAAACTCTCACTCGAACTCTCCAAGCGCGACACCGGCAAGACGCTGTTCATTCTTGACGAGCCGACCACCGGGCTACATTTTCACGATATCGACCTGCTCTTGAAAGTACTGCACCGCTTGCGTGATCACGGCAACACGGTGGTGGTGATCGAGCATAACCTCGACGTCATCCGCACCGCTGATTGGGTGATCGATCTGGGCCCCGAGGGTGGCGATGGCGGCGGCATGGTTCTGTGCGAAGGGCCGCCCGCGACCATCGCGCAGCATGCGACCAGCTACACGGCTAAGTACCTGCGGCCGATGCTGGGCATCGCACAGAGCAAGCCGGCGGGCTCATCGAAGAAAACAGTCAATGCCTAGTGTCCGGTCGGAGAAGCCTTGCTCGGGACTTCTCGAAGCCTCAAAATTCGGTCTCCCCGGCCCCCGACTCAATCGTTCGAGGGCAGGCTCCGGCCGGGGCCCAAGTTGTAGACGCATCAATGCGCGACAAAACTTGGATACCGGCTCGGGCGACTGCCCGGTCTACCCTGAGCGCGTCGAAGGGCCGGTATGACAGGGGGTTTTTGGAGGTCATGTCACAAAACACTAGCATCCGTGCGCTGTTTGGAGCAGTTTTGCTTCAAACTGCCCGTGGAATAACGAGTTTACTAATCCTTGCTAATGACGCCACGTGAACTCCTACTTGCCAGCTTTCGCGCCGCACTGACGGCGGCCGATCCTCTACAAGTCGTACCGCGTCATCTGCCACCACCACCGGCGTCCGGCCGCACCATTGTGATCGGTGCCGGCAAGGCGGCGGCGGCGATGGCCAAGGCGGTAGAGCAACATTGGCCGGCGGGCGCGCTGCTTGAGGGGTTGGTCATCACGCGCTACGCCCACGGATACGCGGGTGCTGAATCACTGAAGAAGATTCAAGTGATCGAGGCCGGCCATCCGGTGCCGGATGAATCCGGCGAACGGGCGGCAAAACAAATTCTGTCGCTGGCGACGTCGGCGGGTGCCGATGACTTGCTGCTGGTGTTGGTCTCCGGCGGAGGCTCCAGTCTGCTGTCGCTGCCGGCCGGCGAAGTCGGCATGGCAGACCTGAAGTTGGTCACCCGCGACCTGCTCAACAGCGGCGCGCCGATTCAAGAGATGAATGTGGTGCGTAAGCATCTTTCGGCGATCCAAGGCGGCCGACTCGCCGCGGCGACCGCCGCGCGCGTGGTCACGCTCATCATTTCGGATGTGACGGGCGATGACCCTTCGGCAATCGCCTCGGGTCCGACGGTGCCGGATCCATCGACCTACCAGGACGCGCTCGATATTCTGAATCGTTATCGGATCACGCCGCCCGTGTCGATCGCCCGGCACTTGTCGAACGGCGCGCGTGGCAATATTGCCGAGACCCTCAAGGCAAGCGACCCTGCGTTTGCCAAGGTGGAAAACCATGTGATCGCGACTGCCCATCAGAGCCTGTCGATGGCGGCGGCGTTTTTCCAGCAGCACGGCATCACACCGATGATCCTGGGCGACAGCGTGACCGGCGAGGCACGTGAAGTCGCCAAGGTGTACGGTGCGTTGGCGCGCCAGATTCGCCAGCATCACCACCCTCTCAAGCCGCCGATCGCCCTCATCTCGGGTGGCGAATGTACCGTTACGCTGGCCGCTGGCAATAAGGGCCGTGGCGGGCGATGCAGTGAGTTCTTGTTATCGCTCGCCATTGATCTTGATGGCCTGCCGGGTGTGCACGCCATCGCCTGCGACACCGACGGCATCGACGGCTCGGAACACAACGCCGGTGCCATTTTGCTGGACGACTCACCCGCTCGCGCCAACGCCGCCGGCCTCAACGCGATGCGCCAACTCGAGGCGAACGACGCATTCGGCTACTTTGCGCCGATTGATGACCTGATCGTCACCGGGCCGACCCGCACCAACGTCAACGACTACCGCGCCCTGCTGATCCTGTAGCGGCCGCGCGGCGGATATCCGCCGCCTAAAACGGCATTTTCGCTATACTCGTTGCGCTGCTGAGAATACGCAAAACAACCGTCAGCATCCGGGAGTCGATTGTTGTTAACCCCTACGTGGATACTGCTACTGGCGACGCTGGTGCTCTGCACATGTGTGCTTGCGGTGCTGATCGTTCACGCCCGGCGTAACCATCGCGATCTGCAGATGGCCAAGCAGCAACTCTCAAGCCTTGGCGCAGTGCTGGCCTCCAGTAATGCCGTCCGGGATGAAGCTGAGCACGAAAATGATCTGGCACGGGCGGTCGAGAGCGAAGCGCGGTTGCGCGCGAGCCAGGAAAATCTGGTTAGGGCGCAGCGCCTCGCGCGCATCGGCAGCTGGCGGCTGGATCTGGCCACCGGTCGCATGGAATACTCGGACGAGTACCTGAGTTTGCTCGAACTCACACCCGAGGACGCACCGCGCACCCCCAGCGAATGGATTGCGCGTTTTGTGCCCGATCCGCATAAAGCACAGGCTGTTAAAAGTCATTTCGAGCAGGCGCTTCGAGGCGCCCAGTCCTACAGCGGTGTGCGGGCGATCGCACTTAAGGATGGCAGCACCAGATGGCTTTCCTTCGCCGCAGATCCAGTCGTCGCGCCGGACGGAACGGTCGTTGCGATTGTCGGGGCGACGCGTGACGTCACCGTTGAGCATCTCGCCCAAGAAAGACTGCAGGCGAGCGAAGAGCGGTTTCGCATGATTTCCGAGAACATGCAGGATATCGTGACGCTGCATGACGCCGACGGCGGCGTGCTGTACGCAACGCCGTCACTCTCCCGGGTGCTCGGGTACCGCACCTCCGACAGCGCTTACGACTCGCCATTCCTGTACGTACACCCTGATGATGAATCAGCCGTGAAGGCGGCGGTTGCGCGCATTCTGGCAGGCGACGTGCCA
>Ga0209490_10006328_pt1 | contig 10692 bp, 11 predicted proteins | sample MAT06_FD_187209 | JGI IMG/M metagenome (GOLD analysis project Ga0209490, IMG submission 187209) | Freshwater microbial communities from Lake Fryxell liftoff mats and glacier meltwater in Antarctica - MAT-06 (SPAdes) (version 2) | ecosystem: Environmental > Aquatic > Freshwater > Ice > Liftoff...
GCTTCACGCCACGCCGCGTCAGGCCGCTCGGCCGGTTCCGTACGGTTGAGCAATCCGCAAATGCGATCCAGCGCCCAAGCGAGGTTGACTGCCGTCGGTCGTGTCGCTAGCAGGTCGCGCTTCGCGTTGACGAGCGATTCATCGGTCGCGTCAGCCGTCATGGCTAGGGCGATGCCGTAGGCGGCGGTGACGCCGATTAACGGCGCGCCACGGACGCGCATGGCGCGGATCGCCTCGGCCGCCTCCTGCCATGATGAGATCGCGCGTTGTTCGATCACGAAGGGCAGCAACGTCTGGTCGACGATGTAAATGCGCTGGGTGTCGTGGTCGGCAATCAGGCTTTTGACGGGCTTTTGTGGGAATTTCATGGGAGGGTGCGGCGGAAGTTATCGGTCCGGCGGATGCGACAATTGAATACCAAGAAAAACATTGCAGCGATTGAACGCCAGGAAAAACCCCTGCTCCCGCGTCGGCGGGAGCCCAATTATATTGTGGGTAGCGCCAGTCTAAATTGACCCCCACGCCTACGCGGGGCGGGTGAGGCCGGCAATGTCAAAGCAGCCAAGATGCGGTGAGATTGGGTCCCCGCCTACGCTGGGTCGGATGAGTGGCGTTATCAAAACCACCAACTCAAATTGTCGAATCCACAGCGCTTGCCCGCACAAGTTTCTCACGCGCCGCGCCGCGACGGAATACATTCTGTCGCGTTGTAAGGTCGGCGCACATATCGTTGGCCGCGGCGCAGAGCGGACAGGGTTTGACGGGTTAAGTTATAATTTCGATTTCCAACGCATCCCTTCCCGGATATTGGCCATGACACAGTATATTTTCGTCACGGGTGGTGTAGTTTCCTCGCTAGGGAAGGGCATCGCCGCCGCCTCTCTAGCCGCCATTCTTGAATCGCGCGGCATCAAAGTCTCCATGATGAAACTGGACCCGTACATCAACGTGGATCCGGGCACCATGTCGCCTTTCCAACATGGTGAAGTGTTTGTCACCGACGACGGTGCCGAGACCGACCTTGACCTTGGGCATTACGAGCGTTTTGTCTCAACCAAGATGAAAAAAGCCAATAACTTCACCACCGGTCAGATCTACGAGCGCGTCATTAACAAAGAGCGTCGCGGCGACTATCTTGGCGCCACGGTGCAGGTGATTCCGCACATCACCGACGAGATCAAGAATTCCATCATCGCCGGCACGGCTGACGCTGAAGTCGGCATCATCGAAATCGGCGGTACCGTCGGCGACATTGAATCATTGCCGTTTCTTGAGGCGATTCGCCAAATGGGCATTGAGCAGGGTCGCGAGAACACCTGCTACATCCATCTGACGCTGGTGCCGTATCTGCCGGCCGTTGGTGAGATTAAGACCAAGCCTACTCAGCACAGCGTCAAGGAATTGCGCCAGATTGGTATCCAGCCGGATGTGGTCATGTGTCGCAGTGATCGTCCGCTTCCCGAAGAAGAGCGACGCAAGATTGCGCTATTCACCAATGTTGAGAAAGGCGCGGTGATCTCTTGCTACGACGCGACCTCGATTTACAAGATCCCCAAGATGCTGCACAAGCAGGGTCTTGATGAAATTGTTTGCCGCAAGTTGCACCTGACGCCACAGCCGGCGGACCTCACCAAGTGGGAACAGATTGTCGATGCGCTCGAGAACCCGACGGCCGAAATCGACCTGGCGATGGTCGGCAAGTATGTCGATCTGGCCGACTCCTACAAGTCGTTGTCGGAAGCGCTGATTCACGCCGGCATCCAAACCAGAACCCGTGTCAATATTCATTACCTCGACTCCGAGGAGATGGAAAAAACCGGTGTTGCCGGCCTTGTCACGATGGACGCCGTGTTGGTGCCGGGAGGTTTTGGTAAGCGCGGCACCGAGGGCAAGATCGCTGCGGTGAAATTCGCGCGGGAAAATAAGATTCCGTATCTGGGAATTTGTCTCGGGATGCAGATCGCGACCATTGAGTTTGCGCGCAACGTCGTCGGCTTGGCGAATGCCAACTCAACCGAGTTCGATGTCGACACACCACATCCGGTGGTGGCGCTGATTACCGAATGGCAGAACCACGACGGGCAGATTGAAAAGCGTGACGCCAACTCGCGCATGGGCGGCACCATGCGCCTCGGCGCGCAGCCGTGCACGGTGCGTCCTGACACGCTGGCCTATCGCATCTATCAGAGCACCACCGTCAGTGAGCGCCACCGTCACCGCTACGAGGTCAACAACCATTACGTTCCGCGTCTCGAAGCTGCTGGACTGGTGATCTCTGCGCGTACCAATTCCGAGTCGCTCACCGAGATGGTCGAACTCGATGCCGGCAAGCACGGACATCCGTGGTTCTACGGTTGCCAGTTCCATCCCGAGTTCACCTCCACGCCGCGCGACGGCCACCCGTTGTTTACCTCGTTCGTCAAAGCCGCCCTTGAGCAGCGCAAACGCACGCATGGTGAAGCGGGGCTGCGTGTGGTGCAAGGAACGAAGGCTCTCGCGTGAGGTGTGGGGCGAACGGAGTGAGGCTGCCGGTAGCCGGGCTTTCCCTCCTCTCCCCTTACACCTCACCCCTCTCGAAGGAAATTAGATGAAGTTGTGCGGATTTGAAGTCGGGCTTGATCAGCCATTTTTCTTGATAGCAGGACCGTGTGTTGTCGAGTCTGAGCAACTGCAGATTGATGTCGCCGGCCAGCTACGCGAAATGACGACCGAGTTGGGTATTCCGTTTATCTTCAAGTCGAGCTATGACAAAGCCAATCGCTCGTCGGGCAAGTCCTTTCGCGGCCCTGGCATGGATGAGGGCTTGCGCATCTTGGCGGAAGTCAGGAAGCAACTCGGTGTGCCGATCCTGACGGACGTACACACGGAATCTGAGATCGCGACTGTCGCGAGTGTGGTTGACGTGTTGCAGACGCCCGCGTTTCTGTGTCGGCAAACCGATTTCATTCACGCCGTTGCGCGGGCAGGCAAGCCGGTAAATATCAAGAAGGGGCAGTTTCTGGCGCCGACCGACATGAAAAACGTTGTCGACAAAGCGCGCGATGCGAGCGGCACTGACAACATCATGGTGTGCGAGCGCGGTGCGTCATTTGGCTACAACAATCTGGTGTCGGATATGCGCTCGCTCGCCATCATGCGCAACACCAATTGCCCGGTAGTGTTCGACGCGACGCACTCGGTACAGTTGCCAGGCGGGCAAGGCTCAACGTCGGGTGGGCAGCGTGAATTCGTGCCGGTGCTCGCGCGTGCCGCGGTGGCAGCAGGGATTTCCGGTTTGTTCATGGAAACCCACCCGGATCCATCAAAGGCATTGTCCGATGGCCCGAACGCATGGCCGCTGCCGATGATGAAAGAGTTGCTGACCGTATTGAAAGAAATCGATGCGTAGGTGAAGCAAAGAGGGTTCGCCGAACGAAAACTCATGTAGCCCAAAATGATTAGAGTTCTCTTTTCAATACCCTCTCTCCTTGCGGGAGAGGGTGGCCGACAGGCCGGCGGGCCAGAAAAGGGGAAGCAATCGCAAAAGAGGAAAAGACCGCATGACCGCAATTGTTGATGTAATCGCAAGAGAAATTCTGGATTCGCGCGGCAACCCCACCGTCGAGTGTGATGTGTTGTTGGAGTCCGGTGTTATCGGCCGTGCGGCCGTGCCGTCGGGGGCTTCCACAGGTTCGCGTGAAGCGATTGAGCTGCGCGACAAAGACGCCCACCGCTACCATGGCAAAGGCGTGTTGAAAGCGTGCGAGCACGTCAACACCGAGATCTGCGAAGCGATCATCGGTCTTGATGCATCCGAGCAGTCGTTCATTGATCGCACCATGATCGAACTCGATGGCACCGAGGGTAAATCGCGCTTGGGTGCGAATTCGATTCTGGCGGTGTCGCTCGCGTGCGCCAAAGCAGCAGCCGACGAATCCGGCCTGTCGCTCTACCGATACCTCGGCGGCGCCGCACCGATGCAAATGCCGGTGCCGATGATGAACATCATCAACGGCGGTGCGCATGCGGACAATCCGCTCGATATGCAAGAGTTCATGATCATCCCGGCCGGGCTGCCAACATTCCGTGAGGCGTTGCGCGCCGGCGTGGAGGTGTTCCATACGCTGAAGAAAATTCTGCACGCCGAAGGCCACAACACCAATGTGGGCGATGAGGGCGGCTTTGCCCCGAATCTGCCGAACAACGAATCTGCCATTCAGTACGCGGTCAAAGCAATCGAAGAAGCGGGCTACATTCCCGGGCAGGATATTTTGATCGGCCTCGATTGCGCGGCGAGCGAATTCTACAAAGACGGCAAGTATCGTTTTGAAGCAGAAAAACTTGCGTTTACCTCCGCACAGTTCACCGACATCCTCGCCACGTGGTGCGACAAATACCCGATCGTTTCTATCGAAGACGGCATGGCAGAGAACGATTGGGACGGCTGGGTGATGCTCACTGAAAAGCTCGGTAAGAAAGTGCAGTTGGTCGGCGATGATGTGTTTGTCACCAACACCAAGATTTTGCGCGAAGGCATTCAGAAGGGCGTCGCGAATTCGATTCTCATCAAGGTCAACCAGATCGGCACGCTCTCCGAAACGTTCGCCGCCATCGAGATGGCCAAGCGTGCCAATTACACCGCCGTCATTTCGCATCGCTCCGGTGAAACCGAAGACACCACGATTGCGGATATTGCGGTCGCCACCAACGCGATGCAAATCAAAACCGGCTCGGCATCACGCTCGGATCGTATGGCGAAGTACAACCAGTTGCTACGTATCGAAGAAGAGCTGGGTGATGCGGCAAGCTATCCGGGCAAGTCGGCGTACTACAACCTTCGGTGAGGGGCGAGTAGGGATGCGTGTGAGAGCCGAAGTGATAAAGCTTGTGATGAAAGTGGCGACAGCATGCTGAGCGCGTTACCGTGCTTGCGAATCACACGCTTCGGCGCACCCCGCTTAGCTCCCTCCCCCCGCGCGGGGGAGGGCTGGGGAGAGGGGGCGCATTTTGCTCACACCCGCCTTACCAAGAGGAGTCTTGAAGCAACATGAGATTCCTCCCCCACACGCTGATCGTGCTCATTCTTGCCATTCAATATCCACTCTGGATTGGCAAGGGCAGCTGGCTGCGCGTGTGGGATGTGAACAAACAACTCACGGAACAGAAGAACAAAAACACCAAGCTCGCCCAGCGCAACGCCGGGCTCGACGCGGACGTCCGTGATTTGAAAGAAGGCCTCGTGGCGGTCGAAGAGCGCGCCAGAGTCGAGCTGAATATGATCAAGCCGAATGAAACGTACTATCAGGTGCTTGAGAAGGCGAAGCCGAAACTCTAGGATGGGCGGGGGCTTTGGGACATAAAGTGCTGGAGATTCCGGCCAGATATAGAGTTTGTGTTTCCGGCCCAGATTGGTTAAAACCTTAAAACCAGCTTGCCGGAAAACGTGAAGCTGTTAGTGGGGGTGTTATGCGGCACGATGCGACTCAACTCTTTGATCAAAAAGCGTTTTTCTCTGGCGGTTGGTGGAATGGTAGGGAGACAGGGTGGAATGGTAGGGAGACTCTGAGTCTCCCTATATCTAGTTGGGCGTCTCAAGTGCGGAGGGGTGTCGGGCACACGGCCATAGCAGAAGTTTGAAAACACAAGAAAACACAAGAAAACATCAACCGTGAACTTCGTAACTGTTTTCCAGTTACACTATCTGCCCTGACGAACTAAACTTTCATGTCAAAGCACCAGAAAGCCCTGCAGAGACTATGCGCTACCCCGCCAGCTGCGGACATTAAGTGGCAAGAGCTGAAAGGGATTCTCGTGCATCTCGGTTACACGATGCTGAAGAACAGCGGCTCTCGCAGAAAATTCTTCCACACAGAAAAGAAGGCATTGATCATTTGTCATCAGCCACACCCATCACCAAATGTCGATAAAGGGTGTATCGCGGACGTGATCGAGCACCTCAAGATCAACGGATTTATCTAGGAACGACCGTGGACATCCTCAAGTACAAAGACTACGAAGGTACTACAGAACTGGATATGACTCGCGGCATTTGTCGCGGAAAGGTCCTGTTTATAGATGACCTTGTCACCTATGAATCTGCATTCCCAGCGGCGCTCAAAAAAGAATTTGAAGCAGCCGTGGAAGACTACCTTCAAACCTGCGTGGCCGTTGGCAAAGCGCCTCAGCGACCATTTCGCGGACTTTTTAATGTGCGTGTTACGCCAACTCTCCACCGGGCCGCGACACTACGCGCAGTCGTCGATGGAGTTTCGTTAAATGAAGTGGTTGTTCGTGCGCTCGGCGCCTTCGTGAGCGTCAAGGCTGACGTTAATCACAACGTTCGCGTGAGCTTTGAGACACCTGACGGATCAATCGAGACTTTCCCCCCCTCATCCACATCCGGAACGCCTCAATGGAGGACCAAATATGCCCACTAATGTAAAGGTACCAGCGCAGCACCCCATTCCTATCAGCCCGACAATTTCATTGCAGGACTTGGCTGGCATACTCGTCCAGCACTATGGGCTTCATGAAGGTATTTTCGATCTTATGGTGGAGTACCAAATTGGAATCGGTGCAGTTGGTCCAGACAAAGAAAGCCTTGTCCCTGGCGCTATGATTGGCATTTCCCGAGTAGGTCTCGTGCCGACGACGAAGCTTGGCCCAAACACCGTCGACGCATCACAGGTTAACCCCGGAAAGAAGACGCGCAAGAAAGCTAATACCTGACTGACGAGCCACGATTGGACGCCCAACACGGCGGTCGAGCGGACGCCGCAAAAGCGCGGCGCCGTTCACCTTGATCGTTAGACCTCTTTTTCGTGGTTTTTTTCAAGGGAGAGTTAAATGAAAAATCAAATCGCACGTTTATCGCCACACCAGAACGGCAAAGTGTTTGCAGTTCTTATGGCGTTTAGCTCGCTGCTATTCGTTGTGCCAATGGCTATTGCATTCTCTTTCATCCCGGCGGGTGTTGGTGCTAATGGAAATCCATTTCCGCAGCCGCCGGTAGCCATGTTCCTGCTGTTACCAATTCTCTATCTCATCATGGGTTACATCATGGTCGCAGTGGGCTGTGCTTTTTACAACTTCATGTTCAAATTCATCGGTGGCATCGAATATGAATCAAAGAATCCAGAGGCCTAACCCGGCGCTCAACCTCGCTCCTTTCAGTCGCTGGAACACCAAGGGTCAGTGTCGAATTGTTTTGCGGAGCGAGCAAATGAGTGAGCAGCGCGAAAAGAAATTGACTCTGACCGGGAGTGTTTGCTTATCTATTCACACGTCAACCTGAAAGAAAATGAGAATGAAACAGTACAGCGCAGAGTTTCTTGGCACGTTTTGGCTGGTTTTAGGTGGCTGCGGCAGCGCGGTGCTCGCTGCGGCTTTTCCAGAGTTAGGCATTGGTTTTGTCGGCGTATCTCTGGCATTTGGTCTTACCGTGCTGACCATGGCGTATGCCATTGGGCACATATCGGGTTGCCATCTGAATCCCGCCGTTTCGGTTGGCTTGTGGGCTGGTGGGCGATTCCCGGCCAGCAAGCTTGCCCCCTACATCGTTGCTCAGGTCTTGGGAGCAGTGGCAGCAGGCGCTGTGCTGTACATCATCGCAAGCGGTGCGGCTGGATTTGATGTTTCGAAAGGCTTTGCCTCGAATGGTTACGGCGCTCATTCACCCGGAGGCTACTCGCTCTTGGCCGCTCTGGTTACCGAAGTCGTGATGACTATGTTTTTCTTGATTGTTATCCTTGGCGCAACCGATAAACGCGCACCAGCGGGCCTTGCTCCGATTGCCATCGGTCTTTGTCTTACGCTAATCCACCTCATCAGCATTCCGGTTACGAATACCTCCGTCAATCCAGCAAGAAGTACTGGCGTCGCGCTCTTCGTCGGAGATTGGGCTATCGGCCAGCTTTGGTTATTCTGGGTTGCTCCAATGGTCGGTGCCTTGCTTGGCGCAGCAGCCTATCGTTTCATCGGCAGTAGCGATGACTGAATAAGCCCAACCCATCATTCCACCGGACCTGCGCGAAAAACTGCGCAGGCCGGTGAATTCAAACGTTTTGCAGCTGAACAAATGCCCCGTTCATACACCCGTTCCCCTACACAATCATTACTGTGCTTGCCTTCCGTCAAGCACAGATTGCCTGGAGAAAGATATGACCGACAAGACAAGTGTCCTGGTGATCGGCGTGCAACCAACACTCATGGATTTCTCTGATTCAGACTACGCGGCTTACCCTGGCATGGACGCGGCGAAGGTATTGGCAGGCCTCAAAGCCTCTGAAGACAGCTTGACTGACCGCGGCTACGACGTGCAAATGTGCTTGACTGATTTTGGCGAAACTGCCGAGGCAGTTGTTCGAGACCGCCTGAAGCAGAAGCGGTTCGACTGCATCGTCATCGGGGCGGGCGTACGAACGATTGCAGGAAACTTCCTATTGTTTGAAAAGTTGATAAATGTCGTGCACGCGCACGCTCCTCAAGCCAAGCTGTGCTTCAATACGAAGCCGACTGACACAGCTGAGGCAGTACAACGCTGGCTCTGAAGTACAAGACGACTTTGTGCTTTCGCGAGGCACAGCTGCCTAACCCTACGTTGCAGCGGACTGCCGTCGGCCGCCGCTGAACTCAAACGCTAGTAGTCTCGACCAACCGTTCTCTAGCCTCTCGCCATGAAAAATCTTCGAGCCCTTCTGTTGGTGGCGCTTTCCCTGTTCTCTATGAGTTCCATTGCTCAGCAAAGCCTTTGCGCTAGAGGCGAAGTCACGGAGTGGTCTTGCACCGCCAAAAAAAAGGTCTACTCTTTGTGCGCTTCTCAAGACCTCAGTCCAACTGCAGGCTACATGCAGTATCGAGCCGGCAGGATCTCGAAACTTGAGTTCGCATTCCCTGAATCGAGGGAGAATCCAAAGGGTCACTTTCTCCTCCGCCTCGCGCCTAGGGGAGCCTCGTTGAGTTTCACCAGCGAGGGCTATGAGTACTTCGTGTATGAGCCACTAGCGGGCCCAACGACGATCGATATCAGCAAGGGCCGGACGCCAGTACGTTCAATCACGTGCAACTCGGCGACTGATACGTTGACGCTTACGAAAACGCTGAACCGTTTTAAGTTACTGGGAATCTATGAGTGAGCAGCATGGAGACACCTAAGCCCTCCGTCAAGGGGACGTCTTGCGGCAAGCCGCAAGACGTCCCGTACGTCGAACGTTAGGCCCCAAAACATGCGTTCTGCCTTGCTTGCCATCCTTGAATACATCATCGGCTTCATCGCATTGGCGTTGTTCGCCTACCTGGCATTTGGCCGTGGAGCGTCAAGCGACGAATCTTTCGTCTTCGCCTTCAAAGCAAGCTCGATCCTGGCAGTTGTAGAACTTGGGTACCTACTAACGCGGGCCGCGCCGGCAAACCGGCTGATTCTCAGCGCGAATATTTAGCTCATCATAAGACATGAGGGTCAGAGTCGAATTGTTTTGCGCGGTGCCCGCATGAATGAGAAGAGCGATTCGATGGAAAAGAAATCGACTCCGACCCTTGGTGCTTCCAAAATACCGACGGAGACAAGAAGGCCGCGTTGGCAATACTAGGTATGACTGCCGTAATGCCGCAGCGTACAATCGGTCTTGGGCCAAAGGAAGCAGCCGTTGTCCAACGCTGGATGTCAAAAGCGGAACTTGAGGCTACGCAGAAAACAGGATTGCTTAGAGGTGGTAGAGAAGGGACGCACTATGTCACTGATGCCGCAAATGCTGATCCCTTATGAGCGCGTCAGCGACTGGCATTACCGCAGACCCCTGAAGTGCGGGTCACGATGGAAGTGCCTAGCAATGCGCTGTCTACACCAACCAGGGCGCAACCCCTGTTCAATATGCCGGGCGGCGGTATGGAACGTACTGCAACGGGCAATGTCCCGGTTCGAATCCTTGGAGTGGACTAACGATGAAAGCTAACCAACTCATCGGACGTTCAGTCCGCGTACTCGCCGATGATCTCTTCGGGACATCAGTTAATGCTGTAATTCGGTTAATTGATCAAGGCTCGAAATCAATGCTGCTGGAATTTGAGCTGCCAGTAAAACTCGGAGAGCAGACCTATTCATTGGCCGTGGCGCGTCTGCGTCTTGAGCGTGATGATTTAGATACGCTCCTCACGAATGGTTCTGTTGGTTGTGGGGTCACATGTGTTTCCAATGATCGCTATGACCCGGCAAAGCCATTCGATTTGAGTTGGTGGCGTGGTGGTGGTGCAGCAATTGCTGATGTGGTCTTGTCATAATGACATGAGGGTCAGAGTCGAATTGTTTTGCGCGGTGCCCGCATGAATGAGAAGAGCGATTCGATGGAAAAGAAATCGACTCCGACCCTTGGTGCTTGAAAACTTCACCTACGACGCCCTAAACCGCATCAAGACCAGCCAAGTCATCGGCCAAGCCACCCAAGCCTTCACGTTTGATGTCACCGGCAATATCCTCACCAAGACTGGTGTTGGTACCGGCAGCAACACCTACAGCTACCCCGCCCAAGGTGCTAACGCCATCCGTCCGCACGCCGTCAGCAGCATCGACGGCCTAGGCGCATTCACTTACGACAACAACGGCAATCTGGCGACCGCCCCGAATGGCCGTAGCACGACATGGACCAGCTTTGACATGCCGCAGAGCCTCACCAAGGCTGGCGCCACCACGTCAAGCTTTGTCTACGGCCCTGAGCACCA
>Ga0209490_10006330_pt1 | contig 10690 bp, 9 predicted proteins | sample MAT06_FD_187209 | JGI IMG/M metagenome (GOLD analysis project Ga0209490, IMG submission 187209) | Freshwater microbial communities from Lake Fryxell liftoff mats and glacier meltwater in Antarctica - MAT-06 (SPAdes) (version 2) | ecosystem: Environmental > Aquatic > Freshwater > Ice > Liftoff...
AGCGCTAGCCGGGCAGGCATACTTTCGGGGCCAGCGCGTGTGCAACCGCAAAACCCAGCGAGAACCCCATGGAAATAAAACCCGTCATCCTCAACGCCCGCAGCAAAAATATCACCGAAGGCAAATCGCGCGCGCCCAACCGGTCCATGTACTACGGGATGGGTTACCAGGAGGCTGACTTTCACAAACCCATGGTGGGCGTGGCCAATGGCCACAGCACCATCACGCCTTGCAACAGCGGTCTGCAAAAGCTGTCCGACGCAGCTGTGGCGGGCATCGAAGAGGCCGGCGGCAATGCCCAGATTTTTGGCACACCGACGATATCCGATGGCATGGCGATGGGCACCGAAGGGATGAAGTATTCGCTGGTCAGCCGCGAGGTCATCGCCGACTGCATCGAAACCTGTGTTCAGGGGCAGTGGATGGACGGTGTGGTCGTGGTGGGCGGTTGCGACAAGAACATGCCAGGGGGCATGATGGGCATGTTGCGCGCCAACGTTCCGGCCATCTATGTCTATGGGGGCACCATTCTTCCCGGGCGTTACAAGGGTCAGGACCTGAACATCGTCAGTGTCTTCGAGGCGGTGGGACAAAACGCTGCCGGCACGATGACCGACGCCGATCTGCTCGAAATCGAACGGCGTGCCATCCCCGGCACCGGCTCCTGCGGCGGCATGTACACGGCCAACACCATGTCGTCGGCGTTTGAAGCCCTGGGCATGTCGCTGCCCTTCTCGTCCACCATGGCCAATCCGCACGATGAAAAAATGCATTCGGCGCGCGAGTCGGCAAAGGTTCTGGTGCAGGCGATCGGCAAGGGCCTGAAGCCACGCGACATCGTGACCCGCAAGGCAATCGAAAATGCCGTGGCCGTCGTGATGGCCATCGGCGGCTCCACCAACGCGGTCCTGCACTTCCTGGCCATCGCCCACGCCGCCGACGTGGAATGGACCATTGACGACTTCGAACGCATACGCGAACGCACGCCAGTCTTGTGCGATCTCAAGCCAAGCGGCAAGTACCTGGCGGTCGACCTGCACCGGGCCGGCGGTATTCCGCAGGTCATGAAAACCCTGCTCGCGGCTGGACTCCTGCATGGCGACTGCATCACCATCAGCGGGCAAACCATCGCTGAAGTACTGGCGGACATTGCTGCCGTGCCGCGCGCCGATCAGGACGTGATTCGGCCAATTACCAACCCCGTTTACGCGCATGGCCACCTGGCCATACTCAAAGGCAACCTGTCGCCCGAAGGCTGTGTGGCAAAGATCACCGGCCTCAAGAACCCGGTGATGACCGGTCCAGCGCGCGTCTTCGACGACGAACAGTCGGCCCTGAGCGCAATCCTTGCCGGGAAAATCGTTGCTGGCGACGTGATGGTGCTGCGTTACCTGGGGCCTAAAGGTGGACCCGGCATGCCGGAGATGCTGGCGCCCACCGGCGCCCTGGTCGGGCAGGGGCTGGGCGAGTCCGTCGGTCTGATCACCGATGGGCGTTTCTCGGGCGGCACCTGGGGCATGGTGGTGGGGCATGTGGCCCCCGAGGCGGCGGCCGGTGGCACGATTGCCTTCATCGAGGAGGGTGATTCGATCACCATTGATTCGCACCGCCTGCTGTTGCAGCTCAACGTGGCCGATGCCGAGATCGCGCGGCGCCGTTCTGCCTGGACGGCACCCGCGCCGCGTTACCGGCGTGGGGTGCAGGCCAAGTTCGCCTTCAATGCCTCATCCGCCAGCAAGGGCGCCGTGCTGGACAACTACTGAATCTGCGCCCGCTGCATGCCGCAAGCGCTGGTGCTGGCGGTCCCGCGCACAGGATTCCGTGCATTACTCCCGCGATGCGCGGCGCGAGTTACACAGAGCATCCTCAGCGTTTTTTCTTGAAGTTGGTACCGATCGCCGTTTTCTGGCGGTCGATTCGGTCCTGGCGTCGCTCGTTCTCGCGTTCCATCGCCTTGCGCTTGGTGTAACCGCTGGAGTCGGCCCAAGCCCACCAGGCAACGGCCAGCGCGAAGGGCGTCAGCACCCACCACCAGCTCCATCCGGCGACCGGCCCGATCTCAAAATATTTCATCGCAATCAGGGCGATTCCAAGTCCCAGAAAATACATGCAGGCTCCCAAGGTTCGGAAACACTTCCTGACACAGCGGGTCAACCGCCGTCACTACAATCGCGTTGATTGACTGTAACCGAACCACAGGGATCATGATGAAACTTGCCACCTTCGCCAGACTTGCGGTGCTCGCTGCCACAGTGGCTGGGGCGCCCGCATTTGCCGACCAGGCTTTGGCCACGGCTAAGAACTGCATGTCCTGCCACACCGTAGAACGCAAACTCGTTGGACCGGCCTACAAGGAGGTCGCCAACAAGTACGCCGGCCAGAAAGACGCCGTCGACAAACTGGCAGCCAAGATCATCAAGGGTGGCTCTGGCGTATTTGGCGCGGTTGCGATGCCGGCCAATACGCAGGTCAATGACGCAGACGCCAAGAAACTCGCGGCCTGGATTCTGGGCCTCAAGTAAGGCCCGCACGGACATCCGCCAACCTGGAAGGCCCGCAGTTGCGGGCCTTTTTGTTGCCGCTTGGACCGGGTAAAAACCCTACCAGACCTGGCCGAGCTGCTCCAGGATTGCCGGATTCTCCAGAGTGGAAGTGTCCTGCGTCACCGCCTCTCCCTTTGCGACCGAACGCAACAGGCGGCGCATGATCTTGCCAGAACGGGTTTTTGGAAGGTTTTCGGCAAACCGGATGTCTTTCGGTTTGGCAATCGGCCCTATCTCCTTGGCAACCCAGTCACGCAGTTCCTTCGCCATAGCGACGGCGGCGTCCCCGGTCGGCCGCGCCCCCTTTAGCACAACGAACGCACAAACGGCCTCCCCGGTGAGGTCGTCCGGGCGGCCCACCACGGCCGCTTCTGCAACCAGCACCGTGTGTGAAACCAGGGCCGACTCGATTTCCATGGTACCCAGGCGATGGCCGGAAACGTTGAGCACGTCATCAATGCGCCCGGTGATACGGAAGTAACCCCGGTCGGCGCTGCGCACCGCGCCATCCCCGGCGAGGTACAACTTTCCACCCATCTCCTGGGGGAAATACGATTTCTTGAACCGCTCCGGATCATTCCAGATGGTACGAATCATCGACGGCCAGGGGCGTTTTACCACCAGGATGCCGCCGATGCCGTTTGGAATATCGTGCCCGGATTCGTCCACAATCGCGGCCATGATGCCAGGCAAGGGCAAGGTACAGCTGCCAGGAACCAATGGCGTCGCGCCGGGCAGCGGCGTGATCATGTGGCCACCGGTCTCGGTCTGCCAGAACGTATCGACGATTGGACAGCGTTCGCCGCCGACATTGCGGTAGTACCACATCCAGGCTTCGGGGTTGATCGGTTCACCCACCGAACCGAGGATACGCAGGCTGCCCAGATTGGAACGCGCCGGGTGCACCTTGGCATCACTCTCCGCGGCCTTGATCAGGGATCGGATTGCCGTGGGTGCGGTGTAGAAGATCGTGCACTGGTGGCGCTCTATCATTTGCCAGAACCGGCCCGCGTTCGGGAATGTGGGCACACCTTCGTAAATGATCTGGGTCGCGCCTGCCGCCAGCGGCCCATACGCCACATAACTGTGCCCGGTGATCCAGCCGATGTCGGCAGTGCACCAGAACACATCGGACGGTTGCAGGTCGAAGGTCCAGTCCATGGTCAGCTTGGCCCACAACAGGTAACCTCCGGTCGAGTGCTGCACCCCTTTGGGCTTGCCGGTGGAGCCGGAGGTATACAACACAAACAGGGGATGCTCGGCGCCCACTGGCAGCGCCGGGCAATGGTCACTTTGCCCGGCGAGCGCCTCGGCAAAGGTCTTGTCGCGCCCCGCCACCATATTGCAGGGGGTGGCGGTGCGCTGGTAGACAAATACCGTCTTGATCGTTGCACAACCACCCATCGCCAGGCCTTCGTCCACGATAGCCTTGAGTGGCAACTCCTTGCCGCCGCGGCGCTGGTAGTTGGCAGTGATCACGGCAACCGCACCAGCGTCGATGATGCGCTCTTGCAAGGCTTTAGCGGAAAAGCCGCCAAACACCACGCTGTGGGTGGCACCGATGCGGGCGCAGGCCTGCATGGCAATCACCCCCTCGATGGTCATTGGCATGTAGATCAGCACCCGGTCCCCCTTGCGGACTCCGTCGGCCAGCAGCGCGTTGGCGAACTGGCTGACGCGCGACAACAGTTCGCGGTAGCTGGTCCTGGTGACGATGCCATCGTCAGCCTCGAAGATCACCGCCGTCTTGTGCTCGACTGGGGTACCCATGTGTTTGTCCAGGCAATTTGCACTGGCGTTGAGTTCACCGTCTTCAAACCACTTGTAAAACGGCGCGTTGGACTCGTCCAGGACCGTCGTAAACGGTTTGCTCCAGACCAGGTTGGCGCGCGCCAGACGCGCCCAGAAGCCCTCGAAATCCCGCTCGGCCTCGGCGCACAGGGCGTCGTATGCCGCCATACCGGAGATACGCGCCGCCGCGATCGCCTCCGCCTTGGGCGCAAACACCCGGTTCTCGATCAGGACCGACTCAATCGCACTCATACATCGTTCTCCTCAATCTGGTATCGCGGGGCCAACTCAGGCCGCACTCTCAGGCATCGCACTTACTGGCGACTGACGCGCTGCGGCAATGGATCAGGTCACCACGGCAACCCGCCAGGTGGGCCACCTACAATTATTCCCGATCAGCGCACCAGACCGGCACCCGCATGAATGAATCGCAACAAAATAAACGCGCCAAGCTTGGCCCGAGGTCGGCCTTCATATTTTCCAGCCGCTGGCTGCAACTGCGGTTGTACATCGGGCTGATCGCGGCGCAGGCCGTGTACGTTTTCCACTTCCGGGTCGAACTGGTGCACCTGCTGGAGGCCGCGTCCGGCGACCAAGCCGCGTTGCAGGCCCTGGTCTCGAGCATCGGCTACAAGGCAGACTTCCAGATCACGGCGCTGAACGAAACCGTGATCATGCTGGTGGTGCTGGCCCTGATCTACGTGGCAATGATCTCCAACCTGCTGATCATGGCGATTGTGGGTGGTTATGAGACCTTTGTCAGCCGCATGAACCTGGAGGACCATCCCGACCGGCCCGACCGGCCCGAATGGCTGAGCCACGTCAACGCCTCGGTACTCAAGGTGAAACTGGCCACCGCGATCATCGGCATCTCGTCAATCCACCTTTTCCAGATCCTCATCAACGCCGCCAACTATTACGTCAAGGTGCTGATGTGGCAAATATCATCCATATCGTTTTTCTGCTTTCGGCGCTGGCCATTGCCCTGACCGACCGCTTGATGGCACATAGCAGACCGGGAGCCGGTAGCAGCGCCCGCTGACTGGACCCAAGGCAGCACCACCCAACAAAAATACAAGCGCCATGCATAGACCGCGTTTCCTGGCGAGGCTTCTGGTGGTCCTGCTCATGCTCCTCATGGTCAGCGCGCCCGTCTACGCCACAGATATCGACGGTCGACACCTGCATGTGGCCTGGGCCATGCCATTTGCTGGTCTCTTGTTATCCATCGCTTTGCTGCCCCTGCTGACCCCGTTTTTTTGGCATCACCACTTCGGCAAAATCGCGGCGGCGTGGTCCCTGGCATTCCTGTTGCCGTTCGCGCTGATATTTGGGCCATCGGCGGCGGGCAGCAGCCTGGGCCATGCGGCGATCGCCGAATACATCCCGTTCATCCTGCTGCTGACCGCGCTGTTCACGGTCGCCGGGGGTATCTTCATCAAGGGCAACCTGCATGGCAGTCCAGCCCTGAACACAGCCCTGCTGGCAATCGGATCGGTGCTGGCGAGCCTGATGGGGACTACCGGCGCATCGATGCTGATGATTCGACCGCTGATTCGAGCGAACGACAACCGGGCGCACAAGGTGCACATCGTCGTCTTCTTCATATTCATCGTGTCCAACGCCGGCGGCTCCCTGACGCCGCTCGGTGACCCGCCCTTGTTTCTGGGTTTTCTCAAGGGCGTTGATTTCTTCTGGACGGTGCAGCACCTTTTCCCGGCGACTCTGTTCCTGGTCGGCACCCTGCTTGGGCTGTTTTACGTTATCGACTGGTGGCACTACCACCACAGGGAAGAATTACTCCCGGTCGATCCGACGCCCGATACCCGGCGCGTGGAGTTTAAAGGTGCAAGAAACTTCCTCCTGCTGGCTGCCATCGTCGGCCTGGTCCTGATGAGCGGATTCTGGAAGTCGCCGATCACGGTATCGATACTTGGCAATCCGGTCGGACTGCCCGACTTGTTGCGAGACGCTGGTCTGATCATCGTGACACTGATATCGCTCAAGTGGACGCCAACGGAAGTGCATGAGGGCAACGAATTCTCCTGGGCACCCATGCAGGAAGTTGCGAAGCTGTTTGCCGGCATCTTCCTGACGATCATTCCAGTAATCGCCATGCTCAAAGCCGGGATTGCGGGACCGTTTGGTGCCGTCGTTGGCGCAGTCACACGGCCCGACGGCTCCCCCGATCCGGCGATGTACTTCTGGGCCACCGGGGCGTTGAGCTCGTTTCTGGATAATGCACCAACCTACCTGGTCTTCTTCAACACGGCCGGCGGCGACCCGGTAGCCCTTATGACGACGTACGCATCCACACTTGCAGCCATTTCCGCAGGGGCAGTGTTCATGGGGGCCAACTCGTACATCGGCAACGCCCCCAACCTGATGGTCAAGGCGATCGCCGAGCACCAGGGTGTTGCGATGCCCAGTTTCTTTGGTTACATGGCGTGGTCGACCCTGATCCTGCTGCCACTGTTCGGCCTCATGACCTTGATCTGGTTCCGCTAGGGATGCGGCACGCTTCCACACCACGCAAGTTTTAAGGCCATTGCACATGACTACTGCCCACATCCGCCAGGCTGACCTGATCGAATCGATTTGCGCCTCGTTGCAGTTCATCAGTTATTACCACCCGGCCGACTACATCACGCATCTGGCACGCGCATACGCCAGTGAGCAAAGCCCGGCGGCGAAAGACGCGATTGCGCAGATCCTTACCAACTCGCGCATGAGCGCCGAAGGCCACCGGCCAATCTGCCAGGACACCGGCATCGTCAACGTGTTCCTCAAAATCGGCATGGACGTGCGCTTTGAGGGATTCAGCGGCACCCTGGAAGACGCCATCAATGAGGGTGTGCGGCGAGCCTACAACGACCCGGACAACCGCTTGCGCGCCTCCATCGTGGCCGACCCGCAGTTTGAGCGCAAGAACACCGGGGACAACACGCCCGCCGTGATCCATGTGGAGATCGTCGCCGGCAACAAGCTCGACATCACCGTGGCGGCCAAGGGCGGCGGCTCGGAGAACAAATCCAAGCTGGTGATGCTCAACCCGTCCGATTCGGTGGTGGATTGGGTGCTCAAAACGGTACCCACCATGGGTGCTGGCTGGTGCCCGCCGGGCATGCTCGGTATCGGCATTGGTGGCACGGCGGAAAAGGCCGTCTTGCTGGCAAAACAGGCGTTGATGGAAGACATCGACATGCACGAACTGCTCCAGCGCGGACCCCGGAACAAACTCGAGGAGTTGCGCATCGAGCTGTTCGAAAAGGTCAATGCCCTGGGCATCGGCGCGCAAGGCCTGGGTGGCTTGACCACGGTGCTCGATGTCAAGATCAACATGTACCCAACCCATGCCGCAGGCAAGCCGGTAGCCATGATCCCCAACTGCGCCGCCACCCGCCATGCCCACTTCGTGATGGACGGCAGCGGCCCGGTGTACATCGATCCACCCGCGCTCAGCCTGTGGCCTGACGTGCATTGGGCGCCCGACTACCAGAAGAGCCGCAAGGTGGACCTGAACACGCTCACGGCTGCCGGGATTGCTCGCTGGACGGCCGGAGACACCCTGCTGCTCAGCGGCAAGATGCTGACCGGGCGAGACGCCGCACACAAACGCATCCAGGAGATGCTGGCCAAGGGCGAGCCGTTGCCGGTGGACTTCACCAACCGCACCATTTATTACGTAGGCCCGGTCGATCCGGTTCGCGATGAAGTGGTCGGACCGGCGGGCCCGACCACCGCCACCCGCATGGACAAGTTCACCGAGATGATGCTGGGCGAAACTGGCCTGATCTGCATGATCGGCAAGGCCGAACGCGGCCCGACGGCCATCGAAGCCATCCGCAAACACAAGAGTGCCTACCTGATGGCGGTCGGCGGCGCGGCCTACCTGGTCAGCAAGGCGATCAAATCCGCCAAAGTGGTCGGTTTTGCCGATCTGGGTATGGAGGCAATCTACGAGTTCGATGTAGTGGACATGCCGGTGACGGTTGCCGTCGACAGCGGCGGCACCAGCGCCCACATCACTGGCCCGGCTGAGTGGGAAAAGAAGATCGCCACCGGCCAGTTCAGAAACATCGCCATACACGGCGCCTGACATCACTGGAACGGTGATGTCCTGTGCAGGCCGGATGGTCCGCGCCGTTGGCGGCGCCACCCTTTTACCGGCGCTGCCGTCGGCGCAGGCACAACCGACGATTCAACCGGTCGGCAGCGTCTGGGGCAGCGGCGTGGGATTTGAGTTCAAAAAGAAGGAAGGCGCGACGCGTCGGTCGTTCAGCGGGATCGCCTGCAACCTGAGCCTGACACAGGAACGTGTATGCCTGGTCGCGTTCGATGAAGGCGTGGAGGCCCATTACGCCACCCTTGGCGCCGGTTCCATGCTGGCGCACAAGGAAGCAGTCGCGCTGCGTGCCAATACTGGCGAACTCGACGCCGGGGGTGCAGCGACCGACGGGAGTTACTTCCATGTCAACGGCTCGCACCCGGCCAAGCGATCGGACTGCAGGAGCAATCCCGCGAGCCGCTGCGTGATCCGGTTTCGTGTGGACCCGGCAACAGGCCCGGGCGCCGCGCTGCTGCCGGTGACCCCAATGCAGCGTTGGCGGGTTACGCGGACACGCATCGGTTGTGGGCCATCATGCGAACCCTGCCAAAGCTGAAAGGCCATGTCGGAGATGGCAACAGGTGGAGGAGTTTCAGGTGGCCATCAGGGATTGGAATCGACTCTGCCAAAGAGCGCCTCGGTATCGACTGCCAGCACCAGCACCAGCCCCGCGCCATTCCCGACCGGGCCGCGAAAGCCAAAGTACAGGCGCACGGCCTTGATTGCCAAGCCTTCGATGTTGACGCCCTGTTGTCCAGCGAGCCTGGGCGCGGCCGCTGGCGGATCAGAACCAAGGCACTTGCCACCAGTCAAATTCCTCCGGGTGGTGTGGCAAAAATGTCCATCTTCAGCACAATCTTTGGCACATCCTTTTTGGTGACGGTCTTCAGCAGAGCGAGCGTGAAAATTAGGTGTCGAACGGCACGAAACTACTCAACCCAGGCCAATCACAGGGTGGGGGAGTTTGAGGTGGCCACAGGTGGGGGAATTTGGGTGGCCATCAGGGTTCCAATGCAACCGTCACACGAATCGCGCTCGGTGATGGTCGCGGCCTGCGCGACATGGTTGCGGTCGACGGCGGTTTCCTGCTGCTGGCGGGGCCGGAAGACAGCGCTTCCAACCAGAGCTTCGGCTGGACCGTATTCTGGTGGGGTGGGCGTGGCGGACCAACGAACGTGCAAGCAAAGGTGTTGGCTGCGCAGGACCTCGGCCAGGTGCGCCTGCGCGCGTGCGACAAGGCGATCAAACCGGAGCCCATCACGGTTCTTGCGGAAACACCACGGGGGTACGAGGTGCGGATCCTGTCCGACGGCATGTGTGATGGCGGGCCGCTGCTGTTTCAGATTCCACGCCGATCTTGATCGGTGCTTCGGCTGACGCAATCTGGTCGTTCGTTGCCCAGCTCCTGACGCCAAGGCGCTTCAACTGCTTTAAGCACCTGGTCAGCATGCGGCACACCATCGACAAGCCGCCCTCCAGGGCGGTGTGGGACGTTGTGAAAGATTTGGATGGTCTGCCCGGAGGGGATCGAACCCCCGACCCTCAGCTTAGAAGGCTGATGCTCTATCCAACTGAGCTACGGGCAGAGATAGAAAGCAAGGCGCTTGGGTGAATGATGGTCGGGGCGAAAGGATTCGAACCCTCGATCCTCTGGTCCCAAACCATAGGTGTGCTTTCGGATTTCTTTTAAATCAACGCCTTGCGGACGCCCATATTGCCTGAGTCGCGCACCGGCGCCTTTGGGCGCCAACAGAACTCGCGCAAAAGTCGCGCATTTATCGGACCCCATTGTGCTCCGCAAATATAACGTCCGGGCGGTGTGCAGTCCTGAACTGTCTCGAATGCCGAACGCGAGAATACCATGGCGCGCATGTCCAACTGTCCTTGTCCCCCACCTGCTGCATTGCGTCGCGGCCCTGAGCACGTGCGACCTGCGTTCGAATGAATTCTCCTTTGTCGCCGTAGCGGTAGCCGACCGAGTGCATGCGCCGGCTCTTCCGGCGGTCCAATACCTGTGGCCTCGGTGACGCGGACGATGCCGCGCGCCATCTCGTACTCGAAGCGGTCGTCATATGCTCCCGGGCTCATCTGCTTCAACAGTACCGTGGCGTCTCGCCTGAGGCTGCCTGCGCCATCGAACGCGATGCTCGCCCCGTTGCGCCGCGCAGTGCAAACGATCCGTCGGTCAGTATGGTGAGGAACCGGTGATCGCCCGGCGTGCCCGACGGCGGTGCATAGCCCATACGCC
>Ga0209490_10006331_pt1 | contig 10689 bp, 7 predicted proteins | sample MAT06_FD_187209 | JGI IMG/M metagenome (GOLD analysis project Ga0209490, IMG submission 187209) | Freshwater microbial communities from Lake Fryxell liftoff mats and glacier meltwater in Antarctica - MAT-06 (SPAdes) (version 2) | ecosystem: Environmental > Aquatic > Freshwater > Ice > Liftoff...
TACACCTATCACAGCTTGCGTTTTGTGATGGCGATCGCCGCTGGCATCGTCTTATTTAATTGGCTCAAATCAGGGAAAGACTGGCTAATTCACAAAGCATCCCTACAGCAGGGTCTATTCACTCTCAAGGAAGCTTGCTTAACGGGTCTAGCCGGATTATTTATTGCGGCAAGTATATTAATTCCAGCAACGCCCGCATTAGTATTTTTAGTAGAGTCTTGGAATGTCGGTAATAACGCTGTAATCTACCAGTTTCTAGCAGCTCAACCCAAGGATTGTTTGATTGCATCTTTAGATGATGAAGCCGACAATATCCCGGCATTTGCCCAGCGATCGGTCTTAGTTAGCGGCGAGTTTGCTTTTGCGTTTCACGTCAACTACTACAGCGAAATGAAACAACGTTCAGAAGCAACCCTTGAGGCACAATACAGCCCCAACTTGTTAGATGTACAGCGGTTCCTGCAACACTACGGCATTGATTTCTTTTTAGTTCACAAAGAATTTCTAGAACCCCAATACTTGTTGAGCAAAGTTTGGCTGGTTAACAGCTCTTTTCAAAACCAAGTATTTAATGCAGCCACTCAGCTCCAGGAGGGCAAAACCCCCGCATTGGCTGGAGCGATGGAGCGGTGCGCGATCGCCACAACCGAGACTCTAGTGTTGCTAGATGCTAAGTGCATTGGGTCAACCAGCCTCTAGCGGAGCCATTGTTAACCCGGCGCGGCTAAGCTGCTGATGGTAAAGCTCGGCTTGCTCTTGCGGCCCGACCCAAACGATCGCCTGCCCTTCGTCATGAATTTGATGGGTCAGTTCCCAGGCGCGATCGCTGGTCATGTTAGGGACGTGTTTCACCAAACATTCCGCGACATGGGGGAATGTATTGAAATCGTCGTTCAAGACAATAATTTTGTAGTTGGGGTAGGTTTTAGAAACCGTTTGACTCGCTTTGTCGGGAGCAAGAGTCGGCGCGGTTGCCATAGAGTAAGGCATAGTAAGCGGTGTCATAGGCATTACAGGGGAAAGCTTAATAGAAGTACATAGGGATGGCTCCTTCTATTTTAACAGCTTAAACAGGTTCGGCAGATCGGGGTGGTAACTCTCTTCTACCTGAGCGTCATTGAAGCAGCTTATTAATTATGGTTGGCAGAAAGAAGTTTTCGGATAGTGGGAGAACGAAACCCGAAAATGATGTCTTGATTCGCCCAAATGTGGGTGTTTCCCAATGCCTCCATGACTTTGAGAGTTTATCACTATAGCGGTATTAGGCCAAACTGACTGAGCAGCTTTTGCCCCTCTGTACTTTTCAGCATTTCTGCAAATTTTTCGCCCACTGGAGAACGGCTGTTGTCACGGGTGTAAACAATGGCGATCGCATAGCTCAACGGGTATTGATGACTTCTGATTAGTTCTGGCAAAATGGCATAGCTTCCCTTGCGATCGCACAAATCAATCGTTGGGTCGATCGCTTTTCCATCTGCTAAAGCCAGCGCCTGAATGCTCTTTTCTCCTTCTTTTCCTAGCGCTAAGGGATAAACTGAACACTGCCCCAAAACTTGGCTAAACGGCGCGAAGCCAATTCCTCCCGTTTGATAGGATTCAAAATCTTGGATGCTAGTTCGCAGCATTTCCAGGGTCGGCAATTGTTCAATTTTGTTAGATTCCTGCTCTTTGATAAAGGTGTCAGCAGGTTGAGAACTTGCGTCATGGAGTAGTTCTCTAAATGTGGCGATCGTCCGTTGATTGCCCAGCACTTTTTGTTCAAATAAATTAATCGATTCTCCATCTAAGGGCGCGTATCGCTTAATCGGCAAGCTAGAGCCGAACTGTTGCCAATCTTTAGTCTTGCCTACATAAATATCTTGTAATTGCTTTAAAGTGAGTTCTCCATTCAAGGCGGTTGGCAATCCCTGATCTCGCTCTGAATAGCTGAAGTTGACAAAGACTGCTAAGGCATCATGCGCTACTTCTTGGTAGGTTAGATCACTGGGCAATTCTTTAATCATGGGAATCACAGCAAAGGCTGCTTTTCCTGAGCGCACCTTGGCGATCGCCTCCTTGACTGAATCTACCGATTGATAGTTTAGCTTTAGCTGAGGCTGAGATGCCGCCAAGTAATCCTTCAAGCGTTGGTCAGTCGGAACTCCTGCTAATCTCGTCTGCTGCAAAAACTTATCCCAAATTCCGTTCTCAACAGCGGTATAAGTATATTCTCCAATGGGTATTCCTCCCACTTCTTTAATCGAAGAAATTGGCGGAGCGACCTCTGCCGGGGCAGGCTTAACTAATAACACCATTGCCAATTTCCCTAAGGCTGCCAACAGCAATGCCATTAGCAGTACCGCTAACACTTTAGAAAACTGCTTCGGTTTTTTTTGGGCTTCGCCATCTAGCCCAAATTGGTTAATGACTGGAGCAAGGGGCATTTGCAGCAGCGCCCGCCGCGCGTCGGTGGCATTCTCAAAGGGCAAATCTAGCTCTAACAAGCGCAAAATATACTTCTTCAGCGGCAAGTATACCCCTGTCCACAGTCCATCATCTTTAGGTCTTAAGGGCTGACCGTTTTCATCAATCGCCTTACCCACCAATAGGTGAAACGCAATATATCCCAGAGCCGTTAAATCCTTTGCCACCGATCCATTCATAACTTCGGTCTGGAAGGGTTCAAACAGCCGCTCCCATAGCGATAAATCACAGAGATAAATAAAATCCCCAACGCCAAATTCTGGTTCTTTGCCCTTAATGACGACTAAACTATCTAAATTCAAGTTGCCATGCACTAATCCGGTTTGAACCTGTCCCATGGGCAACGCAAACTTCTGTTGATGCAAAAACTCCAACGTTTGCAATACCTGATCCAATACCAGTCTGACCTGTTCAGTAGACATGGCTCCCGTTTGAGAAAGCACTTGGTTCAAGGTTGAACTGGCATCGTGCGGTTGGGTGACCAAATAGCATCGCTCTTCCCGATCATCGGCGATCGCCTCCCAGGGGCTAATCAACCGAAAATCCTGACTTCGACCATCGGCGAGTGCCACACCCGCCAGACTAATAAATGCCTCTTGCCGCTGCCGCATTTCTTCGCTATTAAAATAGCGTCGCGGCAGCAGAAACTCCTTAATTACCATGGGCTGCTCGGTGCCCAGTTGCACCGCCTCGTACAGCCGCCCAATGCCTCGCCGTCCCAGGCATCGCACCACCCGATAGGTGCCCCGTCTACCCCAAATCTCCGCCTTCTCTGCCAGGGTCGCTGGAAACGAACAAATCTGGCAATCCTTAGCTGCACGCTCCATGGTGGCGAGGGGTTCCCGGCAGTTGAGCGGATCACCCAAGGTGCAGCGATACTGCGGATAAGGTGAGGCAGCAAACACCACACCCGGAGGGGCGATCGCTGCCTCCTCTATGACCTCTGGCACGACTTCTTCTTCTGGCTTTGGCGGAAATAACTCTGGCTTAATTTCTGCCAAAATTGGCGACATCCAAGCCCACCGCGACAAGAAATTAAACTGCGTTAACCGAATTCTGACCGGGTAACGTTGCAGATAATATTTAACGACAACTTTAGGGACATTAGAAATAGCCATGTGATGACCTGGGTTAGACGAAGGTATAGAATCAGCGATCGCACGGGTCGAATCCTACCTTGCCAGGGTATCCTGAAACTTGCCAAACCCTCATTAGACATAAGTTGGAGAAAGGAACATGGCGAAAGAGCAAGTCGTACAATTGTTTAGAACCGCTCAGGCTGATCTCACCCTCCGCGCAAACCTGAATACCGCCCCAAATATCGAAGCCTTCGTGCTGATGGCACACGAGTATGGCTACGATTTTACGGTTGAAGAGTGGCAGCAAACCGTAGGGTTTGGGGTGGAGGAATTGGTGTGCGAATTGTCGGAAATTCCGGGAATTTAGATTAAGCGATCGAAAGTTAAAAAATCAAAAGTTGAGACTGAGGAATAGCCGTGCTGTTCCTCAGTATTTTTGTGTTTCAACTCCACACCGTATAATCAAATAAATGCACTGATTCTATGGGAACTGAAGGCATGACTGCACTAACTCTACCCTTGAAAGTCGATCTCAAAGACGTTCACTTTACGGATGAACAGTTTTATCAACTTTGCATCAATAACCCTGAACTCATTGTTGAACGTGATTCAAAAGGAACCTTAATTGTTATGGCACCTGTAGGCGGCGATAGCGGTAATCGAGAAGCAGATTATATTATCGATTTAGGGACTTGGAATCGGCAAAGTGGGCTAGGAAAGGTTTTTAGCTCTTCAGCTTTGTTTAAGCTGCCTGGGGGGGGCGATCGCTCTCCCGATGCTGCCTGGGTTAAGCTTTCCCGTTGGCAAGCGCTGACTCCTGAGCAGCGCCAAAAGTTTCCGCCCATCGCTCCCGATTTTGTCATTGAACTCCGCTCTCGTACCGATAGTCTGAAACCTCTGCAAGAGAAAATGCAGGAGTATATGGCTAGCGGAGTGCAGCTTGGCTGGATGTTTAATCCTCAAGATCAGCAGGTGGAAATTTATCGACAGGGGCAAGAAAAAGAGGTGCGATCGCTGCCTACACAGCTTTTTGGTGAGGAAATCTTGCCAGGGTTTGAGTTGCAGGTTGAGTTGTTTGCTGATGAATAATCTCCTGATGAAATAATGTAAGGCGATCGATAAAAATAACTCTTTAAGACCCGTAAGCTATGATTAGCTTGCACCAAACGAGATTTGCAAAACGGTAATAACTGCAATGGAAACTAAGCCCCCCCTGCCACCCTTCACCCTAGAAACTGCCAAAGCTAAAGTCCAAGCTGCTGAAGACGCTTGGAACAGCCGCGATCCTGAGCGAGTTTCAATAGCATATACTCCAGACTCTTGGTGGCGAAACCGTTCTGAGTTTTTTACTGGACGCGATACCATTAAAGCCTTCTTGGAGCGCAAATGGGCAAAGGAACTAGACTATCGCCTTAAAAAAAAACTTTGGAGCTTCACCGACAACCGGATCTCAGTTCGATTTGAGTACGAGTGGCATGACCAATCAGGGCAATGGTATCGCTCTCATGGTAATGAACAGTGGGAGTTTGCAGCCAACGGTCTGATGCAACGACGTGAAGCCAGTATTAACGACGTGCTGATTCAAGAGTCGGAACGTAAATTTGTATGGGAGAGATCATCATAATTAATCTAACTGATGGATCTTAAGGACGCCACTCAAATATTACAAACTGCAATCTGGATTTTTCAGCTTTTGCACAAACAGGGTTTTTTCTTGCAGGCGACCTCATGAAACGATTCCTTATGGCAATTTTCCTTGGAGGTCAGGTTACTACACGCATTTTTACTGGCAGGATCTACCACCGAAATGTACTAGAGCACATGTTTGCTGTAGGGCCTGACTCTCTTAGTCCCGTGTTAATGACTAACCTTTTTGCGGGCATGATTTTTACGGTACAAACTGGCAGACAACTCGCTCACTATAACGCCTTAGCCGCGCTAGGCGGAGCTTTTGCGATCGCCTTTTGCCGTGAACTTGCCCCTATTCTCACTGCCGCTATTATTGCTGGACAGGTGGGGTCAGCCTTTGCCGCTGAGCTTGGCTCTATGCGTGTGACTGAACAAATTGATGCACTACAAATGCTCAAAACCGATCCAGTCGATTACCTTGTGGTTCCCCGCGTCATTGCCTGCTGCATTATGCTCCCCGTCATGACCATTTTGGGTTTAGTTACTGGAATTTGTGGCGGCGTATCCATTGGGTCTTTCCTTTTCAAGTTACCCATGTCAGAGTTTATGGGATCAGTGCAGTCGAGTTTAGTGCTATCTGATCTGTTTATTATTGTGACTAAAGCGTTTATTTTTGGAGCGATCGTCGCAATTTTCGGGTGCAGTTGGGGGTTAACCACAACGGGTGGAGTTAAAGGCGTAGGGCATTCGGTGACAGCAGCAGTGGTGACAACCTGGGTATCAATTTTTGTGGTAAATTTTTTCCTTTCCTTAGTACTATTTCATGAGCTAGGAGCAGCCTAAGCCACAGATACTCAGTCTCTTCAACTTTTACTCATCCTTTACTCAACCTTGCTAAATAATAAAGCAACAGGAAAATGGCTCAGAATTTCCTTTAACCATAGCGTGTCATTGCCTTGAACCTCTTGCCCCGTGATCGCATCTAGCCATACAGAAGACGAGCCAGGAGGCTGGAGGATGCGGGTTTCGTGCCAAACTTGTTCGCCCATGGGGTACTCACCTTCTTTGACTACTGGGGTGAGGAAGCGGGGCGTAATGGCGATCGCCCGCACGTCTCCTAAATCCCGTGCGAATGCTACAACGTGATCTTTCATGCTGCCTAAAATTGTTAGCTTCTGGTACCCACCCCGCTGGAACAGTTCTGCATAGTTGCGACGAGCTTGCAAAACTCTATGAATTAAGAAGAGTTTGAGCCTACCGTCTTCTGGTGCTTTCAAAAGCTCTTCAATAAGCTTCAAAGTATTTTTTCTCGACTTCATTTTCTTGAGAAACTCCAACCGCTTAGCAAAGTCTACGGGGCGACGGTTGTCAGGATCAACCATGCTCAAGTCCCATAGTTCTGCACCCTGATAGAGATCTGGAACGCCAGGTGAGGCAAGCTTTAGCAGCGTTTGCGACAGCGAATTGCAGATGCCGTAATGTTGAATCTTTTGCTGAAAGGGACGGAATGCCTTCAAGAATAAGTTATCCTCAGTGTCTTTCAAAACGCAATCAGCGAATTCAATACAAGCGTTCTCATAGTCGATATCAGGTCTGAGCCATTCAGTGTGAACTTTTGCCTCTCGAATTGCTTTAATGAGATATTCTTTAATGCGCTCTACGAACTGTGGATATTCGGCTTTTGTAAAAGGAAATGTGCCTAGTAAAGTTTGGTAAAAGAAGTACTCGTCATTGCGATCGGGCACATCTAATCCTTCAACACAGGTTTTAAGCGGCTCGTTCATTTTATGCCAGGTTTTTAACTGCTCTTCCCATTCCTGAGGAAGTTCTGATAGCACATTAATTCTAGCTCTAACATCTTCGCCACGTTTGGTGTCATGAGTTGCAGTGGCATTCATCGCGTGGGGCCACTGAGTACAGCGATCTTGATTAAACGTATGAAAATCATCGACCGAGATGCCAAAGCAACCTGGGTTAGAGCCGACTTCATTCAGGGAGATGAGGCGATTATAAACATACATAACTGTATCTTCTACACCTTTCGCCATCAGCGGCCCAGTGTACTGCTGCAACCGCATTAGAAAATCGAGCCAGAGGTCTTTGTCTTCATCAGTCAAAGAATCATCAAAATCGAGTAGTAAGAACCTTTCCATAAAAGCTAGTTCGTTGGCAGAGTTAGGAGTTTTCTCTTTGGCTTTTGCCAGCAATTGCTTCATACATTCTTGATCAGCTTTACGACTTCCTTCTCGGCTAATGTAAGTTCGGTAGATGGGTAGTAGAGCCAAGACCTCTACCAACGCTCGCTTTAAGCCATACATGGTAAAGTCGCTGGCGTAGCGGTGGCGCACCGAAAGCTGTTTGAGTAAGTGAGCTAAATTATCAATATCTCCGGCAAGATGTTTACCAATAATCATTCGTTTGTTTTCGTCAATTAGCGATTCATAGGCAGTTGCACGACCCACAAAAGCGTAATAAACAGCATCAAATTCAGACTGAGATGCTTGCTGACAAAATAGATTATTTACCTTGTTCATATAGTCATATCCAGTTGTTCCCTGAATAGGCCAACTGAGCGGCAGCTCTTCATTATCCTCTAGAATCTTTTCAACGAGTAAATATGCGTCGGGTACTTGTTCCCTAAGACGGTTAAGATATTGGGCTGGATCGTAGAGTCCATCAATATGATCGACTCTCAAACCTCCAACTTTTCCATCTTTAATAAGTTCTAAAATAAGTTGGTGGGTATGGTCAAATACGTTCTTATCCTCTACCCGCATTGAGATTAAATCGTTAACTGTGAAGAATCGACGATAGTTCAGTTCTTCGTTGCCTACTTTCCAATAAGATAGCCGAAAGAATTGTTCTGAAAGCAATCCATCCAACCGAGTAAAGCTTTCGGGTTTGCCAGATTCTCCGTTGATTAATTTGATGTTATTTTCAATAAATTCCCGAATCTCAGGGCTGTCATTCCAAAGATCCCAGAGCATTCTTTTAATAAATACAATTTGGTCGTAACGTTCTCGCCCTTCCTCTCCTGAGGGAATGTATTTCACCGCATATAGAACCCCTAGCAACTTTACAAAATTAGAGTCCTCTCTGCCTAATTTCTCTCGTAAGATACCCAGATCATGTATTAAAACCTGAATATAAGATTCAATGCGCAATGGGAATTTTAGATCATAGTAATTGAGGGAGAGTCCGCCTTCCCCATATCGAATTTGGAGTTCGCCGCTTTCTAAACAATCTCCGTAAAATTTTCCTAGGAATGGCGCTAAAACTCGTCCTCGCAAATCGGCATAATGGTGATCCCAGTTGATATCAAAAAAGTTGTGAAACTCTGAGTCTGCACCGTTTTCTAAAACATCCACCAGCATTTTATTTTGACTATCGAACGCCATGTGGTTTGGTACAATGTCTTGCAGCCAACCAATTTCCTGCTTCTTCAGGGTTTGAATCAATTCCTCAAACTTTTCGATGCCTCCCAGTTCGGGGTTGATTTCTTGAGGATTGACAACATCGTAGCCGTGGGTACTGCCTTTTCTGGCTGTAAAGATGGGCGAGGCATAGAGATCAGAAACTCCTAGCTCACTGAGGTAAGGGACGATCGCCATTGCGGCTTGAAAATTAAAGCCTGAGTGAAATTGAATCCGGTAAGTGACCAAGGGAATCTGCATCATGATTTTAGATCTCAAATTTTAGATTTTGGACTGAGCCTTGGTAACCAAGAACTAACGAGTTTAACTATTAGTAGCCTTTATTTTGCCTTATATTTTGCCTTATTAGGTTACCGAATGGCAGTTGGCGATCGCTCTACCCAGAATTATACCTGTCATAATTGCCCATCACTGCTCTGCCTTTGGGAAGAGCTTCCTGCTGTTTTAAGGGCTTTGCAGATTGCCTTTTAAGTACGGCACCCGTAAACGACCACACTGTGAGGACTCATTTCGAGTTCTTGCTGTGGCACTGTAGAACCTCGTTCGGTGGGGAGCACATCGGGGAGACGGGAGCCAGCACCACCCCAGGTTATGTCGGTTGAATCGAGCAGTTTTTTCCAGGTGTTTGGCGGTAACGTTAGCTTAAACTTAGCAACACTGGGGCTAATGTTCAATAGACACAAAACCTGATTGTTCTGATGCCAGCGGCGTAGCTTCAAGATATGTTCTGCCCCTAGGACTGAAACCTCTATGTTTTGCCGCTCAGAATGTCTTAAAGCAGGGTTTTCTATCCGCAATTGCAGAAGCTTTTGGTAGAACTGCCACAGGGCTTTGTGGGGTTGAACTTGGCGGAGTTCCCAGTTGAGTTTTGAGGCTGCAAAGGTGGCGATCGCTTGGGGATCAGGCGGTTCTCCAGCTTGTTGAAATGCTGAAAATTCCTCTTTTCTGCCTGCTCGCACCGCCTCTACTAACTGCGGATCGGTGTGGCTAATGAAGAAAAGGAACGGGGCGGTTTCAGCATATTCTTCACCCATGAACAGCATCGGAATAGAGGGTGAAAGCAGGGTAGCTGCCGCCGCCAGCTTTTGTGCCTCAAACGATAGCAAATGGGAAAAGCGATCGCCCTTCATGCGGTTGCCCACCTGATCATGATTTTGCGCAAACACTACAAATTGACTAGGCGAACAGTCTATGGCTCTATCGCCATGTTGCCGCCGCCTGTGCCGAGAGTAGTTCCTCGTATGAACAAAGTTTTCTCGATAAGCTTTAGCAAGTTGCTCAAGTCCGCTAGCTCCGGTTTCATAATCCTCATAATATCCGTCTTGTTCTTCTGTTAACAAGACGTGCAGCACATGATGAAAATCATCATTCCATTGGGCATCCATGCCGTATCCCCCCACTAAGGCTGGGCGAAGAATCCGAGGATCATTTAAGTCGCTTTCTGCAATTAAATATCGTTGTCTCTGCCGTTCTGACAGGAGCATAGTTGCCTCCATCATCTCTTGCAAAATATGTTTTGCCCCAAAGTCATAAATTGCGTGAATGGCATCAAGCCGTAATCCATCGATATGAAAAGTCTCTAACCAGTACAAAACGTTTTGCACAAAGTAATGCCGCACGCCGTCACTATGCGCTCCATCATAGTTAACCGCACTTCCCCAGGGCGTTTTATAGTTCTCTGTAAAATAGGTTCCTAATCCCCAAAGGTAATTCCCTTCAGGGCCTAAGTGGTTATAGACCACATCTAAAATGACGGCAATTCCTTGGGCATGACAAGCATCGATAAACTGTTTAAAGCCATCTACCCCGCCGTAGGAATTTTGGACTGCATAGGGAAACACGCCATCGTAGCCCCAGTTGCGATCGCCCGGAAACTGCGCCACTGGCATGATTTCAATGGCATTAATTCCCAATTCTTGCAGGTCGGGCAAGCGGGGAATCATGGCTGCAAAGGTACCTTCCGCTGTAAAGGTACCGACGTGGATCTCGTAAATCACGCTCTCAGACCAGGGAATTCCTGCCCAATTTTCATCTGTCCAAGCGAACGCGGAATGGTCGATAACTGCCGACGGGCCGTGCACTCC
>Ga0209490_10006334_pt1 | contig 10686 bp, 8 predicted proteins | sample MAT06_FD_187209 | JGI IMG/M metagenome (GOLD analysis project Ga0209490, IMG submission 187209) | Freshwater microbial communities from Lake Fryxell liftoff mats and glacier meltwater in Antarctica - MAT-06 (SPAdes) (version 2) | ecosystem: Environmental > Aquatic > Freshwater > Ice > Liftoff...
GGTTTTAGGTTGACGTCTTAAAATTACTGATATTATTATGCTAATAAAAAAACTGATGACAAAGCTTTGCCAAAAGTAGTGTTTGGCCAAAATATACCCATTAGTGGCAGACAGGTACTCAATATTACGTTGGTATTCATCTTTTCCAATTCGCTCGATGGCCTCGGCTGGGAGGGTCTTCATTTGCTCTACTGCTGTGGTAATGTAGTTTGATAGAAAAGGCGGGAATAAAAAGCAGAAAAGCCAGATCAGCACAAAAGTGATGACGGCAAATAAAATTGTGAAAATCAGGTTGGCAATCATGCCCTGCCAAAAGAAAATAATCCCGTCTTGGAAGTTGTCTCTGATTTCCTTTAGCGTAAAAGTCATAAATACGGCAAACATCACAATCCTAAAATCAAAAAAGAGCATGAACAGAAACGGGTGTTTGCCTATGGCGTAAAGAGCAAACAATATGAAAAACCCTAATAGCCCTGCAATGATTCCGTTGCGTAGCGGAATTTTTAGCAATGGATTCTGCATAAACAAACTAGTAAACCTCATCGTGCGTCACTATATTCTCAAAGACAGCCTTCTCTTTTTCAACAAATAAAAATATTACACGCATGTCCGAAGCCACGCTGAAACTCCAAAGGCCTTCCAATTTTTCGCTAAGCTTGTGTGTTTTCAGGGAAGGCGAAAATGGATTAACTATGAAAAGCTGTATTTTTTGGGGAAACTTTTCTTCTAAGTAAGTATCTCCTTTGATCTTTTTGCGAAAAGATTTTTTGAACGGTTTTGAATAAAAAATTTTAATCATGGGCATCTCTAAAAACCTTTGTTTTCTTCACCTCAACCCTTTCCCTTCTCCAAAAGAGAAGGGTTAGCGGAGTTTTTAAAGATTCCCTCATTTAAGACCTAACTCCTTCTTCAGGACATTTATGTCAGCGGAAAACTTAAGCTTCCCCGCCTTGTATTCAGCCAACGTGTTTTTGTGATCTTTTGCGAATTGTTTACGCGATTTTTCAACCCTATCTTTTTGAAGAATTCTTTCTAGTTCCTCAATTTCATCAATGCTTAACTTTCTTACTTTATCTACGATGGTAGCAAATGTTTCCATTAAACAAATTTAATAAAAATTAGTCGTCTGATTTGATTTTTCCGTTATTAAACACTGCTACTGCTTTGCCTTTCAATTCCTTCCCCAACCAAGGTGAGTTTTTAGATTTTGATAAGTTTTCTTTCTCGCTAAAAGTCCAGGTTGCATGGGGATTGAAAAGTGTGAGGTTCGCTTTTTCGTCTACTTCTATTTTAGGGATTTCCAACTGTAGTATCCTGCGCGGGGCCGAAGTAATTTTTTCGATCAATATATCAATGTCAATGGACTTGGACAAAGAGGTAATCTGTGAAGCAAACGTTTGGAGATTGATCATTCCGAAATCTGCCTGATCAAATTCTAACAGCTTGCTCTCATCGTCTTGCGGCAGGTGACCACTGGTAAGAATATCAACCGTACCATCTTTCAAGCCCTTGATCAATGCTTCGCTGTCTGATTTTTCGCGCAAAGGTGGATTGAGTTTGTAATTTGTATCGAAATCAGAAAGCAAACTATCGTCCAACAAAGCTTGGTAGCCGGTGATGTCGCACGTAACTTTAAGTCCTTTCTTTTTTGCAGCGCGAATCATGTCTATTGTCTTTGAGGTAGACACTCTAGCAAAATGAAGTCGTCCGTTCGCGTATTCAAGCAGTTCCAAATTTTTTCGGGTGGCCACTTCTTCGGCAATGCGCGGCATGCCCTTTAAGCCAAGCGAAGTACTGTTTATTCCTTCATTCATCTGACCGAACAAGTTCAGCCAATTGTCTTCGGGATGATCGATGAGTAGGCCATCAAACTTTTGTATGTACTGGAGCGATTTTAAAAATAAATCGGTATGCCAAACTGATTTTAATCCATCCGAGAAGGCTACGGCTCCTGCTTCGTGTAGGTCAATCATTTCAGTCAGCTCTTCTCCTTTACAATTTTTCGTAACGGCAGCCATTACGTGAAGTTGAACTAAACGGTTGTTGTTCCCTTGCGTGATGTAGCTTACTTCATTTTTGGTTTGGATAGTAGGGTGTGTATTGGGCAGTAAAACCAACTCGGTAAAACCACCGGCTGCGGCAGCCTTGCCAATTGAAACCAAATCCTCTTTATGTTCTAATCCAGGGTCACCTACAAAAGCCCCGAGGTCTATCCATCCAATGCTCAACAGCATCCCTTCGGCATTAATTACTTTGTCGGCCTGATAGTTCTTGTCACCGATTTCCGCAATTCGTCCGCCAGCTATTAATACATTTTTCTTTTTGAGATGATAGGGCGAGCCTTTGCAGATAATTTTTGCAGATTGGATGAGTATCTTCATATTTTACCTTCTAACAAAGATATGAGAAAAGCCCTTCACAAGTTCTTTCATGCTTCATCTTCTTCGGGTGAGACCCAATCGCTGGACAATACATGTTGGGATTCTAGTTGAATAAGTTCTTCATCGCACTCTTCGAATGAAAAGTTTTCGCTAGACATGCCCAAAATTACTTCAAAAATCTCAATAAAAGAACTTCGATGAGCAAGAACAATAATGCTAAGAGCAACGCGTATTTCCACAAGGCTGTGCCCAGGTACCTTTCTTTTATTTCATTGCGGAAATCATCTGCGTTGGCCGCATTAAAAATCGATATGGACGAGCCACCTCCCAGGCGCAATTTGGCTTCCTCTGGGCTTAGGCTTTCCAAAATCGACTCGGCTTTGTCCAAATTAAAAGCCACTAGATCTAGTGTGTCAGTTTTGTGGAGGATTGTATAAAATCCCTTATCAAGCAAAAACTTGGGCATCTCCAACACTACTTCGTTGCCCGTTCTGCGCTGCAAGGGTATTACTTCTTGTTTTCCCATCATCTTAATTGGCTCTTCGCCCACGAGGCTATCGGCCTCAAGAGAAATAATGGTAGATGACAAGTTGTAATAAGGCGTTTGTTTGCGGTGGCTACCAAGGGCGGCCATTCGGTACATGATGGGAACAAACAATGCATGGTTGTAAAAGTCCGTTGTCCCTTTTACCAACGGGCACGCCATCACATAGACTTTACCGATCTGCGAGAGAAACGGCCTTCCGTCTTTCAATTGTAAAATAGCGGAGCGGTCGTTGCCCCACTCAAGTAATTTGGTGCCAACGGGCATGGCCATCGATATATTTTTTTCTTCAAACACGTTTTGAAAAAGTGGATTCTTAAAATCGGGAATGTCCAAGGACACCGGTTTTTCGTCTTTATTCAATTTTACCTTAGTCCTTAGCAAATTGAAATACGAATCAACGTCTGGTTTAAGGCCGGGGATTAGCAAAATAGAATTTGAATCTCTTATTGCGGCCAAGGCCATTGACAAAGAAATTTCGATTTTGTCCAATTGGTTCACTACAATCAAATCGGCTGAATTGAGTAAGCTATAATTGACGTTGGCCGATTGAAAGCTGGTAAAGGCAAACAATTCTTTGTTTCCAAAAACTTGTTGAATGGAAGTGATTTCCTTTGTGTTTTTTATTTCAACGACTTTCAGTTTTCCTGAATAGTTGAGCGTAAAGAAAAATTCATTGTCGAAGCTGACAGGATAATCGTTAAAGGTTAGTTGTGCTTTGTTAACGCCTTTAGTGTTAGTTGTTAGATCAAATGAAATGGTAGCGGTGCTATTGGGTTCGATGTTGGTTGTTGCCGCAGATGCCTGCACGGAGTTGATGGTAAGTTTAACGACTAGGCCTTCGATCAATCGGCCGCCCACGTTTCTCAATCGAACCTTTACCGAATTTTTCTCACCGCCCACCACAAAGGGGTTTTCTAAATAAACGGTATCAATCAACACATTAGAAACAGATGGGTACTTGATGGGCGCCAATTTTATTTGCAAAGTAGAATCTGCTTTGGTGAGGCTTCCAAAAGTGGAGCGTTGCAAGTCTGAAATCCAAAAAAGCGAGTTAGTCTTTTTCAACAATCGGTTCGTGATTTCATTGGCATTTCGGCTAATAGAAGACAATCGAATTTGAGAAACAAAGTCACGTACTTCTGATTTGGTCTTGAACGAATTGGAGAAGGGAGCAAAATCATTGGTGATAAATTGGTAGCGCGCATCGGCCGGGAAAACCGCAATAATCTCTTCCACCATTTGAATGCCCGCGTCCAAAGCCCGTATTTTCTCTGCAACGGGGGCAGACATGCTTAGTGAGTTATCCAAATAAATAGAAATATTTTTTTGACCACCGGCCTCTTCTTTGGCGGGCAAAAAGGGTTGCGCGAAGGCGATCACCAGAAAAAATAAAAACAATAGTCGTGACGCTAGCACGAGGTATTGTTTCAGTTTTCTTTTTTGGGTGGTTTCTTGTTTTACTTGTTTTAGAAACCGGGTATTCGAAAAGTAGACTCGCGTGGTTTTGCGAAAATTAAAAAGATGGATGATAATGGGAATAGCCAACGCTGCAAGCGCCCAAAGAAAGGTGGGGTACTGAAGAATCATTCGGGTAAAACTACAATTTTAAATGGCTTGTTTGGGTTGTGGATTAGTTAGTTTTTCTTCCGCTTTGCTTTAAAGGTACCGTTTGGTTGAATGAATGAACATCCGCTTATATTTGAGCCATCCCTTTCAAACGCCAACTGATAATCATTGAGATTTTTGATGGAAAATTTATCGCTGCGCAGGTATTGCATCTGGTATTCTGGCTGACTGGGAACACACAAGTACAATGTTTTTCCACCCTTGATAGAAACTTTGCGTGGTGCGGCATTTCGGCACACAGGCATGGAATGCCCTAGATCATTAACATTCTGATTGGGTTGCGTTGCGGGCATTTTATAAATCATTTTCTTCTCGCAGCGCACCGTTAACCTCTCTCTAAAAGAGAGGAAGAGGTAATTTATGAAGGAGGGTATATTAGACAAAAATGGTTACTCACAGAGTAACCATTTTAAAGAACTTAATCTATTGAACTATTAGAAAGCAAACCCTAAGCAAAGTCCGGCTCGTACGCCAAATCCGTCAAATGCACCAGTACTAAACGATGAACTCCCCGAAGTTACTTTTGTTGACCCTGTTGAATAGCTTGGTCCGATAAAAATATCCAACGCGATTTTCTCCTTAAAAAGCCATTGCTTCCCAATAATAACACCGCCACCAAAGTTAGTGAGCGTTCCCTTAGAAGTCGTAGCCTCTTGTGTTAGCGTAAAATCTTGATAGCGTAAAAAGGGAGCGATGTACACTCCTTTGGGAGCTTCTGTCTCTGAGAGGTAGAAACGGTATTCGGGGGTTATTCCAATACCGCTAAACTTCGTGTCGCTTACTGAAAATCCCGTGTAGAAAAAACCAAGTTGAAAACTTCCCGTAGCACTTAGCTTGCGCTCATACTGAATGTTAAATGTTGATACTATGGGACTAAAAATGTTAATTTTTATAACATTTTCTTTCTGAGCTTTTACAGCGCCCGCGGTTGCCAAAAGAGCTATTAATAAACAAATTTTTCTCATTTTTTTTGGGTTAAAATTTCCATAAATAAAAACTATTTTTAATCTAGTTCCAAAAAAGGATATCTGTAATCCGTTGGCGTCACAAATGTTTCTTTGATGGTACGCATTGAAACCCAACGCAACAAATTAACTTTCGCGCCAGCTTTGTCATTTGTTCCCGAGCCTCTTGCTCCACCAAAGGGTTGTTGCCCCACTACAGCCCCAGTAGGTTTATCGTTGATATAAAAATTCCCAGCAGCGTTTCTGAGTTTATTCGTTGCCATTTCCACAGCAAAGCGGTCGCGTGCCATAATCGAACCTGTCAACGCATACGGAGAAGTTTGGTCAACGAGGTCCAAGGTTTGTTCAAAATTTTCGGAATGATAAACGTAAATCGTCATCACGGGACCAAAAATCTCTTCGCACATAGTTAACGAGATCGGATCTTTCGTCAGCACTACTGTGGGTTCGATAAAATACCCTTTCGATTTATCGTACTTGCCCCCGGCAATGATTTCATTCATCGGGTTTTGGCGAGCTTTCTCAATGTAACTGGTGATGGAGTTGAAAGATTTCTCGTCAATCACAGCATTGATGAAGTTGCCAAAATCTTCGGTGGCGCCCATCTTCATGCTTTTCAAATCTTCGAGCAAATACTTTTTTACATCATCCCACAAATTAGAAGGAATGTAGCAGCGAGATGCAGCCGAACATTTCTGACCTTGGTACTCAAATGCCCCGCGACTGATGGCTGTTGCCACTTGTTTGGCATCGGCACTTTTGTGCACCATAATAAAGTCTTTACCACCCGTTTCACCTACAATTCGTGGATACGATTTGTAGTGATGAATATTTTGGCCGATGGTTTTCCAAATATTTTGAAACACACCAGTGCTGCCCGTAAAGTGGATGCCGCCAAAATCTTTGTGACTAAAAATTACATCGCCCGCATCAGGCCCTGTAACATAAACCAAGTTGATTACGCCATCGGGTAAACCCGCTTCTTTTAGAATTTGCATGATTACGTTGGCCGCGTAAATCTGCGTATTGGCCGGTTTCCAAACTACGGTGTTGCCCATCAAAGCGGCACTGGTAGGCAGATTACCAGCAATGGCAGTGAAGTTGAAAGGGGTGAGCGCAAATATAAATCCTTCAAGGGGACGGTACTCCAAACGATTCCATACTCCGGGTGAAGATTGGGGTTGATCATTATAGATTTCACCCATGAAATGCACATTGAAACGAAGGAAGTCGATGAGTTCGCAAGCCGCATCAATTTCTGCCTGATACGCATTTTTGGACTGCCCCAGCATGGTGGCGGCATTCATTTTGTAACGATAGGGCCCCGCCAATAAATCGGCTGCTTTTAAAAAAATGCTCGCCCGATTTTCCCAGCTTAAACCAGCCCACAATTCTTTTGCGGCCATGGCAGCATCAATGGCTTGCGTTACATGGCTTTTGTCGCCTTCGTGAAAGTGACCGAGTATATGCTTGTGGTCATGCGGAGGAGATAAGGGTTTCTTGTTCCCTGTCCGAACTTCTTCAGCACCGATATACATGGGTATGTCCTGAACTTCAGATCTCGCTTCTTCCAGTGCCTTTTTTAAGGCTGCGCGTTCTTTAGAGCCGGGCGCATAGGAAAGTACAGGTTCATTTTTTGGTGTGGGGATATGAAAAAATCCGGTTGACATAGATCGATTTTAAATTTATAATGGGAGATTTTTTATTGCTCGCTGCGTGAATTTCTTTAACTGAAGTTACGCAACACAACTAAGTTACTGTCAGGCTAAGCAAGTCGAAGCCTCTTTGGAAACTCCAACAATCTGTTTTCGACAAGCTCAAACTGATAACATTTAGCGTTTTGCGTAACTCCAGTTGATTTGAAATGTAAAGGTAATGAATGCGAATGATTAAAGTAGTTCAAAAAGTTCCTTCAGCGAAGCGATTTCATGCGTCACTGCTGTGTCATGTTTAATCCGTTCTGGATTAAAATAGATAGTGTCCAGCGATGCATTTTTCGCCCCGCCCATATCGGTAGTCAGGTCATCGCCAATCATGACCGCCTCGTGCGGCTGCAGATTATTTTGATATAAAGCGTACTCAAAAATTTCTTTGGCTGGTTTTCTGTGCCCTGTGGATTCAGAAGTGACAATGCTTTCAAAATAATGAAGAACGCCCCCACTGGTGAGCTTGGCAGTTTGAATTTCGCTAAAGCCGTTGGTGATGATGTGCAGTGGATAACTGGAAATTAGATAGTCCAGCACGACTTTGGCATGTGGCAGTAAATTTTTCTTTTTCGGCAATTCGCTGACGTACTCCGCAGAAAACTTCAACGACAATTCATACTCATTCACGCCAAACTCCTGAAAGATTTGGTGGAAGCGTTGCGTGCGTATTACTTCTTGCTTGATTTGTCCCGTGTCGAAGAGATTCCACAGGCCTAGGTTTATTTTCTTAAATACTATCAAAAATTCGTCATGGCCGATCCGGTGCGATTCAAGCTTGTAAATTTTATGGAGCGCTGACAATGCCTCACGCGAGTTGGTTTCAAAATCCCAGAGCGTGTGATCTAGATCGAAGAAAATACTTTTATATTTTTTCACAAAGATTATTAAGTGATGGTAAGCAAAACGGTAAGTGTTGTCAGTTTTGAGCCTGTTGAAAACTATTTTTTCAAACGCTAAGTCGGCTTCGATAAGCTTAGCCTGACATGAAACCAATGGTTTTGCGCAACATCCGTTATTAGTTTTATTTCAATACTTCTGCGAGTGCTCTATGAAATTCTTCAAAGTTCCGCAGGTTGCGATGACCGCCACCTTCAATAATAAAAAACTGATCTTCCTGCGACAGAAGCGGGCGCAGTTTTTCTGCGGAGGAAAGAGGAACAATCCAATCATCGGTGCCGTGAAAGATTACTTTGGGGCAATTGATTTTTGGAATATTTTGATTGTTGAGAAAATAATGACGCTGTGGGAACAAAGCCAACATTGGTTTAAGTGGTGGGTAGATAACTCCGTTTAGCTCATCGAAGGGCGTTTCTAAAATAAGAAGGTCGGGGGTATTGGCAATAGCCAGATGAGTGGCTACGGACGAACCCAACGACCGCCCGTAAATAACCAGTTTGGAAAATTGGACGTTTTGACGCGACCAGTTCAATACCGTTTGGGCATCTTTATAGAAACTAATTTCGCTGGGCTTTCCAGTACTTTTTCCATAGCCCCGGTAATCAATCATCAGCACATCGTAATTGAGTTTTGTAAAGTCAATGGCGTATTCGCCCCAGCGTTGCAAGTTGCCGGCATTGCCATGAAAGTAAAGGATAAATCCCTTTGAGGGACTAGCGGACTTGAACAAAAGTGCATTTAGCGTTTCCCCATCTTCCGTTTTAATAAAATGTTCTTCAACAGGTTGATTGAACCGGAATACGTAATTGGCACCCAGTTTCTTTGGCTGGAAAATAAACTTTTCCTGAAAGAGGTAAAACCCAATTGAACCAATCAGGTAAAGAGCCAACGATATTCCAAGAATCCAGCTAATGTGCTTCGTAATTTTTGAGTTTCCCAAACAGTCAAAAATAGAAATAAAAGATCGAATGTAATTCGGATTTTTTCATTCAACCGTTTTGATTACTTTACTCGAACAAAACCTAACCCATCGCTAAAATGAAGCACCAAGGTCTATTCTTCGTGTCGATTATTCTCTGTTTGATAGCAGTTGAAGCACTCGCGCAAACTTCTTCCTCCGCTACAACCGTTGATCCCAAATATTTCGACAAGCTCCAGTGGCGAAACATAGGCCCTGCACGAGGTGGGCGATCGCTTGGCTCTTCGGGTAGCCCCGGTCGGATAAATGAATATTATTTTGGTGCCACTGGTGGAGGTCTTTGGAAAACTACCGATGGCGGACAAGAATGGGCTGCAGTAACTGACGGGCAAATCACCAGCTCCTCTATTGGCGCGGTGGCTGTGGCCGAAACGAATCCTGACATCGTATATATCGGTGGAGGCGAAACGCAACTTCGCGGCAGCATCACACAAGGCGATGGCGTTTATAAAACGGTAGACGGTGGAAAAACGTGGCGCCATTTAGGGTTGAAAGAAACACAAGCGATTTCTAGAATTCGGGTTCACCCCACCAATCCGGATATCGTGTATGTAGCAGCGCTAGGTCACCCTTACGGGGATAATGAAGAGCGTGGTGTTTTCAAATCCGTAGATGGTGGCAACACATGGAAAAAAGTTTTGTATGTAAGTCCTAAAGCTGGCGCAGCAGATTTGATCATTGATAGAACCAATCCAAAAATTTTATACGCATCTACGTGGCAAGTCTATCGGAAAACGTGGAAGATGTGGGGCGGTGGCCCCGATTGTAAATTGTGGAAATCAGAAAATGGGGGAGAGACGTGGAACGAGCTCACAAAAAATCCGGGTATGCCCGAAGGCCCTCTCGGAAAAATTGGGATTACCGTTTCGCCAGCCGACAATAGAAGACTTTGGGCAATTGTAGAAGCTAACGATGGTGGCGTCTATCGCAGCGATGATGCGGGTGCAACATGGAAAAAAACGAATGATGATCGCAAGCTTCGTCAACGTGCGTTTTACTATTCTCGCATTTATGCCGATCCATTTGATCGTGAAACAGTGTATTGTTTGAATGTTGATTTTTTTAAGTCTACTGATGGCGGAGTAAAATTTGATACACAGATCACGGTGCCACATGGCGACAATCACGATTTATGGATCGATCCAAACAATCCGTTGCGCATGATTACCTCCAATGACGGAGGTGGAGCTGTTTCCGTAAACGGAGGAAAGAGTTGGACAGAGGAAGATTTTATCACCACACAATTTTATCATGTCACCACAACCAACCACGTGCCTTATCATGTGGCGGGTGCGCAGCAAGACAACACTACGCTTGCCATTCCGAGTGAAGGCTGGGAACACATGAATCAATTAGGCGCGTGGGGCTACGATGTAGGTGGAGGAGAAAGTGGCTACATCACCTCGCATCCCGACAATCCGAATATTTTTTATGCAGGCAGTCAGGGGGCGTTGCTTACGCGAAAAGATGTGACCACCGGGCAAGAGCGCGATATACAAGTGTATCCAAGATTTTTTTCGGGTGAGCCGGCCAGTTCGTTGCCCGAGCGCTGGCAATGGACGTTCCCGATTGTATTCTCTCCTAA